>Ga0307935_1000604_pt1 | contig 15441 bp, 5 predicted proteins | sample OrgLakmetageno92_FD_201827 | JGI IMG/M metagenome (GOLD analysis project Ga0307935, IMG submission 201827) | Saline water microbial communities from Organic Lake, Antarctica - #92 | ecosystem: Environmental > Aquatic > Non-marine Saline and Alkaline > Saline | place: Antarctica: Organic Lake...
AGTCATTTGAGCGTTGGTAACTCTAGGGATTAACAACCCTTTTGTTATGCTTTCAATATTTAATATTGCCGAAGCTTCAACCGTTGGAGTTGCTATGTCTGATATTATAGTTTTTCCTTTTAATGCTAAGCTACTATCTGAGGGTATTACAACCTCTCTGTTTGTGGTTGATGGAATGACTTGATTGTCGCTACCTATGTTATTTGATATAATTGGAACGTTACCAGTGCCAAGTAAACTTACCCCTGCTACTGTTTTTATATTAGTACCTGAAACTAATGTATCTTGTTTAGCATCTAAAGAGGTTTGTAAATTAGTTATTTTAGAAATAGCTAACTCTGGAATATCACTAACTAAAAGCGTGTAAGCCGTGGCTGTGGTGATCCTCCCTTTAGCGTCAATTGATATAGACGCTAGATTATAAGAACCCGCTACTACTCCTGAGTTAATTAATAACATTTCACCAGAAGAACTTATCGTTGCATCACCTGATAAAGCCACGCCCGAAGCAAGACCATCAGAATCACCGACAAGTATTTTGTTTTCAGCAAGTACAGCAGTGCCTCCACCTCCACCTGAAGAACTTAATATTTCAGCTAAAGTTCTTCCTTGTAATGTATTAGCGTTTAATCCAGAGGAATTAGTATCTACTTTCTTTAATTCCTGTAATACTTCACTAGGCTTTAAGTTAAGTTGCCTCCACTGGCTTATGTTATTATCATAAAACTTTACTCTTTCAAAGTAAGGTTTAGATAAGTCACTTATATCCTCCCAAAACACTTCAAAGTTAGTTGGAGGCAAAGCCCCTCTTGTAATTGCTATAGCGGGTATATTTTCCATGTTAAGCTTTAAGTATTAAGAATAAGTTAAAGAAGCTCTATCTGCCCATACGTTATCAAATTGAGCGTTACCATCTGCATACTCAATAGAGGTAACATTTGACGCTATTGTAGCTCTAGTGATCCTCCACACAGGAAAGTCATTATCCGAACCAGGTAAAGCATAACCAGTATAGGTTACAGTCGCACTAACTACATCCACTCTATTAGCTTCAATTGCATCTTGATTTACAACAACTAAGCCTGGTAGAATTTTTAAGAAATTATCTTCCTTTAAAAAGAATTTAGGTTGTGTTGCCCCTCCTGTGATTGTTAATGTTCCTATTACTAATTGTGCATTCTCCACGCCTGTAATAATTACCTTAAATCCGTAATTAACATCGTCTACGAATACATTAGAAGTTTCCCATGTACAAGTTACAACAGAATCCAAAGCTTCGATTGAAGCAACTAAATCATCTAAACTGTTTGCATTGTCAGTATCAAAAGCTTGTGTGATTGTAGTTCCATTCACAATTACCGAGACACTATTACTAGCAACCAGTGGTACGTTAATATATATGTTCCAAATGTTAACACCTATTCTAACTCCAGAATCGACTAAAGCGTTCTGTAATGAAGTAACCGAGCTGAATTGACCTTCATTATTCGGTACTTGAAATTGGTTTGACTTTATCATTTTTCAAAAATTATAAATTTCAGTTATAAAGTTACTAAAAAAAAACATATTTAATATTGCTAAAGCACAGGAAGTTTCTTATAGTCTTTGTCCTTTAACGACTTCTCTAATTGTCTGTTAAATTTTCTAATTCCCTCAACTGCATAACCATAACCCCCCAAAGAGAATGCGACCTCTGCTATTATACCTAACTTCCTTGTTGCTTCCCCACCTCTTACATCGCCCATATTCTCTAAATTAACGTGCTTCTCAATAAACTCTTTACTTTTAAATATTAAATCTTTGGAGTCTTTGTAGTTATCTGCTTCGGAGCTACGTGCATAAGGAGTAAGTAAAGATCCCGCTACCATTACATTGTCGTAAACCATACTTAAAGCTCCCAAGCCTTGTTCTCCTTCATAAACAGTTAAATTACTTTTAGGTTTTTCATTTGTAAAGTGTTCATGTAATAATTTAGCTGTCCAATTTGAAACTAATTTAGATCCCGTACCGAAAACACCACTAGGTAATCTACTGGAAACCATATCCGCTGTAAAGTTAATAGCTACCCTTGTCCATAACTCTTTTTCAAGAATATCCTTGTAAGGTCGCTCTAAAGTCTGCTTCTCATCATCTGGTACTTCATATTTTAATCCTACTGCATTCATCAAGTGATAGTAACCTGATTTCTTAAATCCGTTCATAACTTCACTTACTACTCTAAACGCTAACATTTGAGCGATACCACCAGTTAAACTTTTAAAATTTTCATACTTCTCTTCCTTAGATAATCTTGGCTCAAGAATATTAAGCATACTGTTTATCATGTTCAGCATATTGTTATTTGAATGAGCTTGGAAGTTTAATAAAATCATAGAAATTATCTTAGCCTTACTTTCGTCACCTGCATAATATTCACCTTGCATAGCTGTATCACTCTCGTTATTTATCTGAGCGTGTAATTGATCCGCTTTAAAAGTATTATCCTTTGTCTTCCCTTTAAGTAAAGCACTTATACCATCTCCATTCTTATACTTACCTTCTTTCTTTTGAAGATTAATAAAAGCGGTTAAGTAAGTTATTTCTGAAGCCATTAAATCAGATAACTTTAATTCTGCAAGACCCAAGTTTAGACCTTTTTCAATTGTCCGTCCTATTTGTTTTGCCGTTTGGACACCTTTATTTTCGTTTAAAAAAAGCTTAGACATTTTATCCATTGTCTCTTTCAGCCTAGCGTCACCCATTAAAGACCTATTACTGGTGTCAGAACCCTCTAGCAGTAATTTCAAAGACCGTCTGCCTTCTTTAGATAACATTAACTTACTCCACATAGCTTGTCCCTCCAGGTAGTCTCTAGCTCCAAACCTGATTGCTGTACTAGAAAGTACTGTTGCCTGTTTTAAGAACTGACCAGGAGTACCTAAAGCAGACATTTTAGCTTTATTTATTGAGTTAAAAATAAGATTTTCAACACTAGCGTCTTTAGATAATTTAAAAATAGTGTTTACATTTTGTCTTTTAAGTAAATCAGAAAGCTTATCAACCAATCCTTTGTAAACATCTACATTATCTTTAAATTGATTTCTAAAGTATTTAGAATTAACCATAGACCTCAACTCTAGTTTAGCACCTAAAGTATAAACATCAAGTAATTGATCTTGCATCCTTCTTTGCGTTACTTCAAGAAAATTAAAGTTTAATATTTTGTTTTCATCTATTGCAGAAGGAGATACTTTAGATATTTTAGACCCCGACTCTTTCTTGTCAATACCTCTAACTTGAAATTCATTATCTAATTCATTTTTTTTATCAGTAACCGCTAGACCTCCGATGTTAATGTATGAAATACCAGTGTAGTTATCCTCCATTATAAACTCAGCCTTACCAAATAACTCATTAGAAGATTCTAATTCTTTAGATATATGAGAAAAATGAGATTTAGCTAGTTCAAATGCTTTTGATTGATTAAGGTTAAATAATTTATTTTTATTGTATTTATCAGTAAGAGAAGCGTGAGTCTCATCTTTAACTGATTGAAAAACCTTTTCGTATGCCTTAATTAATTCTTTAGCTTTCTTTTTATCGCTACTACCTGTTCCTTCTTTTTTAGAAAAAGCTTTTAATGTCTCTATATCCTTCTTTATTTTAGCTATTTTTTCTTGAAATAAAAACTCAGCTTCCAATTCAGTCAAACCTTTAGGAGAACTTAAAAGATAAGCTTTAGCTCCTATATCTAAGTTTTCTGAATTACTTATTTTTGACTTACCTGATATTTTACCTTGATAAGCGTTTTCAAATCTTTCGTTAAATTCATAATAAAAATTCTTAGCTTTATTCAAACCAAACTTATAATCAGCTATTAATAAAGAACCAATTTCTTGTGCTTTTTTACCTATAAAAACTCTGTCAAGGTATCTACCAAGACTCATAGTTTTAGAGGTAAAACCGTCGCCCTTTAGTTTGTATATTTTTTCTTTTATAAAGTTATTAAAAGTCCTAATTGCACCACTAATTTTTGGTGCATTTTTCTTCATCTTAACAACACCTGATGCTTCAGCGATTAATGTTCCCGCACCACTTAATTTGCCATACATCTGTATTTCATTATTAACCCTAACAATCATTTTTAATTGATCGTTGGTTAGGTCTTCTAATTCAGCAGATTTAATTAACTCTAGTAACCTATTAAACGTATCGTTATTAAGACTAGTCCAATCTTTAGGGCGATAAGTGTTTTTTATTTCATCCATAGCAGAAGTAGCTAAATCTTCTAACCTTTGTCTCTTCTTAGATAAAACAGGATCATTACTACTTGATTCTTCAAAGTCTGTCTCTGCATCGCTTTTTTCAATCTTAATAAAATTAAGGTACTCTGTTAATGAAAGATTATCAGAAGTTATACCCTCAGATTTTAAATAGGACTCATACATAGCCTCCTCTAATCTTTCAGCTTTTACTTCGTCATACCTTTCAGATTGCTCCATAAAAGCGTCCACCTTAGTTTCTATAGACCTGTCTAACTCTTGAGTACCATTTAAGTAATCTAATATATTTTGCGTCAAAGCTTCTAGCTCCAATACATTACCAACCTTTCTAGGTGATAGCGTTAACGCTATAGCAATTGCTTTTCTTTGATTAAGCGGAATATCTTTTTTATTCTTTTTCTTCGCTTTAGATTGTAAGCTTCTAATGTTGGAAGAAATAGCTGTAAACTCAGCAACCTTTACTATCTTTTCTACACGCTGAACAAAATCATAAACACTACCTAGATTAGCTACGTTTATATTTTTAATTCCATTTGATATTTGAGATAGTTGTTTAGTTGTGAACTTCACGCCTTTAGCTTGGATTCCCAATAAAGCCTTGTTAATTACTTCACTAATCTTTAACTGACTACCCTTGTCTCTTAGCACAGCATTTGTTATATCTAGGAATGCTTGTTTAAACGATTTAGGACTAGGCTTTTTACCTAATGAGTCCATAATAAACTGTTCTAATTCAAGTCCCTCTAATCCTTTCTTCTCTCCTCGCATTCTAGCAAACCTTTCATTGTTCGCTTGTTTAGAATTAAAGTGTTTCTTATACCTATCAGCGAAGTCTAATGCCTCTGCATTTGTTAAGCCGTTCTTCATAGCTAATTGTGCAACCTTGTCCACCGTAGGTACTGTATCAGTTAGCTTTTTAGAAGTTATATAATCTATTTTTCTAGTTAAATCTCTTTCAATTAAAGTCTTCTCTGTTTTAGTTTTAGGTTTTGTTGGTTCAGAAGCCATAGTAAATGAACCCTTTAACTCACCAAAGTTTTTTCTAATCTTATCAATGCTATCCTTTTGCTTTCTTGTGCTTAGATTTTTATAAGAATCAGACTCTTTTACGTATTCTATAGCTTTCGCTACAGCCTCAACAAAATTAGCACTTTGCTCTAGTCCTCCTTTTAATCCTTTTAAAAACAATTTAGCTACTAATGGCTCTACACCAAATAAAGTACTGTAAGTATTATCATCTAGTTTTTTTATTAAAGCGTCAACCTTTTTAGCCCCACTCCGCATCATCTCAGCAGTCTGGTTATTTTCATTTGATAACTCAGAAAAAACAGCACCAACTTCAGCTTCATTATTAATAGCATCACTCTTTGTTACCGCTTGGTCAAAAGTAGGAGAATCAATAAACTGCACTCGCATATTATCAACATCCTGACTTTTAGCTAAATCAACTCTAGCTTTGCCATCAACAACTTCTATAGAGCCGTCTGTAGGATTCTTCCATACGTGTATTATTCCAGACAAAGCATCTTTAAATGACTTCGCAGGAGCTTTACTTTCTTTTTTACCCTCTACTTCAGTTTCAGTAGTTAATTGGCTTACAGGTACTCTAAGTACTGTGCCATCCTCAACTTTAGCTTTAGGATCAATCGTAGTAACAAGACCCTCTTTGGTTCTGTAACTTTTCCCTAAATCTTCAGATAAAGTTGTTCTCTCTTTGGATAAAGCAACAGCTTCTTCCTCAGTCACATCACCATCTAATATTCTAGTATCTAATTCCTCCTCTGAAGTACTTTTGTAAACAGAAGGTTCTTTTGGTTTATCTTTCGATTGTTCTTCCTCAACATCTAAATCAGCTTTAGATTGCTCTATCTCTTCATCAGTTAATACCTCGTATCCTAATTCTTTTCTCTTAGCTTGTTCTTCTTCAGTAGTCATATCGCTAGAAGCTATCTCACCACCTTTACCATCAGGATAAACATTATCTTTAGCATTAGCTTTTCTAACCTTTTTCTCTGTATCAGCTAAAACCTTATCGGGATCAATACCTAAATCATCTAGGTTGTCTTTCATATCTTTTACCGTCTCAGAATCAGGGTTCTTTGCCTCTGCCTCTTTATATGATTTAGATAAAAGTAAAGCTCCCTGTGTTGTACCAGAAGTCATTAAACCCATTGTAAAAATAATCGATAATTTCTCTAGTCCCTCTTCAACTGATTTACCAAATACTTTTTTAAATGTTTCATCTGATAACCCGTCTTTAAACATTGCATCAGCGAAGTCACCACCATATTCCTCAATAGTTGTAGCTGTAGCTCCTGAAAAAGACCTAACTATTGTCTGTATTATAGGTTTTAAAGGCTTTAGTTTGGCTATTACAGAAGTTAAATAATCACCTAAAGCACTTTCGGTAGCACCCATAGCAAAAGAGGTCTGTTCTGAAGCGACTTCAAAATTAATACCCGAACGAACAGCGTTAATAAGATATTTTGCTTTGGAATTAGTTTCGTATAAGTCTTTGATTTTCGCTAAATTTTTAACCTCCAATAAAGCAGAACCAAAATTCTTAGTAACCAAAGATGCCGCTACAATCTCTAAGCCTATTTTAGTGGAAATACCAACAGCATCACCTATTTTTTGAACAATATTATCATCAGATGAACTTAACTGTTCTTCACTAAGTTTTAAACCTGCTTCTTGTGCTTCCTTTACAAATATCTTTTTAAACTCTCTATCTGAAGCAGGAGTTAATCCAGTAAATTCTTTAGCTAATGTTTCTCCTAAAGAATAAGTAAAGTCTCTTATTACTTTTATTGGTGCAAAAGTATCATCACCTCTTTTAGTTATATCTTCATTTAATAATACAGCTTGTGTTAACGCTACTATTTCAGCTTTCTTCTTAGATTTTAATTTATCTAACTTAGTCTGTCTTTCGGATTCAATTACATTCTTATCATAAGAACTTATTGGTGTAAGTGTTTCTGACGCATCTATATCAGTAGACATTAATACTTCATGTTCAAATATAGCCTCTTCTAATGCTTTAGCTATCTTTTCAAAGTCATTGTCATACTTAGCTCCTACTTGTTTAGCGTTCATGGAAGCAGGTCTTTCTTCTCCCCCTTCTAGTTTACCGTATTGGTCTAGTAGTTTGTTGCTTGATTCCCTTAATTGTGCAACCTTACCCTCTAGCTCATCAAACCTTTTAATGTCGTAATCATCTCCATCTCTTATCTGCTTACGTATATCGTTATACTCATCTAAAATCTTAATTTCATCTTTCCCGAATCCAGATATTTTATAAGCGATATTACTCGCTTTATCAAAAATTAATTCTTTAGCTTTTAAAGCATCCCCAAATACGTCTTTAGATGTAATATCGTTATCTCCTTGCGAATCAATAGACGAGCTACCTTGCCTAGCTTGTTCTATCTTTGTCAGAGTATTTTCAAGTAGTTTTACGTATAATTTTTTACCTTCATTTTTAACGTAGTAATTATCGAATGCAGTTTGATTTTCTGGTGTACGAGCTATCTTATTTCCTGATTCATCAACAAAGAAATCCATTCCCTCAAGAAATAAATTCTTCTGAACATGATCTTTTAACTTAGTAAAAGAATTAAACTCTTTCTCGTCCTTCTTCTTTTTTAAATAATCTTTTTGCTCTGTAGATAAATCCTTAAATTCCTGCTCTTTTTTTAAAGAACCTGGTTTACCTATAGTAGCTTCGTTTTCAACAGTTTTTTCCCCTGTCTGAAGATTGATTCCGTAATCCTTTGGTACAGGTATTCTACTAGCTTCTTCCGATTCCGATTCCGATACTCCACTTTCCAAGAATGATTCCGATAAAAAACCTCCACCGTCCCACTTCTTCGTTGGCTCTTTTTTTTTTAATGGTTCTTCTGTAGATACAGGCTCTTCAGTAGTAACTGTTTCCTCTGAAGCTTCTTGACTACCAAAAGTAGAATTTCCTTCTCTTAAAGATTTAGCTCTAGCTATTTGTTCTGGTGTTAATCCTCCAGATTTTTTAGGCTCTTCATTTGATGTTCCAAAAGTAGAATTTCCTTCTCTTAAAGATTTAGCTCTAGCTATTTGTTCTGGTGTTAAAGGCATTTTATTTTGTTTTTATTTTACAGTAATTCCCGCTGTGGTTAAGTACTCGTTAATATCCTTCTGTGAATTTAAATCAATTCCCGCAGTTTCTAGTTCATTAATTAAATTATCATACGTAATAACCTCATCTGTTGATGTAGTTATGTTACTGTTAGCGTTTACTACTGTTTTGTTAAAATTTATTTCTGTTGGAGGTTCATTACCTTGTGGTTTATTTTGCGGTGTATTGCCTTGTTTTCCTCCTTTTATCTTATTAAAGTATTCAAGACCACCTAAATCTCCTGTGCCTTGATAACCATTGCTTTCTATTTGATTAATTAATTCAGCATGAGCTTTTGGTGTTTTACCAGATGTTTTAGTCCCGTAAGTTTCTTTAAAGAAATCATAAGGAATTAATACTTGGAAGTTATCTTTGTCAGCTAAATCAGCTTCAATAACCCCTAGTGCATATAAACCCCTGTCTACATTGCCTTCTAGATTAAACTTAGTTTTAGTTCTTACACCACCTTCACCCGCTGTCATAAAACCTTTTTCCATATCTTTCATAGATAAAACAGTTCCTTTTTTAATAGTGTTTTCGCCTATTTTTATTTCTTTATTAAGAGTGTAAACATCTCTAAGTTCAACTATTTTAAAAGGTTTAGAACCTATTTCTTTTATAGTTTGATTTACCTCTTCCTCTGTATCACCTAAGATAGTAGGGTCTTCTCCTTCGTTAATAATTACAGTCTTTCCACTAGGATCAACTATTTTAGCTCCTCTATTTTCAACAGCGTCCCAAATATTCATTATCGGATTTAAAGTGTTATAGGCGGGATTTAGATTATTACTTCTAAATGTAGAAGCTCCTTTTACGGAAGTATAAAAATTCTTGCCTTTATTATTAAAGGGTTGTTGAATATCAAAAGGCTCAACCCCTTCTGTTAACGTAAAGCCAAATTGATTTCCTCCTGAGCCGTCATCACTGTTAGGGGTTTTAATTTGATTCTTAGTTTTGTTTGTAATGTATTTATTAGCTTGTTTGTAAACGTCTTCAGCACTAGTGTATATTTGATCTATACCAGGTACATTGCTAAATAGTTGATTTGATAATTCTCTAACCAACTCATCTTTAGTTTTTTCAGTTTTAGTGAAAACCTCTTTCTTTGTCGTTGGGTCTATATGAGAAAATTCTAACCCATCATCTGCTCTTGTAATATCTTGAACAAGACCAGATAATTTTTTTTGGAAGGGTAAGTCTTTAAATTTCTTTTCTAAATTAACGTTCTCAACATCGGTTCTACCAGGTGTTTGAGAAAACTCAGCAAAACTATCTCTAGCTGCATCCGTATAATCACCTGGGTTTTTTAACATATCAGCTCCCGCTTGATAAAATGTTTTTTTAGTTTCTTTTGAATTATGAACTAAATTAGATATATCATCAACCTCATCTTGAAATTGTTGTATAGCGGTTAAATCACCATTTAAAATGCTTTGATAATTCTCCCTAACATAAGCGTTTATTTCTTTTTTTTTCTCGTTTAGTAAAGGTATATCTCTATTCCATAACTCTTTGGTACTAATAGTTCCTAGAGAATCAGATATAGTCTTATCCGCTTTCGCAACTTTAGCATCATTCTTTAACGCTTGTTCTTTGAAAAAAGGATTATAAGTATCACCAAATTGCTGTGCGAAGCCTTTGCCTTGTCCAGTTGATACGCCTAATGGATCTGCCATGTTTTATTTTTTTTTGATATTAACCTTGATTAATAAGTAGTTGGAGGCATAGACCTTCCTTGAGGAGGCATATTAACTTGAGTTCCCATACTGGAATTACTCCTTGAACCAAATCCTAAATCATTTTGATTTGCACCAAGGAAACTCATATCATCTTCAACAACTTCTTCCTCAATATCAAACTGAAAAGGTTTCTTTGATTGATTGTATTGATAAATATCTGTAGCCATTCTACCACCTGATTTAACCCCTCCCATTACATTCTGCATACCAGAACCAATGAGTCCTTCAGCCATTCTCATTTTATCTAAAAATGGTTGATACTGATTAACATCGAATTGAATATCTCTTTGTCTTCCCATTTCAGTTCTTTGAGCTTGAAGCCTGTCTTGATTCTGCATACGCATCATAGCGTCTTGACCCATAAGTCCTCTTTGAGCATCAAGTTCATTTTGATGTAATTGAGTTACACCTGCAATACCACTTCGTCTATCAGATAGCTGTCTTAAACCTCCTTGAGTTGATCTTTGTATGTCTTCGATATAAGCCATTCTCTGAGCTTCAGGCATACCTTCTAAGGCTTGTACCTGTGCTTGAGATAGATTCTGCATAACTTCAGCAGGTATTTCCCTTACAGGTCTTTCAGCATCTTTTAATGCTTTATTACCTTTTATCCATTGAGCTAACCCAACTCCAGTTTGTAATACTGCGGGTAATGCTGTTGCTACTGCGAGTCCTAATGGTATTGCCGCCATATTATTTATTTTTATTGATTATGTAAGCTAAAAAACTACTTGTAAAAGCATAAACTAATATACTTAAATTATAATACAGTAACAAATATACACAGAAACCACTATAAAAACCAACACACTGGGGACAGGTTGCAAATGAACCTAACTTTAGGTTATAAGTTGTCAACCTCTCCCTAATGGGTTTCAATAATTTAGATACTGTGATTATGTATGTTAGTCCTAGCGTTCCCAAACAAAACTCTATTAAAAATATTAATTCTATCATTTATTACTTCTTTCAGATGGTGCGTAATTTAAGTTAACAGCGTATAGTAATTCCTTGTCTTCGCTTAATGTTGTAAGTTTAACTAAAAAACTTGTATCCCTCATTACATCACCATTAATTTTTGGGTATTCCTCATTCACTGTGTTCTCATTCCTCCATACATGAGAGTAGAAGATGTTTTCTTTTCCATCAGTAATTGTGTACCCTTCTTGCTCATCATAGAAATCCTCAACTTCATTGCTTGTTATTTGACCGTTTATAGTCTCTATGATTACAGAATAAGGTACGCTTGTTTCTAATGAGATAGCTTTCACTATTTTATTCTTACTAGATTCAGCGTTAAATGGTATCCATGATTCAGAAGGATATTTATTACCGTAAAACACACCATGATTTAAATTCTCGTTATGCAAGAATAATTGACCGTTTTGGAACGTAACAATATTTACACCTGCACTACACATAGCCTCTGGAATGAAACTGTAGAAAGTAGTCCAGTGTTTTGTTGTTTCACTAAAAGCTAAAGTTTCAGGTAATATATTTACATCTAATTTCCTAGCGTATGACGGCTGTTCTGCTTCAGTTGTCACAATGTATTGCCCGTTAACTGTATCTCTCTCTATATTGAAGATAGGGGTGAAACCAGTGGTGTTTTCATTGTCTAAAGATAAATCAAATTCTATATCAGCATTTATATTTCCAATTAACCTAGTTTCAAAGCTTACTGTTCCAAAGTTAATTCCTAGAACTTCCTGAGATGTAAAAGCGTCTCTTAAAACTCCACCTAATGATACAACTAATTCCGAATTATCAATGTCATAAGAAGTCCAGATACTTGGTGTTTTCTCTGAAGATAAATAAGCTTGAAACTTCTTCATAAAGTAATTAGAAAACTTAACATCAGATATAGCGGTTAAACCATCATTACTTAATCTAAGTACAGCTCCTTTTCTATAGTCAACAAAGTATCTTCTATTATCCTGGAAACAAAAACTTTCTGGTTGAGTTCCAATACCGTATTCTCCTACATAGTAAATTATCTTTCCGCTTAATACTTTCTCAGAAGAAGCTACATTACCTTGATCGAATTGATCGAACATAACATTTTCCCCTAGTAATATCTTACCAACTTTTAATTCTTGGTAGCAATCTAGACGCTTGTTGAATTGATGAAGCTTTTGAATTGAACCATAAGCTCTATCATAAGACTCAAAGTTAATATCAAAGAATTGACTCAATCCGTTAATCGCTGTCTCTGGCATAAAAATACTACTATATCTAATCGTAGTAGGTCTCCTTAATCTTTTAGTGTTAACGTCCTCAATATTTGGTCTACCTATATTATCATTATTAACAGTCTGGTTTTCTGAATCAGTATAGTAATCTGACTCAATTAATAAACTAGCTAAATCATTAACATCTTCTGTAGGCATTAACCTAGTTCTTAAATATGTGTCACCTGATTTAAACTCACTTATAGCAGGAGCAGTTGAGGTTTGGTCTTGTGTGCTACCCTTATGGAAAGCGTCCTCTGTTCCTGGTTCTCCTATCTCATAGAACTCCCCAAATTCATAGTAAAAGCTTGTGTCCTCTCTTAGCTTGGGTGTATATAGTTCTACTAAGTCTCCATCTGATACTAATTGTGCATTGAACTCATTTTCAAAGGTTAATATAGAAGTAGCTTCATCAAAAGTTAGTATCTCATAATCTAAATATTCGCCGTAGTATTCTCCTGTAGATTTCTTGATAAACCTAATTCTATCCTTTGGAGTAAAAGTGTAAACTAATAAGCTCTTAGGGTTCACTTTAATATAATCAAGGTTTAAATTAGATACATCTACAGACAACTTTGTTCCATCGTTTATGTTGGAAGGTAAATCATCATCAGTTAAATACTCAACGTTTTTACAGGTAAACTGTATGTAGTTGTTTATGTTAGTTTTTCTTGTTCTTACCCAAGAGTAATGTGTCGCCCAATCAGGAGGTGTATTGTTTATTACACCAGAAATAACAGGGTAATATCCATCTTTAAATTCAGTTGAAGTAGGTAAGCTAACAAGTCCTATCTCAACCTCTTCATTATCAAAAGGAATGTAAACATCAGTTAAATCAGATATGTTTACAGCACCATGTCTTCCTGCTCTGTCATAGTAAACCACACCAAAGTTATTTATAGAACCTCTTTTAAATACTGTCTTACCAATAATAAACCTAGAGCTTATTATAGAATCACGAATAGTTAATGGATTAGCTAAGTTAAAAGTAGTAGTGCCGTTTGCGTTAAAGGATAAAGTTAATATGTTAAGCACACTTGAGTTCTCTGAGAAAAAGAATGTTTGACTATTTCTGTTTTGATAAGAATAAAGTCTGCCTCTGTAATTACTTTGCGTTATGCCATTAATAGCTGATTGATAAGCATTCGCATAAACAACTATCTCGTATTCTCCACTTGAATCTGTTAACTGTATATCTCCGTATTGAGCTACAATCTCTCCTCCAGAATAAGTTACTCCTTCATTAGTTACAACCCTACCTCTAATTGTCGTACTTGCAAAGTTAGTGATATCAGGTTCGTTGTTTTCAGCTATTACAAATCTTAAACTACTATTACTAGTCGTTACATTGTTTCCGCTAAGTTCGGACGGGTTTATATTCTCCATAGGATTAGTGTAATTATCCTCTAACCCCCCGACGCTTCTTCTTAGTTTTACATTTCCAATTACATTCCCTACTATTGCGTTGTCGATTAAAGAGTAATCAACGCTTGAAGTTAATCTAGTGGAAAAGAAATAACCATTATGGTCTGAGTACACATCAGATAATAATTTATTAGATGAGTACTCAGGATTTCTGCCAATTATAGTGTCCCCAAAGTTTGTTTGAAAAAAAGCTATAGATGTTTGAAACACATCAAAAGTTCTCTGGTTTAAAAAATCTAACCTAGCGTAAGGTATTCTTTTGTTTCCTAAATAATCTAACAAAGTACTAGCATCTTCATTTGTTTTATCAACGTAATAACCCCCTATAAAAGCAAGTCCAGCAAATCCAGTAGCACAATCCATTATATACGTAGATCCAATTTCTTTTATTTCCCCTCCAGAAACGTGTACTTCACATTCGTAACTATTTTGACCTCCTACATGAAAAGCATTTGTAGACGTTGTTTGGTATCGTCCTGAATTAATATCTTCTTGAGTTGTATTATGAGAAGCTACCCTTAAAATGTATTGTCCGTCAGGTACGTTTTCTATTGTAAACTCAGAATACATAAAATCTTTTATTGAATTATCTGGATTACTATCTGAAGGAGATAAAGCTGTTGCGATAGCCCTTAATCCTTTATAAGTACTAGCGTGAAACACACCTGTATCGGTGTTTTGTATGTCCCTTTCATTAACGTTACCGCTACCTCCTCTTCCGTATATTGGTTGCTTTGAAATAGCGTAGTTCTTTGTTCCCGCTAAGTAAACTGTGAAACCACCTAAAGGAAGAAATGGTAAGTTTATTGCGGAAGTTCCTACTTCTTTCCTTAATTCTTTATCTCTGTATGGAGCGAAACCCCCAAATCTAATATTCTCTGGTGTTTGAGACTCTCCACCTAAATACCTTATTGGTTGCCCTTCTTCAAAGTGAGCACCTGCAAATCTTTCTGTAATAGGACCTCTAGGCTGAAACCTCCCTGCCTCTACATTTAAGTAAGTTTTTATATAAATCTTACCTTTTATGGTATTTAACTCCCCCTCATTTACTTCTTTTTCTTTTGGCTCGTACTGAATATCTAAATCAGCGTCAATATCTACGTTGTCATAACCCTCTACAATGTCACCGTAAACAATCCTGTTTCCATCAATATAAGCTTGAGTACCTGCTATCTGAGGCACAAAGTCATAAGGTTGTAACGATTCGTTTACATCAATTGAAGTGTAAACCTTATCGTTAAAGAACTTGTAGCTATATCCATCTATTGTCGGAGTGTCTCTACCTATCTCTACTGTTTCCAGTAAAACAAAATCTCTAACTAATTCACTTCTTCCCGCTATTTCAATTCTAGTAACTAAATCTCCAGGAATAGGTGTTTTGACTAATATGTAATTATTAGCTATGCTGTTTTCTGATAATAAAGGAATAGCCTTGACAGATATTGGAGACCATGCACTTTTCTCAAAGTCATCATAAATATACCTAGTTCTAAATTGCCAAGTTTCTTTATTTAAGTAATTGTTTCTTACGTTAACATCAGTATCATAACTCACGTTTGGAGGAAATAATGGCTGATACTTTATAGCGTCAATTACAGATTCCTTAATTGGTAGTTCATATTTATCACCTACTA
>Ga0307935_1000605_pt1 | contig 15430 bp, 18 predicted proteins | sample OrgLakmetageno92_FD_201827 | JGI IMG/M metagenome (GOLD analysis project Ga0307935, IMG submission 201827) | Saline water microbial communities from Organic Lake, Antarctica - #92 | ecosystem: Environmental > Aquatic > Non-marine Saline and Alkaline > Saline | place: Antarctica: Organic Lake...
CAATTGGAACTGTCGGGGACAGTTTTGACAATGCCCTCGCTGAAACTGTGAACGGCTACTACAAAGCGGAACTCGTCAGAGGGCCAGACCACCCTGGACCCTGGAAAAGCGTTGAAGAGCTGGAGCTGGCAACCCTCGGCTGGGTCCACTGGCACAACCAAGATCGCCTCCATGGTGTCATCGGAGACGTCCCACCGGCAGAGTTCGAAGGAACGTTCTATGCTGAACACCGTCAGGCACAAGTCTTGGCGGAAAACACAACTCTGGGGTCTCCATAAAACCCAGGGCGGTTCACATCGCTTTGTGGAGCGTGCTTATCTCCCTCGTGGGTTCTCTCGGTTCCGCAGCGTCCGAAGACCTCGTGGGGGTGGTGTCCGTTCTGTCCCTCATCATCGGGTTGGCGGCCTTGCTGCCAGGCATTGCGCTCATCCTTCGGAGACTAAGGGATGCTGGGTTCTCCCCATGGTTGATTCTTCTTAGCCTCGTTCCCTTCGTCGGTAACATCGTGGTCCTCATCTTGTGTGCAATGGCGTCAAAGCCGGTAGCTACCGAGTCCTAAGAGACACGCCAGAACACTAGTTCTGCGCCTCACTCGATGCCTAAGCCCTCCCGAAACACCCCTTGACAGTGACAAGAGCCTCACAACTCGTGAAACTGTGGGTGGTTTTTGGAAGAACACGCGAAAGCTGTGTTCCTGAGGTCTTAGGCATCGAGAGCGTGGCGGCGCTCAGTCACCACCCCTGCGTGATTCCGAAGGCGCAGAATCCGAGTAGCGCGCCAGTAAAACAGCGAGGTATGTTTCTCACAAGACGTTAGGGGACAATGATGACCCATGTGGGCGCGCTCGAGCTTTTTACTATCGGAATTGGCCCCTCTTCTTCCCACACGGTGGGCCCGATGCGTGCCGCGCGAGCCTTCGTTGAAGAGCTCCAAGAAAAGCATTTCCTTGACGACGTCAGTCGCATCCACATCAGCCTCTACGGCTCCCTCGCCGCCACCGGCGAAGGCCATGGCACCAACAATGCGTTGATTCGAGGCTTGGCCCTCGACACCCCCGAGGGCTGTGATCCGCAGGTCGTGAGGGACGCGTTTGGCGCAGCTTTGGACGAGGGTCACATCACTCTTGGCTCGAAAAGAATCACGTTTGCGCCCCAGGATCTCACCCTGCACCCCCTCACCCGACTTCCTCACCATTCCAACGGTATGCGTTTTGAAGCGTGTGATCCTTCTGGCGTGAATCTCCTGGAAACCCTCTACTTTTCAGTGGGCGGAGGATTTATCGAACGCGAAGACGACACACACCGTGGCGCCTCTTCTGCGGAATCGGCTCCCATCCCCTATCCGGCGAAGAGCGCCGTCGAACTGATGGCACAGAGCCACAAGAGCGGTCTCTCGATTGCCGACATGACGCTTGCCAACGACATTGCGGTGCACAGTGAAAGACTCGTTCACCAGAGGCTTGATGATATTTGGCAGGCCATGAAAACCTGTATTGACCAGGGTTTGGTCACCCCGGGCATATTGCCCGGTCGTCTGAGGGTGGCGCGGCGTGCCCACACCATGGCCGCTGCGCTGACACCCCCTGGTGATTCCCATGAGCATTCCGCAGAGTGGCTCCAGGCCTACGCCATTGCCGTCAATGAGGAAAACGCCGCCGGCGGTCGTGTGGTGACCGCTCCCACCAATGGTGCAGCCGGCATCATCCCGGCCGTTGCCTACTGGGCGTCGTGCTTCTACAGCTCCCGTGACGAGGCCATCGCGCGCGTCTACCTCCCCACAGCGGCAGCGATTGGCAGCCTTTACAAGAAAAATGCAAGTATCTCCGGTGCTGAAGCCGGCTGTCAGGGGGAGGTGGGCTCGGCCTGCTCCATGGCTGCGGGCGCGCTCACAGCTCTGATGGGCGGAACGGTCGAACAGATAGAAAACGCTGCCGAAATCGCGATGGAACATAACCTCGGGCTGACCTGCGATCCGGTAGGCGGATTCGTGCAACTGCCCTGCATCGAGCGCAATGCCATTGCCGCGGGAACCGCGGTCGCCGCTATGCGCCTGGCCATGCTGGGAGACGGTTCTCACAAGATAAGTCTCGACACGGTGATTGAAACTATGCGCCAAACCGGACTGGATATGTCGAGTAAATATAAAGAGACCTCCATGGGGGGACTTGCTGTGAACGTGGTCGAGTGCTGACACAGGGATAGGGTCCGATTTCTGCAGTACTCAGGGCAGCGGAGGGTCATCCCTTAGGCCGGTAACAGGCAGTGCTCACCCAGCAGCCCGCGCGCCACCGCTTCAAAAGCATGTCCCGCCACCCTCTGTCAGGGGTTCTTCGTAATCTAGTAGCAGAAGGAGAACTCATGTTTGTGGCCATAACACTCGAGCTAGAAGACGGGCGTCAAGCCTGCATAAAGTTCGCCGAAAACCCCGAGCAGGGCGCCCACGTGGAGTGCGAAAGATCTCCGAGGTGCGAGCACGATTTCTCTCGCGATCACTGCGCGCTGCTTTTTCGCGCCATTGACGTCCCTTATGACGGGGACGCTCTTGAATCGGTGCGCACGGTGCTCAAGCAGCGCAAGGCAGAGGATTTGTTCCGCGCGATTCACACATCACCCGGGTTTCTTGATCCGCCACAATTCGAGATTGTCCCCCAGTGGGATAACGAGTCGACAAAGGAACTCGTCGAGCTTTATCTGACAGGTTTCACCTTGTCGATGCTCGCTGGTCACTTTTTCCTCACCAAGGAGGATATTGTTCGGCAGCTGAGCGCCGTGGTCTTTGACGACCACGCGCTCGTCAGAGATTCGTCCAAACCCCGCCACCAGAAGACCTGGGCCTGGCAGGAAATCCAGTTTCTGATTACCCAGATGCAAGTGGGGCGAAGCCCCACGCAGATCTCCGCTCTGATGGAGCGCGGTTCTCTAGGCATCGCCTTCAAGCTGTTTGAAGCACTTCCTGTGCCAATCCCCAAAGCGATCATCGAGAAATATGACGTTTCCCATGGACAAGAACCCCTGCCACTTGGTGTCATAGAGCAGGGAGCACCTTAAGCGAGATACCGATATCTCCGTTGAACACGACCTGACCTAGGTTTATCGGCGACCTAAATCTGCTCTCATCTGAATCAAACCAATGTATTTTGGTCCCAAGGGTAGAGGCGCTGCCCACTCTTGGAATTAACGGTTCAGAGCGTACGGGAAAAGCGAAAAGTGCCTCACCTGTCCCACGAATATCCGGACAGCTGCTAAGTCTCAATCCGGGAAGATAAGTCCAGGCAACCATGTCACCGTGGCCGGTACCAGAACGATAATCACTAACCCGATTAGAAGCATCGCCACAAACGGAAGGACTTCTTTAACAAGTCCAGCGAAGGAAACCCGCCCGATTTTGGTCATGACGTAGAGCAGGGCGCCTACTGGCGGCGTAAGCAAGCCGATCATGAGGTTGATTACCACCGCCACACCGTAATGGATGGGGTCTACGCCAACCGCGACAGCGACGGGAAGCAAAATTGGCAGAAATATCAGAATCGCCGGCACAGCGTCGAGCACCATACCTACGATGAGGAAGAACAGCATCGACAGCAGGAAAAAACCCACAGGCCCTAGGGTTAGGCGCCCTAGAACCTCAACCAGCTGGTCGCCAACCCGTTGCGCAACGATAATGAAGGTAAACGCCCCGACCGCGGCGAACAAAATCATGATTGTCGAAGCGAATACCGCGCCGTCGCGAATGATGCCCGGTACTTCACGGAGCCGCAAGCTTCGGTAGACCAAGCCAAGGATGAGCACATAAAACGCCGCAACCATTGAAGTCTCGGTGATTGTCGCAAAACCGCCAAAAATTCCGGCGATGATTACGACCGGCGCGCCGAGAGAAGGTAACGCTCGAAAGACTAGGAGGCCAAATGAACGGCGAGACGTCCCAGTGTTTTTCACGCGGCCGGGAATCTTCCCACGATTCGCCTGCCAGACCACGAGGGCTGTCATAGAGCCAGCAAGAATAAGACCAGGCAAGACGCCGCCGATGAATAGTTGGCCCAATGACAGGCCCGTCACTAGAGCCACAAAAACCATAGGAATGCTTGGCGGCAGAATCGGCCCGATGACCGCTGCGCTTCCATTGATGGCGGCGGCATACTCAGGCCGGTAGTGTTCTCGTTTCATCGCAGGAAGCATTACCGATGATACGGCCGCGGCATCGGCAGGAGCAGATCCGCTCACTCCGGCGGCGAACAGGTTCACTCCGATGCTCGCATGGGCAAGGCCTCCCTTAAGTCGGCCGAGAAAAAACAACAGCAGGTCAACAATGCGTTGGGTGAGGCCCCCGCGGCTCATGAGCTCTCCCATCAGGACAAAGAAAGGGATTGCCAGGAGTTCGAACGAATTGACTCCGGAAATCATCGTCGTTGGCAGCGCCGTGGCGTTACCCAGCCCGCTCAGCGCTAAGGTAAATAAGGAGGACGCTGCCATGGCGATGAAAATGGGAACTCCAACCGCCATCAGTCCGAAAAGTACACCAAAAAGAGCAAGTATTTCCATGGGTCAGCTCTCTGCTTCCTTGTTTGCTTGTGAACTGGCTGGACGCTGGGAACGGGGTGGCCGCGTCACGAAGCCTCTGATGAAATCTGCGGTCCGTTCAACTGCTGCGCCAAGGATTTCTTCTCCTGCACCCTTGGTGGCCAACGTAGCGTCACCGAAGACTCCATTGCGAGTCCGAGAGGCGAAACTGCGAGCCGTAACCAAGGCGAACGGCTCGTAGTTGTCCTCGTAGGCACCATATTCCTCGATCAGGTCCCCTGGTTCAAGCACCTCAGAGACCAAGCCCATGTCAACTGCCATCGCGACACTTGTTTCGATTTCGCAACCGTGGCCCCAGCGCTCGGTTGATCGGTGCCGCTCGATTGCGTCGGATGCTTGGGTAAACCAAAATGAGGAGGCCGCTTCAATCCCCAGGTCATAGGTAAGTTCGGCGACGACAACACCAAGAATATTTTCATTACCCTTGTGGCCATTGACAAAGACGATTTTTTCGATTCCATGTCGCGCCAAGCTGGTAGCAATGTCCCGGCAGAGCGAAGTGAAGGTTGCAGCCGAGACATGCAGGGTTCCCGGAAACGCAAGGTGATGGGCAGAAAGGCCAAAGGGCAAAGCCGGCACGACCACGGCGAACGGGTCCACTGCCGCTGCAACTCGATTAGCAATCTCTTCGGCGATTCGCCAGTCGACTCCGCAAACCAAATTTGGACCATGCTGCTCTGTGGCGCCGACAGGAATAAGTGCCACTTTTGCGCGTCGGATTGCGTCTGCCGCCTGTGTGGTCGTCATTCTGTCAAGACGATGAGTGTTAAGCATTATTCTCTTTTCTTCGATCCCTATGGGAGACGTGGCGAAACAGTTTCTTCTTTCGCGACCGTCTCTACCGGTGCGGTGAGGGCGAAAATCAGCATCAACACGCCGAGGGTCAACACTGAGAGATAAGCCCACCCAGTTGGTATTCCAAGTTGGATGTAATTAATATTCATTCGGGTTTCAACGACCGAGAGGCTCCCCACCGTTAGGGACAAGCCCACTAAAAGCTCAATGAGCCGAACAAAGTAAGCGAGCACCTTGCTCAACGCGGGCGAAAGTTTGTCAATGAGGAAGCTGGCAACCACATGATCAAACTTGCCGTAGGCAGCGGCGGCCCCGAGCATTACTGTCCAAGCGAACAGGAGTGCGCTGAGATCATGTACCCATATCCAACCGCCACCAAGCTGCCTCATAGCAATTTGGACAATATTCACGATGAAGATTGTCGCGAACGCTGCAAAAGCGGCCCATGACACCATCGCGACGAGCCGCCCGCGCCACCGCGCCACCATCTCAGGCAACACGGATGGCGCGGACGGCATGCGCATTAGCGGTTCTCTTGAGCTAGCAAGCGAGTTTCCGCCAGCAGGCCCTCAGGCCATACTTCACCGTCGAATTGTTCGAAAACACCCTCCAGCGCAGTGCGGAAGGATTCAACGTCCACGTCAACCACTTCGAGATTTTCCTCTAAGGTTGCCATCGCCGTAGCAGTCTGCTCGGCCACTTGTGCGGTATTAACGGCACCCGCTTTTTCGGCTTCGACCACGACCGCTTCTTGCTGATCAGTACAGAGCGAATTCCAGACAGTCTCGCTGAAGTACCACGAGCGTACATCCCGAATGTAGTTTGTCGGCATGTAATGGGATTGCACCTCCATCAAGCTCTGGTTCACCATGGTGATTGCACCGTTCTCCTGAGCATCGACCACACCTTGGCGCAGAGCCAAGTAGAGGTCGGCAAATGCGATTACCTGTGGTTCCGCACCGACCGCCAAGGCAAATGCCTGCGGCATCGGAGCATCCGCTATACGGATGGCCAAGCCTTTCATATCGGCAGCAGTCAAAATGGCCCGGTTAGCGCTCAGGGCTCTCGGCGCCGAGTCGCCTGCGGTCGCCACAACGCGCACTCCGGTTGCCTCAGCGGCTTCGTCGATTAGCTGCCTATATTTTTCGGTCTCGAGCACAGCTTTCATCTGCTCGTAACTATCCCAGAGGAATGGCACGCTTACCACTGTGAAGGCGCTTGCGCCCTCTAACGTGGGGTAGAGGCTTATGCCTTCGTAGAATATATCGGCCGTTTGACCAGAAGCCATGCCTGCATAGATATCACTGGCACCCCCAAGTTGGCCGTTAGGAAAGACGTCGACGGTCAGATCTCCGCCGGTGGCCTCCGAAATTCCTTCAGCGAAAGCTAGCGCCCCAAGGGTTGTCGGGTCATCCTCGGTTCGGATTGTCGCCAGTCTCAGGTTTTGAGGCGTGCAGTCGGAAGCTTCAATGCTTTCGATCGCTGTCGCTTCAGGTTCCACTTCACTGGTCGCGGTTGCGCAGGCTGTTAGACCCATCACACCCACGGCCGCCAGTCCAACCGCAGACCGAAATGAGCCTGACTTGGATTGCTTTTTCATGGTGTTTCCTTTCGTTAGTTAATTACTGCGGGATTTTTCTTCGTAATTCACAGCGTTTCCTTCCTCCTTTGTTTGCTGTGCCCTTCAACTGCGGGTCGTGAAAATAAACTCAATCTCGACGGGTGCGCGACGTGGCAGTGCCGCTACGCCGATTGCCGAACGCGCATGACGCCCAGCTTCGCCGAAGACCTCACGCAAGAGCCGGCTAGATGCGTCGAGGACTTTTGGCTGATCATGGAAGTCCGGGGTTGAGGCGACAAACCCGGTGACTCGGAGCACCCCCGCGATTTCATCGAGACCGCCGGCCGCTTCGGCGGCACAGGCCAAACCCTGAAGGGTACAAACTTCTGCTGCAAAGCGGGCTTGCTCGAGGTCTATGTCCTCACCGCAGCGGCCGACAATCCGGACTTCGCCGTCTTCCTTGGGGAGCTGTCCGGCAACGTACAGGACCTGCCCAAATTGCGTCACCGCAACGTAGTCGAACGCGGGCGACGCGGCGCTCGGAAGGTGATAACCCGCCGCGGCCAAGCGCGCTGTGGGGGTGCTCTGTTCTGCTTGGCCCATGGCTATCTCCTGATTTTTGTTGGACATTGAGGTGATTGTTTCAAATTCTTTGCAGACAAGCTGCTGCTCCGCTTGAGGCATCTGGAAAAGAGGGGCTCCAACCTGTGGCCCGCCGAAAGAGAGCATCATCGATGGCGGGAATGTTTGGGGCGCCCTCGGGTACGTGGTGAATTTTGATCCGGGTCGGATCCTGAGCGGCGTGAAGCAACTCATCCGCCAGTTCGGCAAAGGAGCCACGATGGCCGAGTACGTGGTAAGCCGGCCTCGGAGTTGGAATATCAATTAGAGCGAGAATCGCACTTGCCGCATCCCAAACATGGATCCAGTCCGCTGGCCCCTCCCAGCCTTCAATCTCTACTTCTTCACCAGTGTGAAGCGCGTTAATAAGGGATACCAGTGGCGCCTGGCTGCCTCCATACCACCGTCCCGACCCGTAGACCATCGGCAATCGGACCGCTACGACTTCGACGCTGAGCCGACGGGCCAGGATTGGCCCGAGGTGCTCGCAGGCTGCCTTGGTCGCACCGTAGGCGGTCGTCGGACGCAGAGGCGCGGACTCATTGACTTCTTCACCGTATCCCTCGGCCGGCCCATAAATGGTCGTGGAAGATGACCAAAGAACTCGTCTTACACCGTGCCGGGCGGCGGCTTCAATGATGTGGACAAACCCTTCCACATTGATGTGTACTGCCGCAGAGGTGTTGGCCTCGGCCCCTGCAACGAGCCCCTGGCTGCCAACTCCGGCGGCGGCCAGATGTAAAATCGCATCAATCTGCGGACGGCTGCTAAACACGCGATCCAGCTGGTCTGGGTCGGAGATATTCGCTACCGTGACGCCTGGGGCCTCGCGGGTATCGAGGGCGGTTACCTGCCGGCCCGCCGCAACCAAAGCATCCCAGACGCCAGTGCCGAGAAAGCCGCCAGCCCCAGTCACAAGCACGTGATTCACCGGTCTTCCCTAAGCGTTTCTAGAAATGCTTCGTCGACTGTGATACCCAAACCCGGAGAATCGGGAATCGCGATTACTCCGTCCATTGCTTTGAATGGTTCCGCGAGCAGACGTTCGCGCAGGTCGTTCTCCCCGCGATCGAATTCGAGCCAAAGCGGTTCCGGTACGACGCTCGTGTGTGGGTAGTCGGGTAAAGACCCGAGTAACTGCAAGTTGGCAGCAAGCGCTACTCCACTGCCCCACACGTGGGGGCTGACCCGGATACCCCACGTCCGCGCCAGCTCACAGACCACTTTTGCCTCCGCAAGGCCGCCAATTTTTGCCAAGTCTGGTTGCACAACATCGACCAGACGTTCGGTAATGAGGGAGCGGAAAGGAGCCCTCGTATAGAGGGCCTCGCCGGTCGCCAGTGACACGTCTAAAGATCGCAGCAGCCGCAGGCCCGAAATATCGTCAGGGGCAAGCGGTTCTTCCACCCACGCCAAATTGAGGTCCTCCAAGGAAAGGATGGATGCTCGCGCTTGGTCGGCGGCATAGTTCCCGTTGAAGTCAATCATCAAAGCCTTGTCAGGGCCCAGCACGCGGCGCGCTGCTTCCGCCCGGGCGCGATCCTCTCTGAGGCCGAGACCACACTTGATTTTCAGGCCCGTCATGCCTTCGCATTCGCGCTGGAGGTGGTCGGTGAACTTTCCGAGATCGCGGTCTGCGCGGACGTACCCTCCCGAGGCGTAGGGGGTGACGTGTTCCCGCGCCCGACCCCCTAATAGCGTCGCGACGCTCACTCCGAGTGTGTGTCCCAAAGCGTCCCATAATGCGATTTCCACGCCGGACACTGCAGCCGCATGCAACCCACCGCCTCGATGGTAGTGCTGCTGCAAGGCCGCAGAGCTGAAGGGGACAGGCCCATCCAACCGGGCTCCCGGCAACGCAGCAGAAACTTCCTTTACTAGCGGCACGAGAGCAGAGGTTGGGCCAAACGACTCACCCCACCCGACCGCACCGTCGGTGGTCACGACTCTCACCAATGTCGTCTCCCGGGCGGGGACTATCCCCCGTGAAGAACCGTAGCCTTCACCGCCTAGAGAATACCTAAGGGGAACCGCTTCGACGCTCTCAATTTTGACGCTCATTTCTTAGCCCCGACCATCTGGGATAACGAACGACCGGGGGCAATAATGTCGGGATCTGTGTGGACGACCATAACGGCCGTTCCCCCATATTTCATGAACTCTTGGGCCGATTCAGCGAGTGATTCCTTGTCAAAACACTCAATGGCATGTGCCCCGAGCGCCCGGGCAATACCCGCTATATCAACAGGCGAAATGTCGCAAGCACTCACTGCTCGGCCGGAGGCCGCCTGATGCAAAGCAATCGTTCCGTACAAGCCATTCTGCAGCACCAAAACCTTGATATTCAAGCCGAGTCGCAGGGATGTTTCTAGTTCGGTGCAGGTCATCAGGAACCCCCCATCACCGGCCACCGCAAGCACCGGCCGGCCCGGCCGGGCCAAGGCAGCGCCCACCGCGCCGGGAACGGCGTAGCCCATTGCACCCGAGATGGGTGCGGCTTGAGTGTTGGGTTCACTGAAAACCCACTGGCGGTGGAGGTACACAGAAAAATTTCCAGCATCGTTTACCACAATCGTCCCTGGCACCGCGACCTCTTTGACTGCGTCAATCGCAAGTCCCGGATGGAGGCCTCCTCCCTCGACGGGTGCCGCCGCGGCAGCAGCGAGATCTAAGTAAACTTTGTGCCCCGTTCGCCACCACGAGCTTTTTTTACCAGACCCGTCAGGGCCTTCCCCGCCCGAGACCGAATCAAAGGAGAGGATGCTTTTGCAGGTCAATGCGGGGTCAGCGGCTATTGCCAGATCAGTGCGCTGGTGAAAACCTAGGACGGCGGGGTCAGGATGAACATGTATCAGCTTGGTTGACCCGACGGGCAAAGAATAACCCTGCGTCGTCGTCTCGTCGAGCCGATCACCCAACACCATGACCAAGTCCGCGTCGACCAATGCGGCCAGGGCTGTTTTAGGCGTACCTAAACTCAAGTGACCCAGGTAGTGGTCGTCCTCGTTGGGGAACTGATCCTGACGCCGGAAAGAGGAATACACACCGATACCGAATCTGTCCGCAAGCTCAAGGAGCGCCGCGTGATCATTTCCCGCTCCAGCAATAACGACTGGTCGATTCGCCGCTCTAAGCATCGTCACTATTAGCTTCAGGTCATCGACGTGGGGCCCGCCATGGACCTCTGTTGTGAGCCGCTCTTGTGGGGCACATTCACCTTCGAGAACGTCCGCAGGAAATGCCACGACGGCAGGGCCACGCCGACCAGTGGTCGCTCTCACTAAACCTCGGGCAACCGCTTCAGCGGCACGGTCGCTCCGGTGCACGGTAGCCCCCCACACGCTGACCTCAGCAAGAAACTTGGGCAAGTCAACTTCCTGGAATGCCTCGTTACCCAGGTGTGTGGTCTCGACCTGTCCCAGTAAAGCAAGCATGGGGGTGCCATCCTGCCGTGCGGTGTGCAAACCGATTGACAAATTAGCAGCGCCCACACCGCGGGTGGCCATGACGACAGCGGGAACACCAGAGAGCTTTCCGTCAGCCTCAGCCATGAACGCGGCACCTCCCTCGTGGCGGGCTGAGATGACCTGAAGCTCGGGATGGCGGTCGAAAGCTTCCAACAGTGGCAGAAAACTCTCCCCGGGAACGGTGTACGCCCGTCGCACACCGGCGTCAACAAGTAGATTTGCAATGGCCTCTGCGACCGGAATACTTGCTACTCCAGGGTTGCTCATTTTGCGGCTTCACTTTTGGTTTCGTTCACTCCGAATGAGAGACGATCGAGAACCTGGCTGAGGTGTCGGCGGACGTGGACGCCAGCTCCAGCATGGTCGTCACTCTCTATCGAGGCAAGCATTTTGCTGTGTTCCTCATTGGATAGCCGCGCCTCTTCAACGGACTTACCTCGGTAGTGTCGCGCAATCTGGACGTGCGTATGAAGCGCGTCCCAAGCTTCAAGCAGGAAACGGTTTTCAGCTGCCGCAACAATGAGACGGTGGAAATCGTGGTCTGCCGTGTTGAAGGCCCTGATGTCCAGCTCAGCCACCGAAACAAGAGTGTCCATAAACTCAATGAGTTCACGGAGCGTGGCCAAAGAGGGGCTGTCTCCTTGGAGGGCTGTCCGTTCGACAGCTGCCACCTCGATGACCTCCCGGGCTGAGATGAGTTGTTCCAATTCGGCATGGCCAAGCAGGTCGGACACCCGGAAGCCACGGTATGGATCCTGGACCACGAGGCCTTCCGAAGCCAGCCGATTCAGGGCCTCTCGGACCGGGGTTGGGCTTACGTCAAAATTTTGACTGAGATGTTCAATTTTCAGCTTGGCCCCAGGCAGGAGTTCGAGATCGATGATGCTGGCTCGCAGACGATCGCAGACACGGTCCGTGATAGCTGTTCTTATTGGAGGAGTCGGATTCGTAACGGGCATATCCAAGATTATATATAATAAAGTCAGAGGGTGTCAAAGACCCAACGTGCTGGCGCCCAATCGGTGCAGGTAATAATCAACAGTTTCTCTCGGCGGCAATAATAGACATGCTGCCGAAAATATGGAGGGAAGAGGCTTCCGACATGAGTACACACCCGGCACCAGCAACTAAAGGCAGTTTCCTCATAGGCAAAGAGGAGGTGCGCGGTAGCCACGGCGATTTCCGTGCGCGTAATCCGCGCACTGGTGAGGAGTTAGAGCCGCTCTATGGCCTCGGAGGTATCGAAGACGTCGACCGCGCAGTGAAGCTGGCTGCTCACGCCGACACCATCTTTCGAGACACCGGTGCACAGGAGCGCGCCTCGTTCCTGGAACGTATCGCCAGCGAAATTGAGGCTGTCAGAGAGCCCATTTTGGAGCGTGTTGAAGCTGAAACGGGGATCGCGAGGTCGCAAGTGGAGGGCGAATTCGCTCGAACCACGAATCAATTACGGCTTTTCGCCAATGTTGTCCGCGAGGGGAGTTGGCGGGGGATTCGGGTGGACCCTGCGAAACCAGAGCGTGAGCCCTTGCCTCGGCCAGATCTGCGCCAGCGCAAAATTGCTCTCGGCCCAGTCGCGGTTTTTTCGTCCAGCAACTTCCCCCTGTCCTTCTCCGTCGCGGGGGGTGACACAGCCTCGGCGTTTGCGGCGGGCTGTCCGGTCGTTGTAAAAGCTCATAGTGCGCACCCCGGATCCTCCGAACTGGTGGGGCATGCCGTTCGTGCTGCCGTGCGAGCATGCGGACTTCCAGAGGGAACATTTTCCATGTTGTTCGGCTCCGGGAAGGGCCTTGGCGCGGCTCTCGTGGCCCATCCAGGTATCAAGGCTGTAGGCTTCACGGGCTCCCGCTCGGGCGGCCTCGCCCTCCTTGATATTGCCGCCCGAAGGCCCGTGCCGATTCCTGTTTACGCGGAAATGTCCAGCGTCAACCCGGTCTTCATCCTTCCCGATGCTCTCGCCCACACCGCTGGGGGATTGGGTCAAGCCTTTATTACTTCGGTCAATACCCGGGCCGGTCAATTGTGCACTAGCCCAGGGCTCATCTTTGCCATAGAAGGAGACGATCTCGACTCCTTCATCCAGGCCGCTGGTGAAGCGGTTCAGGGGTCGCAGGGAGTGCCGATGCTGAACTCTGGCATCAGCTCAAACTTCGATGTGGCGGTCGAGCGCTTCGTCAGTGCGAAAGGCCTCACCGGGGTTGCTGCCGGGGCGTCAGATGATGCGATTGCGGTCTGCGGCGTCACCCGGCTTTTTGCCACCGACGGTGCGACGTTCCTGGCAAATCCCGCTCTCAGTGACGAGGCCTTTGGGGCTGCCGCATTGGTGGTGCGGGCGCGCGATTTCGATCAAATGGCGGAAATAGCGCGTGGTCTGGAGGGGCAGCTAACCGCAACCGTCCACGCGACTCCTGAGGACCACGGGCAGGCTCGGATTCTCTTGCCGATTCTAGAGTTGCTCGCTGGGAGGATAATTTTCAACGGCTGGCCCACTGGCGTGGAAGTGGGCCACGCCGTGATTCATGGCGGGCCTTTCCCGGCGACGTCTGCACCGGCGACGACTTCCGTCGGCAGTCTCGCGATCGAACGTTTCTTGCGCCCGGTCAGCTACCAAAACGCTCCGGCTGACCTTTTGCCGACAGAACTGCGTGATGAGAACCTCGCAGGAGTCTGGAGGCGCGTGGACGGCGAATTCGGCCAGGACTAATCTCCTTGGGGGCGCTAGTTGACCCGGGAGATTCTGATGCCCAATCACCGGTGTGCTTTACTTGTATAGCGAAAGGGGTCCTGGATGACGAAAACGCAAATGAATGTGAGAATCGATGAGGCGCTGGATCTGCGCCTTGCGGCGCTAGCGAAGCGAACGGGACGCACAAAGAGCTTCTATGTTGTCGAGGCAATCAAGGGATTCCTCGAGGACCAGGAAGACTACTTCTTAGCCAAAGACTCGCTCGAAGAGTTTCGTGTCTCAGGGGAAAGTGCCATCGATATCGGTGACATGGAATGGGACGCTCCTGGTCAATGACTTACCGGATCCGTTTCACGCCGGCCGCGCAGAAGCAGATTCTGCGCCTCGATAAACCCGTTGCCCTTCGGATCCGAGCCTATGTGGAGGGGCTCAATCTTGAGAACCCGAGACTGGTGGGTACACCCCTTAGCGGGGGAGAGCGGCTTATGGCGCTACCGGGTGGGGGATTACCGGATGCTGGTGAGCATTCACGATGACGAGCTGTTGGTCCTGGTGGTCAGCGTCGACCATCGACGACAGGTTTACCGCGGGCTGTAGGTTCTGGCCGCCACAGTCTCTGGCATCCGCCGAATGCTTCAGGACGAATCTGCGGGACTGACGTTTCTGGACGAAGTGTTTGCGAGGGACAAGTTCCTTTACCGTTGTCGCTTTTCCTCGCACCCCTGAAGCGAGCATCGCCACCATTGGACTTGCTCACAACATCGCTCACCTCAAGAAGGAGGGGTGCGGGCTAGAAGGCCCTGCCACCTTCAACCCTGTCAGGGGCCCCTCGTAACCTACTGGGAGAAGGAGAGCTCATGTATGTTGCCATAACACTCGAGTTAGAAGACGGGCGTCAAGCCCGCATAAAGTTCGCCGAAAACCCCGAGCAGGGCGCCCACGTGGAGTGTGGAAAATCTCCGAGGTGCGAGCACGATTTCTCTCGCGACCACTGCGCGCTGCTGTTTCGCGCCATTGACGTCCCCTATGACGGGGACGCCCTGGAATCCGTGCGCACGGTGCTCCAACAGCGCAAGGAAGAGGCATTGTTCCACGCAATTCACACATCACCCGGGTTTCTTGATCAACCACAGTTTGAGATCGTCCCCCCGTGGGATGAGGAGTCGATAAAGGAACTCCTCGAGCTTTACCTGACCGGCTTCACCTTGTCGATGCTCGCTGGCCATTTTTCCTTTACCAAGGAGGACATTGTCCGGCAGCTGAGTGTGAATCGCCCTGGGTTTCGTTCCTCTTGCTTTCCGTGTGTAGCGGTCGCTCACACGGGGTCTTGTTCAGCGTAATACGCTGCTTCGACTTCCGCTGGGGTGCGGTAGTCAAGCCCTGAATGCAGACGCTGATTATTGAACCACCACACCCACTCCAACGTTGCCAACTCGACCTGTTCAACGGTCCGCCAGGGGCGCCTTTTCTTAATCAGTTCAGTCTTGAACAGGGCGAACTGAGACTCAGCGAGAGCATTGATGCTCCTATGTCTGTCAACTGGTGATTTCGCCTGTTCTTGGGTTCACTTTGATGAGCTGATAGACCTCGCGGATGACGTAGCGTTTCAGGCAGCGGATGATGTCGCGTTTGCTTTTGCCTTCGGTGGTTCGCCGGGCGACGTATGCCTTCGTGGGCTCGTGGTGCTGCATGCGAACGATCACTGTCCGATAGATGGCGGCGT
>Ga0307935_1000606_pt1 | contig 15424 bp, 11 predicted proteins | sample OrgLakmetageno92_FD_201827 | JGI IMG/M metagenome (GOLD analysis project Ga0307935, IMG submission 201827) | Saline water microbial communities from Organic Lake, Antarctica - #92 | ecosystem: Environmental > Aquatic > Non-marine Saline and Alkaline > Saline | place: Antarctica: Organic Lake...
AGCTGAAAATATTTTTTTAACCTTGTCTTTAGACTGGCCTTTTGGCTTGAGAAGCAAAGCAAAACTTCTTAGTCAACCTAATTTTTTTTTATATTTTGTTTATTTCATAAATAAAATATAAAAAAAAATTGAATAATATAATACATGAAAACTATTTTAATATTATATTAAAAAATATAAAAATAATAATGTCAAATAATAATCAAAATTGTGAATATGATTCTTTAGATAAGTATCAAAATGATAATGATGATGAATGGACGACAGTTACTCATAAAACTTGGAAAGAAAAAAAAAGACCAGATGATTTATTGCATGAAGAATGGTTAAAAAAACAATTATATCAAAAAAAAATACAACATAATAAACATTTTTTTAAAAGTAGTGTAGATAAAGTATTATTAAATAAAAAGAATAATAAAAACACTATGACAAATATTAAAAAAATAGAAAAAATGGATGAAGAAGGTAATTTAAGATTGAATAAAATAGAAATGACTTATGGTCAAAAAATGAAAGATAGTAGAATGAAAAAAGATTGGAGTCAAAAAGAATTGGCATTTAAATGTAATTTACCAATGAGTGTTATACAGAAATATGAAAAAGGAGAAGCAATTCAACAAGATAATGAAATAATGATAATAAATAGATTATTGAATATAAAAAAATAAATTATTCAAAATTTACAGGGAATGTAGAAAGATCACTGCATTGAGTAATTTTAGATGGATAAAAAATCGAATTAATATCAATATCATCTTTATTAATCATATCAATTACTTTTTCTTTATTATATTTTAAATAAGAAAAATGAGTGATATCAAAATTGAAATATTTAACAAAAAATTTAATATAATTAATAGAATGATATATACCAGTATAAACAATACCATTAGTAATTTTATTTTGATCAAGGAATCGTCTTAATAAATATGCATCCATAATATTACTAAAAATAGAAGTCCATATAGAATATAAATTAGAGATTTCGTTATAAAATTCGGCAATAGTGATTCTAAGTTTAGAATTGTCAGCAAGATTATATAAAATATCATCTTGATTTTGGAGTAATTTTAATTTATTAAAAATATTAATAATCTTTTTATAAGATTCAGAGAAAGAAAGAAATGAATCTTTAATTGTAGTATTAATAAATAAAGATATTTTTTTAGCAACATTAGGATTATTGTATTTATATTTTAATTTATTGAATATATTAGTAACTTGTTCATTATAATCTTTTTCGGTATTTTGATAATATTCTTGATTATTTTTAGGAATCATATATTTAAAATTATCATGAACATAATAGCGGAGATCATATCTATTTTTGACAGTTTTATATTTAATATATTTAACATTATTAGAAATATTATATAATGAATTAAATAAAAATTCAACTCTATTATTGACAATAGATAAACATTGATATATTTCATCAAGGTTAACAGGTGAAGCAGAATGCCATAATTGATCAGTTAAGTTTAATAGTGAAATCATATATGAATCAGTATTATGTTTTAGATAATCTCGAATATCAACAAAATGTAATCTGATATTGGGAAATTGCTTTGAATTTGAACTAGATTTTTTTTTTTCAATATCAAATCCTTCAATAAATATTTTTACAATTGAATCAATGTATCGTCCTTTTTCAATGTTTTTTTTTTTTTTATGCATCAATGTAGGTTTAATTTCGAAAAGAAAATCATATATTTTATTAGATTGATTTGAATTATCAAAATTATTAATAAAATAATTTTTAATATCAATGCTTCTAATATTATCACATTCTCGTTGTTCAGATGGATCAAGATGGATGTCCATAAATAAATATATAATTTTTTTGACTTGTCCAATCTTACCTTCCATACGAACAACATTTACTGGTCCATTTACTAATTCTTTACTGGATTCATTTATATTTTTATTAAACTTAATATTTTTTTTCATTTAATAATTTATATAGTTAATCAATATATTAATAATAAATATACTACATAATATATAGTCTAGATATCTAATTTATCATATACTGTGTAGTATATTTAAGTTTTCTTGTATAAATAGGTTTGATATTATTTATTTATTTTAAAATATAAATATATTAAAATAAATATTATGCAAAAAGAAATTAAAAGAATTAATAATATGTCATTTAATGAATTGCGAGATGAATTAACATATTGTGATAATAATATTAAAGAATTATTAATTAGAAAATTAATGAAAGATAGATATTTACGTCATATTAAAAAAAAAGAATTAATTAACAAAAAAAAAGAAAAAGAAAGAATTAAAAATCAAATATATACTAATACAATAATTACAGATGATAATAATAAAATTATAGAAGATATTGATGACTTATTTAATGATGATGAATTAAACAAAAAAGATTATAACGATGATGATTTAATTGATAAAAAATTTAATAAGCAAATAGAACGAGATGCAATGAATAATAATTTAATGAATAGAATGAATAGCGAATTAGAAATTAGAAATAATAAAAAAAATAAAAATAAAGATAAAAATATATTACCTCCATATGATTTCACTTCACAAAGTTATACACATAATAATGTAATACCACCAACAGATTTTACATCAAAAAGATTATTAAAAGATAATTATAATTCGATGTTTTATTGATAATTAAAATTTATTTTATAGATCCTTTAACGACAATTCTATATGCAGGTGCATATCCAGATGCTTCATTTGGTCTTATGATTCTAAATATATCTCCTATTTTAGCATTATAATATTCAGCAACTGGATCACTTAATAACATCCTCGGTAAATTTCTTTTCTTACAATTATATTTTTCTAAAAATTCTTCAGCTTCTTCACTACTTAAAATTCTATGTTCCGGAACAAGTTCATGTTCAATAAGATTAATCATCATATTTTGTTCCATAAATACCTCTGTATTTTTATATGTAGATAATATATATTGTTTTGCTTTTTTACTAATATCTGAAACTACTAATATTTTATATTCATCTATATTTTTATTAAGAAAATCTGCAATGTCTGAATTTTTTCCAACTGATGTTACTTTTTGTGATATATATTTAATCAAACATGTTTTTACATTGTTATATTCATTATCAAAATTAAATTTATAAACCATTTCATTAAAAACTTGATTATTTGATGCAATGAATTTTTTTAAAGTTTCATTATTTACAATATTTCTCGCATTTAACATTTTCATAACATTTACCATAATTATATGTAATATTTCTGTTTTGTTCTTTTCAATTTGAAATAATTTATTAGTTGACATTAAATATAATCTATACATTTAGATTATATTTAATTTTATAAATATTTTTCAATTTTTTTTTAATTAACCTAATTTATTAGGTTAATTAAAAAATAAATTAGGTCGTTAGGCTCAATTTTTTTTATGTTTTATTTATGAAATAAACAAAATATAAAAAACAAATTAGGTCGGATGCTCAATTTTTTTTTTAATATTCAAGGGTTGAAGTCCAGTCGTTCTTTGAAAATAAATTTTCAGCTCAATTTTTTTTTATTGTCACATATTTATTAATTAATTGTTTTGAATTACTAACTGAATCACTCGCTGAAAAATTATTCATGAAACTTGGTGAATCATTTTCATTTTCAATATTACCAATATAATTATTCAGTTTGTTAATTAAATTATAATTTTTTTTATTTATATCTGAATCAGTTATATTATTATTTATTTCATCAAAGACTTTAGTCTTCACTACATTGTGAATTTCTTTTAAAGACTCTGTTTTTGAGCTATCCAAGTTTGTTTTGTCTTTATTGTCATTTGATTTAGATTTCAAAGTTTTATATATTGTTTCTAAATCATTATCATGCATTTTTGTTGTCATATTTGTTTCTGGTGTTAATTTAGTATCTAATAATGGAGGTTCTTCTGATTTTTTTGATACTTTAGACATATTTGATGCTTTAGACATGTTTGATACTCTGGACATATTTGATTCTTTTGAGATATTTGAATTATTATCTGAATCATTATCTGAATTGATATTTTCATCATCACTAAAGATAATACTATTAGTTGCATTATCAAAAGCAGCATTGTTATCATTATTAAATTTTTGAATCAATTCAATTATTTTTTTGTTATTAGAAAGGTTATTAATAAAGTCAAAGTTATTTGTAGATAAATTCTCATGTTCAATACCAATACCATTAATAAATTCATTTATTTTCGAATCAGAGATAGTATCATTATTATTATTATTATATTGATCATTATATGTATCATTGTTATATGTATTTACTGAACTTAGATTAAATGCATTTGGTTTATTTTTAATTTTACTAAAAATATTTTCAAAAAATTCCAATTTGGAATAAGCATCATTACCATTATTATCATTATTATTATCATTATTATTATCATTATTATTTAATAAATGAGATATATCAATTTCTTCCATATGTTTTGATTCACTGTCATTATTATTATCATTATTATTTAATAAATGAGATATATCAATACCTTCCGCATTTGTTGATTCACTTTCATTATTATTGTTAGATAATCGAGATACATTAATATCTTCGACATATTCTGAATTAAGTTCATTATTAGATATAGGAGACATATTAATATCGTGTAAATTAGAATTATTAGTTATATGAGATAATTCAATAGCTTCAAAATTAATATTATTATCAATTACATTATCTGTATTATTAGACAATAAATGATAAAGTTCAATAAAACCGAAACGTTTTGCATCGTGAATTAATTTATTTAAAGTGTAAAAATCGAAATGTTTTTTGTCAATTGTGTATCCTCTCATATATGAAATAATATGTTTAAATGAATCATAATCAGCATCAGCACTAAAATGATGATCACTAATACGAATACATTTTTCTAATAAATTATTATTAAAACGATTAAGAGAACTATAAGAAAGAGTAAATTGGTATTTATCAACAGAGATGAAAATATGGTGCATTATAATAGTGTTTATATTAATTTTTTATATATTTATCTTTTATATATTTATATTATAAATATTATTATATTAGTGAAAAAAAAATTGATAAAAGTATTATATATTATAATTATTATATTGTTATATATGTTATTATTAAAAAAATGACAAAAACAGCAATTATAGTAGAATCACCAAAAAAAATAAATCAAATAAAAAAAATATTAGGAAATGGTTATGAAGTGATAGCAACAGTTGGACACATATTAGATTTAGATCCAAATAATATGTCAATTGATATTGAAAATAATTTTAATCCTAAATATAAAAAAATGGAAGGGAAAAGTAAAGTAATAAAAGATTTACAAAATATAGTGAAAAAATGTGACGAAATATTATTGGCGACAGATAAAGATAGAGAAGGAGAAATGATAGCATGGAGTGTTGCACATTTATTAAAATTAAAAAATGCTAAGAGAATGTTTTTTACATCAGTAACAAAAACAGAATTATTAAAAGCAATCAAAGAACCTAAAATAATAGATGATAATATAGTTAATGCTCAAAAAGCAAGAAGAATATTAGATAGAATAGTAGGGTATGAAATATCTCCATTATTATGGCGAAATATAAATGCAAAATCAGCTGGACGAGTTCAATCAGTAGTGACAAGGTTAATTATTGATAAAGAAAATGAAATAAAAGAATTCATTGAAAAGAATACAGGATCATATTTTAAATTCAAAGGAGATTTTTTTGATAAAAATAATGAAATTTTTTCAACACAATTATATGATTTAGAAAAAATAAATGAAGATGGTATGTATAAAGGTAAAATTGCTAAATTGTCAAATAAAAAATTATCACAAGACTTTATAAATACATGTTCAAAATCAAAATTCAAATTAATTGGAAGTAATAAAACAGAAAATACATCAAATCCATCATCTCCATTCACAACTTCTACGTTACAACAAGAAGCTAATAGAAAATTACATTATAGTATAGTTCGGACTGCATCGTGTGCACAAAAATTATATGAAAAGGGACTAATTACATATATAAGAACAGACTCTGTAAATTTATCAAAAGATGCAATGTCAATGATTAAAAAATATGTTTTAGATAAATTTGGAAAAGAATTCTATAGAAAAAAGGATTATGAAAATAAAAAGGGTAATACACAAGAGGCTCATGAAGCTATAAGACCAACAGATATATTTAAAGAAATAATAAACGAAGAGAATGGAATTTCAAATGACGAAATAAAATTATATGATTTAATATGGAAACGAACAATAGCATCACAAATGCAAGCAGCAAAATATTTGTCAGAATCAATACAAATATCAATATCCAAAGATAAAAAACATTATTTTACTGCAACATTGAAAAATTTAATATTTGAAGGATATTTGAAAATATATAATTTAAAAAATAATAATGAAAATCTACAATCTTTCAAACTACCCAACAATGGAACTTTAATTAAATTAAATTCTTTATATGGCAATGAAGAATTCATTAATCCACCATCGAGATATAGTGAAGCTTCACTTGTTGAAATAATGGATCCGAAAAAATTAAATATTGGAAGACCAGCAACTTATCCTAGTATCATTTCAAAAATACAACAAAGAGAATATGTTAAAATTGGTGATGTTGATGGTATAGAAAAAACTGTTATATCTCTTGAATGGAATATAAATGATAATAAAATAATTGAAACAAGTAATAAAGTAAATATTGGCAATGATAAAAGAAAATTTATACCAACAATATTAGGAATACGAGTAAATGATTACTTAATAAAAAATTTTCCTGATATTATGGATTACAAATTTACAGCTGATATGGAAAATCAATTAGATGATATTGCAGATGGTAAAATCATTTGGCACAAAGTATTGGACAATTTTTATGCTAAATTTCATCCACAAGTTTTATTTCAACTTAATAATAATAATTATAACAATGATAACACTACACTTTTAGGACAACATCCAGATACTAATAATAATATTTATACTTCTGTTGCAAAATATGGACCAGTTGTTAAAATGTTAATTGGTAATAATAAATATCAATTTGCACCTATAAAAGAACCTTTGACTATTGAAACAATTACTTTGGAAAATGCTTTGGAATTATTAAAATATCCTAAAAATTTAGGAAATTATGAAAGAAAAAAAGTTATCTTACAAACTGGCAAAAATGGTTTATATATTAAATTTGGTGACTTTAGTTGTAATTTTGAAAATAATATTAATCCTGACAATATAACACTAAAAGATGCAATTGATCTTATTGAAAAAAAAAGAATTAAACCATTGGCAGAATTTAAGGAAAGTAAAAAAATATACTCATTAAGAAATGGTCCATATGGAAAATATATTTGTGTCCGAGATATGTCAAAAAAAAAGACAATTAATGTAAAATGCCCTGATAATATTGATGATAAAAATATAACTCTTGATAAATTAAAAGAAATTTTTGATACTGAAAATAAAAAAAAATATAATGGTAATAAAACTAAGTTTAATAATAAAACAAATAACAATAACGTTAATATTAAAAAAAATAATAACAATAATAAAAATATTAATATTAAAAAAAAATAACAAACTTAATTTATTTCACATAACAACTAATCTTTTTATATTTTGTTTATTTTATAAACAAAACATAGAAAAAAATTGATTTAAATAATGAAAATTTTGATATATTTGATATGTGTTATATTATAATAACAAAATGACAGAAAATATTTTTGAAACATTGTATGGAAGTGGAAGAACGAATTTTCTAATTTTGAATAACAGAACAAGGTCATATTTATATGATGAAAAATTTCCAAATGTTTTAAATGATGAAATTATGAAACAACTTGGGATTTTTTTAACATCAAATAAACGAATTAAATTCCTATGTTTTAGTAAAAACAAAAAATTAGCAGTGTTGGTATGAAATATTTATGTAATGCACTTGAAATTAATAAAACAATAAATTTTTTAAGTTTTGGCGATGAATTAGAAACTGAAAGCATGAAATATTTGGCAAATGTTTTACAAGTAAATAAAACAATTAAATATTTGGAGTTAAATTGCAAAAATATGAAAATTGAAGGAATTAAATATGTATTTAATGCATTAAAAGATAATAAAATAATAAATTATCTATGTGTGCAAAATTTATGTGAAGAAACATTAAAATATTTGAACGAAGTAATTCAAATAAATACAACAATTTCAAGATTATTGTTAAAAAAAACGATTTTTAATAATAATAAAATAAATGATTTAACTGATATGATAAAAAACAATAATACAATTATTAATTTAGATTTATCATCAAATACAATAGATGTTGATGGTATAGAAAAAATATGTGATACATTAAAAAACAATCAAAGTATTGAAAGACTTAATTTTAAATTTTTAAATATAGAAGGTAAAAAAATGAAATATTTAAATAAAATGCTAAAATTTAATAAAAATATAAATCATTTAAATTTAATTAGTAATAATATTAGCAATAAAGAAATAATTGATTTGAATCGTATGTTAAAAAATAACAATACAATTAAAACATTAGAATTAAGTTATAATAAAATAGATAAAAATGGTTTTAGATTATTATCCAATGGTTTGCAATATAATAATACAATTAGAAATTTAAATATTAAAGGTTTGAGAATTGAAAACCATATAATTAAAATTTTTAAACACCTGACAATAAAAATTTAATATTCGTGAACAAAATCAAGTTCTCGTGTATATATATATCCACCAATTGTATTTCTTAAAATATTATGATTTAAAATGTGAATACTGCCTTTTTTTTTATTATCAAATTCCAACTTGAGATTTTTATTTAAATTTTCTTGAGACTTGAAAGTTAAAAATGTTAAAGTATTTCTTTTATTCCTCAAAGACTATGTCTTAAGGATTGCTATGCGATCCATTCATTATTTAATGTGTCAAATGATATAAATATACAATGTGAAGCATTATAAAAACTTCCAATTAAATTAATTATTTCACATGGATCGCTCAAAGACAGAGTCTTTAAAAGCAATCCTTAAGACTTTAGTCTTTGAGGAAATAGAGCTTCAAATATATCATAATATGAGTTATTCCATACATCTTTATCAATAACTTGAAACATTGTCTCAATAATATCTATATCATAATCAAATATTACATTTTCCAATACATTTGTATTATTATTATCATCGTCCATATCATTATTATCATCATCTATATCATGATTATAATTATCTGTATCATGATTATAATTATCTGTATTATTATTATCATTTGTATTATTATCATCTATAATTTCTAATGATAATTTTATATTTCTTATTTCAGAATCAACATTAATAAATATTCCACTAGTATGCATTATATTTTTACAATTTAAATATAAATAATCACCATCTAGACTTCTTTTAATATATGTATTAATTATAAAATTACCTTTTTTTATAATGTCTGATTTTAATCCTTGAACATTAGTTAATTGAGTTGAATTGACTTCTTTATCAGAATCATTAAAATTTAAATTATTAATATATGTTTGTAATTTATTAGACTTGTCTTGATACTGTATATATTTATTCATATCAAAATGTTGTGGATTATGATCAATATAAAATTCTGGTATGTTAATTGTGTCAATACTTATTTCATATGGAATATCATGCTTTGATGTAATAATAAATTCAAGACACTCAAATTTAACATTTGTTATAAATAGACCATTTTTAATAAATAAGTCTCTAGATAATTCAATATAATTATAGTCATTATCACAATATTTTTTTGAAATTTTTATAAGAAGATCAAAAGATATATTCCAGATAATTGTATTGTTCATTTCTTTGATTATAAATTCATGTATATTACACAAAGAATATTCCTTATCAATCTTGATAATTTTAGGTGAAAATACAATATATTCATTGTTAATTGTAACCGTCTTGTTTGTAATAGTGTTAAAAGTAATTGATTTTATAAATTTATTTTCATTGGATGTATTATATTTTTTATTTTCAATATCAAAAAGATCATAATTTGTAATGTCGATATCAAGTCGATCAGTTGGATATTTATTTATTTCTTGATTCATTTTTTCCATAATTATTTGGTAAGGAAAAACTTCCTTGGATTTAATCATGATTCTAGTATTGTAATTATAATGATCCATCGCTATTCCATGTTGCCAGTTATTATCTATTTTAATATAATTATTATCATCATCTTTATATTTTACTAAAGAAGACAAACTACTATAAAACTTGCTATATTTTGTTTGATTTGTATCATCATAAAATTCTATTAATATTTCATATATATCATTATAAGACATATTACTATTAAATCTAATTAATCTTGGAAAATATCCAATGTATTCTTCAATAACATTTGTAAATTGATTTGTAATAAAAGTTTGTGCAACATAATAATTTGTAACAGGATTTTGTCTAGTATAATTGTTAAAAATTGTATGTTCTGCAATAAAATCCTCCATGATAGGATGTATTCTGTCAAAATTAGTAATTTGTGTAGATGATTGATTGTCTGATATTTTATTAATGTGTTGCGGAATAGTATTTTCAATTTGTTTCTTTTCATTATTGTATAAATATATAGATCCTGATACATGTCCTTTAAAATTAATATAAATATTTCCAATATCAATTATATTATTTAGTTCGAGATGATACATATATCCATTGTGAACTTTAAATGGTGTTTTGTTTAAGGTATATTTTATTTTCATATTATTAATGAAAACATCAATATTATTCAATATTTCATTAAAAACTATAAACATACCATGTATTTTAAAATTAATATCTCTTATTTTAAAGCGAGACGTATTATTTATTTTATACATTTTAAAATTATTTATTGCAAAAGAATAATATTTAGCAAATAATTCATAGTTATCAATTTTATTTATTATATTTATTTCATCTATTTCAACAATTGTAATCTGTTTGTCCATAAAACGAAATTCTTTCCTAAATATTTCAGTGTTTTTTTTATCAATATTTATAATGCTGCTAATTAATGTAACTTCAAATTGTTCCTTTGAAATTATTAATATACTAAATTCAGACATAGGAAATATAAACTTTTTATCAGGTGTAAAGATAAAATCATTAATTTTTATGATATGATAATCTTTTTTTCTTTTGTAAAAATTTGTATGTGGATCACCATATTTGATATGGCTTAAATTTAATAATATCTCAAATGGTAAATTTATTTCAATATCTTTTGTTTTAATAATTATTTTTTCTATTTCATCTAAATTTTTATCTTTATTGATCTTTATTGCTTCTAGATGTATAAAATCGGCTCCTTTCATATTATATTCTTCATTTGTTTTAATATTAATATTTTTAATGTCATATAAATTATTATTATAATTTTTGTTGTATATTTTATTAATTTTATTATGAAATAATGCACCAGAATACAAGTTATTAATATTATATTCGTGATAATCAAAATTTATTACTTGATTCATTGTGTTTAATTATTAAATAACTTACAATTTAATAAATATTCAATTTTATTTACTAAGAAGTTCGCACAGCTAAAAATAAATTTTTAGCTAAACAAATTTATTTATTCAAATAAAATTAAGTTATAATGCTCATTTTTTTTGTTTATTGTTTATTATTTCTTAATATTTAATGTAATAAATTAATTTTAATTTTCCATTGATATATATTCATAACAAAAATATGGCTCTTTTTTATAAGAACAATGATTGATAATATTGTGACATAATATATATATATCACCATTTTTAACTCCTTCAATTTCTAATTTATAATTTAATTTATTTAAATATTCAAAATGATTTTTATTGGTAAAAGTTGTTTTATTCCTCAAAGACTATGTCTTAAGGATTGCTATGCGATCCATTTATTATTTAATGTGTCTAAAGATATATATATACAATATGTAATTTCATAAAAAGATGAAATATGATTAGTTATTTCACATGGATCGCTCAAAGACAGAGTCTTTAAAAGCAATCCTTAAGACTTTAGTCTTTGAGGAAATGTGTCTTCAAATATATCATAATATAAATTTGACCATGAATCTTTTTCGATAATTTGAAGAACATTTTCTAAAATATATTTATCATAATCAAATATAATTATTGATTTTTCAGAATTTCCTTCTGTATATGATAATTTAATTCTTTCTAATTCATATTTTATATCAACAAATATTCCACTTATGGCACGATAATTAATAGTAAAATCACATACATTATCTTTAATTTCTTTCTTTATAAATTTATTAATCATATAGGTATCTTTTATTATATTATTATAACTAGTTGAATTTAAAGTTTGCTGTAATTCTGATGGTTTTATGTAGTCAAGTAAATATTTATGGTCAACAGGACAAACGATAACATCCATGATAATTTCATATGGTATAATATATTTAGATTCAATAATGAATTCTAAAGGTATTAAATAAAAATTTGTTATATAATGTCCATTACAAACAAACAAAGCTTGATTTAATTCAATATAATAATAGTCATCATCACAATATATTTTTGAAATTTTTATAAGAATGTTAAATAATATATCAAATGAAATTGTAAAACTTTTTCCAGTTGTTTCTGTAATGTGAAATTTGTATATATCATTCAAAGAATATATTTTAGAAATTTTAATAAGTTTAGGACGAAAACCAATATATTCTTTATTAATTACATTTAATTTATTTGTCACAGTATTAAAAATTACAGAATCAAAAATCTCATTGTCATACTCTGTATATTCTGTTTCAATATTTTTTATTGTTTGATAATTTGTTTTCAAATGTTGTATAGCATTATGTAATATATCTTTTTCTAGATATATTTCATCATAATTGGAAAAATATACAGAACCAGATATATAATTTTTAAAATAAAATTTAATATTTTTAATATTGACTAATTTGTCAAATAATTGAATATGATGTATATAACCATTATGAACTTGTGATCTTGATTTATTATTAAATACATAATCATTTTGAATACCATTGATATGAATAGTTACATTATCAATTAATTTATCGAGAATCAAAAACATATTATGTATTTTAAACTCATCATCAATTTCATAATATTTACAATTGTGCATATTATGTATTTTAAAATTATTTTTAATAAAATTATATTCAATATGTTTATCATAATTAATATAATTATGTTCGACAGACATAATATTACTAATTAATGTAATATCAATTTGTTTTGTTGAAGTAATCATTATACTGAAATCATTTATTGGAAATATAAATTTGTCTAAATCAGATAAAAAAATAAAATCATTTATTTTAATTAAATGAAAATCTTCTTGTTTTTTGTAAAAATTTTGATTTTCTATCTGATCAGCATATTTAATATGACTAAAATTTAATAATATTTCAAATGGTAAATTAATTTCAAAATCTTTTGTTTTAATTATTATATTTTCTATTTCATTCAAATTATATTTTTTATCAATTTTAATTGTATGAATTTGTATTAAATCTAAACAATGACATATTTCAGGTGAAATTTGAGTTTTTATTATAAATTTTTTGTTTGTTTCAATATTGATATTTTTAATAATATTATTATAATAAGTTTTATGACTTGAATGAAAAAATGCATATTTTAAATTTATTATATTATTCATTATAGTGATATTATTTTATTTAGTATTAGGTTTATTTATTTATATATAAATATTCAATTTTATTTGTCATAAATATGTATTTTTTCATTAAATTAGAATAAAAAAATATATATTATTAAATTTTTCAATGCATCATTATAATTTATTCATAGTCAAAAAGATAAGAAAACTGTCCACCAAATGAATCATTATGATACATAGTTGTATTATTATAATTTAAAATATTGTGACATAAAATATGAACATTGCCATTATTTATTTCGTCAAATTCTAATTTTAAATATGGAGGATTTAATCTGTAATTATAATTATAATTATACTTAGGAGCATCTAACGAATACATAAAATTATAATTAACAAATCCATTTGTTTTTTTATTCCTCAAAGACTATGTCTTAAGGATTGTTATGCGATCCATGTATTATTTATTGTGTCGAATGATATAAATACACAATATGTATTTTCATAAAAAGATTCGATATGATTAGTTATTTCACATGGCAGAATGTCTCGAAAAATATCGTAATATAAATTGAGCCATACATTTTTTTCAATAACTTGACAAAAACTTTCCAAAGTGATATTATCATAGTCAAATATAATTGTTAGAATATTCATATATGGATCAAGATATGTTAGTTTGACTCTTTGTATTTCAGAATTTGTATCAATAAATATTCCACTAACAGGACAAGAACCATGAAAAAGACATATATTATCTTTTATTTCTTTTTTTGTAAATATATTTACAAAATTCTTTATATTTATTATGTCGTCAAGATTAGGACTCAGTGCATGATCCATGCCTCGATTGTCAAAATAGCGTATTGGTATGTTAGATTCAATAGTGTCCATAACTAATTCGTATGGGATATCATGAATTGAATTAATGATAAATAACAAAGGCATTGAAGTGAGATTCATTATATAAAAGTCGTGATTGACAAATAAATCTTTACTCAATTCAATATAATAATAATCATTGTCATAATGTTTTTTTGAAATTTTTATAAGAATGTCGAATGAAATTTCAAATTTGAAATAATTTTTATCATCAGTTTTTTGGATTTTAAAATTTTGTATGTCATTCAAAGAAAACATTTTAGATATTTTAATAAGTCTTGGAAGAAAACCAATATATTTTTTGTCAATTGTGTTTAATTTATTTGTTGTAGTATTATAAATTACAGAATCATAAATACCATCAGGAACATTTTTTGATTCCTCGCATATTGAATAAGAATTCAAACATTCAACATTAATCAAATCGAATTTTGATTGAGTTATAGATTCCAAATCATTATTATTTTCATTGACGATTTCTTTTTCGATAGATTTGTATAAACATATTGAACCATCGTCATTAAATTTAATTTTCACATTTTCATCATGTTCATCATGTTCAATAAAATCAATAATATGATTCCTTGGAACTTGCATTATTACTTCCTCAATAATTTCAAATTTTTTAATATTTTCTGTTTGACATTCACTAACGTCTATTTTATTGGAACTAAGTAGATATATAGAACCAGACAAACAAGTATCAAAATTAAATTGAATATTTTTAACATCAAAATTATCAATCAAATCAATGTGATGCATATATCCACTATGAACTTGTTGTGGTGGTGTTTCAAATATAAAATTATTATTCATGCCATTAATACAAATATCAACATTGTCAAATGATTTGTCAAAAATCATAAATATACTATGTATTTTTAATTCATTTTCTATT
>Ga0307935_1000607_pt1 | contig 15416 bp, 33 predicted proteins | sample OrgLakmetageno92_FD_201827 | JGI IMG/M metagenome (GOLD analysis project Ga0307935, IMG submission 201827) | Saline water microbial communities from Organic Lake, Antarctica - #92 | ecosystem: Environmental > Aquatic > Non-marine Saline and Alkaline > Saline | place: Antarctica: Organic Lake...
AATAAGGTATAGTGCATTTTCGTGCCTCAAACGACACCATACACTCGACGTTGTAGGCAATTAACCTGCCCAAATAAAAGCACATTGTTCGATCATTTTTTAAAACTTAATGTCCCATCAATCTCTACAATCCTCCATAAGAAAATTCTCCATACTCATTGAGATTTTTTTCCCAATCTTCGGGTACTGATGAAAGAAATCTTTCTTTTTGAATAGGCTGTCCGTGATAATAATGGTTGTACTTTTTCATAATATATTTTGTTTTTTTTGGTTACTTATCTTCTATACTGTAAAGATACGCATTTAGTTCCGTCCTCACAACTATTTTAACATTATTTTACATTTATTTTTGATTTTCTAGGTTTTATAGTACCTTTGGGTATACTGGATTCTTATATGTGAGTAGTCGGTGTACTATATACTAACCATATCATTGGCTTTTCGTCTGCAAATTCGTGGCTATAATCTTCTTTTAAATCATCTGCTTCACATCCCATAATTAAATGTGCCTAACAATGGCTAAAGTTAATAGCCTTAATAGGTCTTGTTATAATTTTATGGTTAGTATTAAAGGCTACTAACCTTAGCCTAGCGTTGCATTACATTTCAACTCGTTTAATAAATTAGTTGGCGGTACGGAGTGCATTATTTCAATTCTTTTTCTAATTTGTCAAAGTCTTCATTATTCCATTCTCCCATTAGGTCTTTCTTAAAAAATGAATCTTTTGTAGGTAATGACTTTCCATCAATATCATCAAAAGATATCTCTTTAAATTCATCACTATATATCCTAAGAAGTGATAATATTTTCCACCAATTTAACCAATCTAAAACGATAAATCCCTTATCATCTTTAAATATTTCTGTGGTTGGATAAGCAAAACTTAATAATTCTACAATTGGTTCAACTTCTCCGTAAATTTTAGTTTTCATAGTTTTTTTATGAAGATATAAAATATATTTGGTTATACAAAGTTTAACTTTAAAAATTAGATTTCCAATCTTTAAAAGCTCCGAGTATTAGATCATATAATTCATCTCTTTGTTTATTGTCCCTAAGCTTTTTAGAAACAACTTTTTCATTGCATTCTGTAGAATACCCACGAAGGAAGATATTTACACTTCTAATTGATCTTCCCCTAACACTGAAATTTATCTGAGGCTCAACTTCTGCTTGAATAAAAACTGACTTTCCCTCCTTATGATAGTTATTTAAAGTTCCACGTAAGTCGGGATCTTGTTCTATTATTTGAAAAATCAGTCTCTTTTCTAATTTATATAAATGGAATTTTATCATTCTTGTTAATGTTTAATTTTTAATTTTTAATAACGGAAGACATCCATCATTTTTCTTTCTTTCTTTTCGTACCTCTTTCTAAACTTTCGGACTTTCCTATGATTTTTACCATCAAATGAGTTTTTTTTGTGAAATGAAAAACCAACTGGTATTGATATAATTAATAAGAAAATCACTTCGGGTGAAAAAAACCTATATAATATGAGTGGAATAGCAGATATAATAAATGGACTTAGAACTAAATACGTAAGGTACAAGTTCAATAACTTCCTCATTATTTTATTTCTAAACTCCCTCACCATATTAATGAGATAATTTATATTCTTCTAGTTCAAGAATATTTTTAATTCGTATGTAAGAAAAGCTAGATGTTTCTAAATCATCTCGATCAGAAAGTCTTTGGAAGTAATCACCATCAATTTTTAAAAGTCCTGGCATACTAACAAAGTGTGGAATATCCAACTCATCAATAATGGTATTACCATATTCTCCCCAAAGAACTATTTTAGTTGTTGGAGTTTCCTTATCTATTTTATCTACGTTTATTTTTGTTTTTTTCATTTTCATTATTTTTATTTTTACATGTGTCCTATAACTTTACCCTTATCATCTCTTAGGTGTAAGTAAGATGAATACCTGTTATGTCTAGAATGAATAGGTCTCAAGTCAGAGTAATATACTTTTATATGACCTAATTCAAAATTTTTAAAACTTTTAATATCTCTCCAATATGTGTCTCTTGTATATCCACCTTCTCTATCCCATATTACACATGGGTAATATGTATTATGAGTTCTCCAAAAGGAATCTGATTTTTCTGTAATTGGTTTTAATTTTAAAATTTCAATAAACCTTTCACAATCTTCATAACCATTAACACCATAACTTTTACATTCCCACCAATTAATATGGACATATCCATTACCAAAATTACCACCTTTATTGCAGTTACGGTAGGAAGTTTGACCTTTCGTTGTTTTAGTCTAGGTTTTAACCACTTGGTATTGAGGTAATTTTATACCCCAATGACCTTTATAATCTTCTATTTTTATTATTTTATACATATTATCCAAACATTGCGTATGTTGCTAAACCTTCCCAATTGTCAGGGAATGAGTGTTTAATTTTAGACACTTTGATAAGAGTTCTAAAGTTCAAATCTTTGATGTTTTCCTTATGTTTATCAATAAGGTCAAGAGATTCCTCTTTTGTACTCATTGGTAACTCTGGACATACAAACTTTAAGACAGTTCTCATTCTTTCAATTTTTTCAGCTGGTGTCATTGATACATCAACTACCATACATCTTGATAGAACAGCTTGATCTATTTTCTCTTTCTTTTTGTTACTGATAAAGATAATTCGACCAGTAAATTCAAATCTTCTAGGGTAATCATCATCACCCCTTGCTTGAGCTGACCATGAGATAATTCTTTCATCATATGAATCAAGTGCTCCTTTTAAAAGGTTAAGTGATACATCATTTTTCAATACTGAATCACAATCATCGAAAATGATCAATTTACCATTGTTATCATAAAGAGTATTATATAGTCCTCTTGGTGTAGAGTAACCCTTAATAACTTTAACTTGTTCTTGAATTTTATCATCATCATTATCCATGAGTTTATTAACTGTTTCATTAACAGTATATGTTTTACCAAGACCACCCTCACCTGTTACAAGTAAAGATGCTGTTTTATTTTCAACAACCATTTCGGATAATTGTGATAGAAATTCAAATCGCTGGTTAACATCAAATGTAGGATTAGGGTTAGTAGTTCCTTCATTAAATATTTCAACTTTTGGAGTTTTAGATACTTTTGTCATAAATTATTTTTTTGTTTTAGGGTTACACATACAAATATACGCATTTTATTTTAATCTCACCAAACTTTACACGATAAATTTGATATAAAAATCAAAATAAGATTAACATACATGGGTTCTAAATCTAAGAAAATTAACTTTATTATCAAAAGTGATAAGCTAAGTGATTTTGTAAGTAAGTTAGAAGATCTAACAAAGATAAGTGATACAATAAAGTTAAAGATAGATAAGGATAACATTTTAGTTTATTCTCTTGTCGGAGAAACTTCTATTCTAGCATTTAAAAATTACATATTTGAAACATCTGAATATTTTTCTTTCAAAGAAGAATTTGATTACATACTTGATTATATTGTTATAAATGCTAAGAAATTTGTAAAGAATATGAAATTCTTCACAGATGATGTTAAGATGTCACTTACATACCGTGAGTCACCAACAGAAGGTATTATGTATGTGCGTAGTATGTCTGCTTCTGATGGTAGGTTTAAAATGTCAAATGTGGGAGCTGAACCATATAAAGTTAGAGATATTGATAAACACAAACTAAAACAAATACTCGATCCAGAAAATTCAAAATGGTCTTTCCAAATAAGTGATTCTGATTTTACTGATGTTAAAAAGTTATCGTCTATTAATGGAGATGATAAAATTATAACAATTAGTACTAATAATGGGAAATTACATTTTGGTGAAATAGGAACATGGGATCTTAAAGTAGGAGATATTGATGAAACTCAAAGTGATATAACATTTCCTAAGAAATACCTATCTTCTATAAACAATACTATTGATACTATTAACTTTTCAGTATTTGAAACATTCTTACTTTTTAAAGAGGATGATACAAACTTTATGTGTAGTTTCGAACAAAATTTTGATGAAGATGAAGATGAGTACTAAGATATTTAAAAATAGTGATGAGATCACATATTATATCAGATCAAAGGACGGAAATGTAGAATATGTTATATTCTCATCTTCAAAAGAACTTGATTTAGAAATAGGTGAAACCCTTGATGAAATACTCATTAAGATGACAACTCCTTATGGTAACTACCAAACATATAAAACTATATGTTATTCAATAGTAGATGCTAAGGTTGTTGAAATCGTTGAAGAAAAAAATCAATTTAAATATAGAGTAAATGGAGATATAGAATATCTTAAATTTTGGAAATTTAACGAAAAGTTAAAATAAAATAAAATCACACTACGTTGAAAAGTAAAAATACATTGGTTGTAAACCTATTAAGTGGACCAGGAGCAGGAAAAAGTACCCTTGCAGCCTCAATATTTTCCGAATTAAAATGGAAAGGGGTTGATTGTGAGTTAGTAACAGAATACGCAAAAGATAAAGTTTGGGAAGAATCATTCACTACATTATCTAATCAGCTTTATGTTCTAGGGAAACAAGCTCATAAAAATTTCAGATTAAACGGAAAGGTGGATGTTATGATCACCGAATCATCAGTATTAATGTCCTTATTATATAGTAAAGAACCTCGACATAAGACCGAAGAGTTTATTAAAGTAACCGTTGATGAATTTAAACACTACAATAATATTAACTTTTTTGTAGAAAGAAATGATCATTATGTACAAAATGGTAGATATCAAACTCATAAAGAAGCATTGAAAATAGATGATAAAATACTAAGTGTTATGGATGATTATGATATAGATTATAAAAGGATACCTTTTAAAAAGGAATCTGTTGATATCATAGTAAGTGAAATATTAAACGAATTGAAAAAATAAAATAATCCAAAATTATTAACTTAGTTTAAATTATTTTTGTTATATTTAAGGTATGGGAAAAATTAAAGAAAAAAGATATCAAGATAAACATTATAACACCAATCCTGTTTTTGAATGGTTAAAAAAACCAAATAGGGTAAATAACACTTTACTAATAATCAATTATTTAATTTCTAATCAAGAGTTAGTGAATTATGGTGAATATAATGGTAATTTTAAAATGGATGATTTAGAGGTAAAAATGACATTAGCTATTCGAGGAACAGCTTATGATGTTTATTTTAAAGGTCAATGGGTACTATCATTTGGTTATCAGAAAATCCTTGAGATTGGTCAATATAACTATTTAGGTCATGATATAAGTTATGATTCGGAAGTTATATCTAGAGATGATTATGGGGATTTTATAAAAGATATTATCCTTTCTGAAGCTAACTTACCAAAATGGGTTAAGTGGGTAAGAAAGAATATTAAAAAATATGAGTGGTAATAATTATTTTTATAGACAAAGATCTATATTTGTAATATATATTAAAAATAAAATTGAAAATGAAATTATTTGTAGATAGTAATAGAAAGCCAAGTAACATATACCGAAACTATAAAGAATGGGTTCTTGTGGAAAGCACAGTTGAGTTAAATAAGATGGTTAATGAATCTTTAAGAACAAAAAACAAATTCCCAGATTATATTAGTTTTGACTATGACTTAGATGGTAAAGAAAGTGGTGGGTTGAACGCATTAAAGGATATAGTTAATACTGCTATAAAATTAAGATTGGAACTACCAAGAGTTTATCTACATTGTGATGATAGGAATTTAGCAATATACTTTGAAAATGCTTTAGACCTTTACACTAAAAAGACTGATACCCCATATTATTTTGAGTTTATAAAGAGGGATTAATAAATTCTATTTTTATTTTCAAGTTTGAATTCCCTTTTATAACTCTATGATATTCATTCTTATTGATAAAAAATTTATCACCCTTTTTTAACTTCATAGGAATTTCATTATCATATTGAAATAACCAATCAGTATCATTTAAAACTTCAACTAATCGATTTTGTTTATCTCGGTGCCATACAAGTTCGGAAGGATCTATATTAGAATCAAATTCTCTAATTAAAGAATCACCTGTATTATTTATCTCTTTATATGGTTTCATATATTTCTATTTTAGTTTACCACCATTGACCACTTCCTGAAAGACCTAAATCTTTTGCATATCTTGGAAGTCTACATGACCAATATCCTGGTTTACATTTATCATTATGTTTACCTTCTGAACACCCATGTCTTGAGTCATATGCTTTTCTTCTCTCAGGATCATCAATCTTAGCTCTTAAACCGCCAGAACCAAACCTAACAACTTTAACACCTTGTGGATTAGAATCTGTTTTTTCATTACATCCCGACACATATACTTTATATGGTTTACTAGCAGAGGAATCTCTTGATGGTTTTCTTGTTTTAACATCTTTACCTCTATATTTAACTTCATTGATAGAAGATTCATCTATCATTGGCATATCGAGCCAAACTTCTTTACCATTATAAATTCCTTTTTTACCAATATCAGTATTAATAATTTCTTCATCTACTTTTGATAATTTTAAATTACCTTTTTTGTATTGATCTCGAGCCTCATTTATTAAATTAAACCATGATTCTGAACCATATCTAAATACATTTTCTGTTAATAACTTACCACTATCTATGTGATATGATAAATTTTCAGAAATACTATCTTCTTCTGAATACCATGATTTAAATCCTATTATATTATCATTATCAGAACAACCCCCACAACCACAATCACAACCTGATTTAGGTTTATTAGTTTCATTTAGTTCTTTAAGTGTTTTTAAATATTTAATATTATTGTTAATTATTTCTTACTACCATGATTTTTTTCCCATCTATGATATTGTCTTATTACATTTTTATAAGTTAAATATGGGTGTAGAAATGTTGCAACAAAATTAAGTCCTATCATTATTATAGAAATAGACCATCTTAATATATCATTTTCTATTCTCCATTGTCCAAAGTGAGGAGCTAATATAAACATCATTAGAAATAAAAATGATCCTACCATTTGTAATCCATGATTGCTCCACATCCATTTTAGTAAGGGTGTGTTCTTGGCTTCTTTGTGTGGATTTTCCATAATTATTTTCTATCCTTTTTTGTTACTTTAGCTTTCTTAGTATTAGAAACATATTTCTTATCAGAAGATTTCTTCTTTTTAGCAGTAGCCGCTCTTTCAGATTTTGTCATACTTTTAGCTTTCTTTTCAGGAAGACATCTACTAGGGTTTTTTTTATCTTTCATTGTTCCACATTCCCCTGTTATATCACCATCTGTATTAATTCTAGCCCATTTTTCATCATGCCAATCTCTTAGATCTTCATTTGTTTTCCAAGTACCACCCCACTTCTTATACATCTTAGCCGCATAAGAATTTGAATATGCTGATGGATATTCCTCATAACCTTTCCCATCATTGGGAGCATCATACCTTTTACCATCAACAGTAACATATGAAGAACCACCATTTCGTGTACCTTTAGCAAGTCTTAGAGCTTTATCCCAAAGTTTCTTATTAGTAGGTGAGTTTTCTCTTGATTCAGTAGTATATTCATTTGATAATATCCAATCATTAATCGCTTTCATATTATGGTTAGATACAGATAATTTATCTTGTACCCATGCTGGAATATCATCACCTAAATCTTCCAATTCTTTTAGTATTTCTGAAGAGTTTTTAATTATGTTATCTAAGTGAACATAAGCCATTCCCTTTTCAGTTTCTTCTTTATTATCTTCTGTTACGTATTGACTAAATTTCTTTATCATTGGTATATTTTTAATTTGTTGTAATATATATTAAAGTAAAAAATTAAAAAACCACTTAGGGAGCGAATCTAAGTGGTTTAAGACTACCCGATTTGGGAAGCCGTAACTAAACCGGTCCTAACGGTTCGTTTCTTTAAATTTACTTCCTTTTTTTCTTTATACCATAAAGGTTGTAAGTTACATAACATATTTATTAATTTTGGATCTTCAATTCCTTGATTTAAAAATAAAATAACAGGTTTTTTATGGTCAATTACCCAATCTCCATAATTATCCCAATTCATCCCACATTTAAAATTAAACTCAATCCTACTTTTTAATTTATCAAAAGTATATCCTAATTTATCGTATGAGTTACTTGATCCTGAAAGGATTCGGTGTAACATACCTCTAATACAATTGTTCAATTTAAATTTAATGTCATTCAAATATCTTTCTTTATTATATCTTTTAATATAATTTTTCCTTTTTATATCTCTTTCTTTTTCTGTAAAGGTTTCTTTATATATTCCACTCAATCTATCCTTTCTATTTTTAATAGAAGCCTTTATTAAAGTTTCTCTATTATTAGTATAATATTGTGACTTTATTGGTTTTCTACATTCAATACAATCAGCTCTCCTACCATATATCCCATCTTTCCTTTTATGGAAATGATCTAACCCCTTTTTTACTTTACATTTAGTAAATACTTTTTTAAGTATTTTTTTACCTCCCATTTTCGAAAAATGAATTTATTTTATTTATAACCTCATCAGTAACATTAGGTATATCTTTGATAGAAAACTTACTATTATTACTACTATCTCTATTATATTCGTGAATAGGATTATTTTCTTTATCATACATAATACCACCTCTACCATAATATACAGTATTTAAATCAAAGGAGTTAATATCATTTGTTAATTTAATAAGATAATCTACTTCCTCTTTTTCGGTTTCAAACTTTTTATAATCCATACCAAATATACCTTGTTCAAGAGCAAATATTTCTTGTGCTGTTGGGCTTCCTGTTATACCCTTTTTTTGTGGTAAAGGTTTACGTTGTGTTATAATTACGTATTCACCTTTATGGTATTCCTTCCATTCATGGAAGTCTCTATTTATACACCATTGACAATGACTTCCATATTTTTTCTGAGCTTCAAAAGTCAGTGGAACTACTATTACAATATTAGAATCTCTATACAATTCAATCCTTTCAGATCTTGGAACTCTCTTCTCAAATAATTTAAATGTCTTGATATACATGAATTATATATTAAAATATTTGTTCAATTAATATTTTTTCCCTATCTTTATAAAAAATAAATTTTAACTAAACAAAAAATAATGAAAAAAATATTAACAATTTTACTAGTGAGTCTACTATCTTTTAGTTTATTCTCACAAGTACCACAAGATAATTTTTCAATTGACTTTGAAAAAGAAAACGCAGAAGCTAATAAAGACGTTATGACTCAAGAGATCAACCTTGGTTCTAATTTAACATCAAATTCTTCATCATTTGGTGGAAGAGCTGGAGGTAATAAAACCGTGGGACCTGGTTTGATAGTTGGGGGGATAGTATTCACAACTGTTGGTATCTTAGGTGGTACTTTAGGTGGTGATTATGAAGGAAGTACTAATGTCAAAAAACCATTTTATAAACAAGGAGCTCACTTTCTAACTGCATTAAGTGGTGGTGTTTGTTTAACAACTGGAATTATCATAACATTAAACTAATCATGGAAAAGGAAAGAGATTTAACATTTATAGATAATGTCAGGCTTGAAGTAGGTGAGGAATATTGGATCAGGTATAAATGGGGCGCTCATAGTCATAGGGATTGGGAGAAAGTGAAAATCACACGACTCACAAGACACGGACATCCTTGGGGGAAAGGGAGAGATCACAATGGAATTATAACTGATTCTTACCTAATAAAACAAACGACTCCTAAAAATGAACTTGAACAACATGCAAAAAATTGGATTAAAGAAAATGGAGTATCTTCAGATCTAACGCTCCCCGAATTATTTGCTAAAATGTATAGTGATTTTAATAATATTAATAACTAAAAACTAACATAAAGATTAGTACGAATTTAAAAACGAAAATTATGACAATAGCAGAATTAAAACAAAAACTTAATGAGTTTGATGAAAACTTAGAAATAGCAGGTAGTGGACACTTTGGGGAAAGACTTGACATTTATGACCCTTACTTATGTAATGAAGGTTTTGTGGTTTTAGAAGTACAACCCGCGAGAAGAAAAGTTATAGAAGTGTCCCCAGGCAAAAACAACAATGAGAACTCCTGATACGATACTGATCCACTGCAACTAAATGTGTTATAGCTTCATTGTGTTCATAGAAAAATAAAAGCTCCTGCAGAACACCTAATAGAGTTGCACTTACTCCGATCAGTGTTTTTATCTCAGGAGAAACATCTTTATTTCTTTCTAATAATTCAGAAATAGCTTCAATTTGATTCTCTTTTTTGGAAATCTCTTCTTTGATTTTCTTTTTTCTCATCAAAATCAGCTTTTAATTTTTTAGCATGTTTAATAAATTCTGGATCTTCTTTATATTTTTCAATAAGGTCATTATCACTCTTGGAAAGGGGGGAAGATAATGAATCAATAAATTCTAGGAGTTCTTCTTCGGTCATTTTTTATAATTTTTATTTTAGTTTATATTCAGATAATACATAAAAAATCTAATATTCAAATTATGTAATTTGAAAATGTTAAAATAATATTCAAATTATGTAATTTGAAAATGTTAAAATAATATATATACTAAAACGGAAACAAATTATGAAACACTTAAAAACATTTAATGAATCTAATTCAAACCTATCAGCATCTGATTTCAAAATAGGTGATAAGATAAAGATAACTTATTCTGATCCAAAAGTTAAACCTAAAGGATTTAGAAAAAATAAGGGTGATGATCAAATATTATTTGGAGAAATTGGAGACCATTTTGGTGATGGTGTATTTATATTACTTAAAGATCCAATAAAGTTTTATGATGTTGATAAAGAAGAAAGAAATAAAAGGTCTGCTAACCCTATGGGATATGGGAGAAATTCTATCTCAGAGATTGGAGATTTTGAGCTGTTTGATAATGAGGAGCCTATTCCAGGTTTAACTTTTGATAATGTTGAAAAAATATAATTAAAATGTATATACGAACTTTTGAGAATTATAAGAAAAGTGATCAAAAAGATGATCAAGAATACCAATATCAATTTAGAGATATAGGGAAAGATGGTATGTACTTAAAAAGAAAAAAAGGTGAAGATATTTGGAAAATCATCACCAAAGAAGAGTTTGAAAAAAGTGGGGTTGAAAAATTTGATTCTGTGATCAAATATGATAAGGATTACAATAAGGTCTAACCACGATAATAATTTACTGCTTTCATCCACAGTTAAAAAATTCCAAACATCTTTGTTGTAATAAATGCTATTTACAGCATAACTTTTACAGTGAGTAAACATTTCATAAAATGGTTCATTTTGGAATTTTTCCCAATAAGTAACTTCTTTTGAATTATCCCAATTATATTTTCATTTATTTTTGCAGATACTATATTTAACATTTCTGTATTACCAACATTCTTAAAAACATTGTAATTAACTCTAAGTTCTTTTATTTTTTCGGTTATTAAGTTTTTCATAGTCATTGCTTTAAAAGATTTACAACAAAGTATATAATTAATGCTTTGTTCTGTTTGTATTTATCAAGTTTTATATTGTCCCGTATTTAGTATTTATTTGGGATATTTTAGCGTTTTAAGGCGCACATAACTAATCATAGCCAAACCGTTAGCAAACATTAATACTTGCTAACATTTATTTCAGTTCTATCTTGTAGTTCACAGAGTATAGAGTCTGCCGACAAATCAAATTCATTAGCATTTTCAACCCAGTCTTCTAGTACTGAACCATCTTCTGCAACAATTTTTATTGTATTGTCAGACAATATATTTACTTGTCTAATTAACACACCATTTAATCTGCTTCTATCGTATTTTTTTAAAGTCTTTATAGTCATCTTACTTATTTTAAATTAAACATTTCTTTGTGGGCACCTTGTGGAACATTTACCTTCCTTGAAAGCCCGTTCCATGGTCCCGCAGCATAAGCTGCAAAGAACCGCGGGTATAAAGATAAGCAATTACTATCACTTATCCAAATTGTTTAGCAATTCCACCTCCGAACTGTTTTTCACCTTCATCTCTGTCATCACCACGAATAAATATTTCTATACCAATTCCATCTGAGTCATTTCTATAACGAATTTCAGGAACATCATAAGACTCAATTGAATTAGTACCCTTAATAAGGCTATATATCTTTCCTTTACCTCTAAATCCTTTTTGGTCTACTATTTGAAAAGCCAAACCCTTCTCTAATCTATTACCATTTATTAAGTTAACTTATAATTCGATACTTCTGTGCTTTATAGCGGCTACTACTCATACAATAGCCGTTGTGTGTAATAGGTACGAAAAAAAAATAAACGCTACTATCAATGGTTGGACTGTGGAGATAATATTGTTCTTTCTTTTTTGTTGTCATTATTTCTAAATTTTAAGTTATTTAATATTTATTAAGGTTGGCGTTCAACGCACCATACCCAAACCGTTATTTTGTTTTTTATAGTGTTCGTTTTTTTTTATTAATATTCCTTCTTCGCTATCAAAAATACTTATTTGACTGTCTTAAGTCTCTATTTTTCTTTGTTTTTATAAACGCTATTAAAGATTTACGTGTATTTTTAGATTATTTGGATGAAGATCTTTTAAACCCTGCTATGGAAATCGATTGTAATTTATTTAACACAGAAGCTGATTATTTCGTATTAGTTGATTCACATTTAAAGTTGGGTTAAAACCTTTGTATGTGTAAACTCCCTTATCTTTTTACCATAAATAGGAATGAACTATTCCCCTTATACTTAATTTCATCTTCTACCTTTGTCATTTCTTCACTACCTTCACTTATAAGTGAGTCTCCATTATATTGAACACCACCTGGTAGGTTAAATGAATACCTAGTCATCATATTACCTAATTGTTTCTTTGCCATAGCGGTAACGTACATAATAAACATAGGGTCAGAATAAAGACCTTCTTCTTGAACATTTGCCCAAGCTTCTATTACTAAATCACCATCAATTGCAGTTAAAACATTCAACCTATTATTCATTTGGTTATAATTGAATTTAACCGTGAATTTTGACATTTGATTTAACATATCTGAAAATGAATCAAGAACTGATTTATACACACCTAACTCACCAATTGTAGTTACATAACTTGATAAATATGGTTGATTTGTAACACCCATGTTAATACTAAGGTTAGGAGAGTTTATACCTATACTAAAAAGGTTTGTATCTCTTACTTGGTATATCCAGTTAATTGATTGGATATCACACGGTAGTTGGATATATCTATATTTAGTAAACTCTTCGGTTTTAAATGCTCTATGAGATACATGATAATACATTTTTTGAACAGCGTATAAGTGGTGCTGATAAAAGAACGGAGCCGCTTTATTTTCAACTATTCTTCTGATCTCCAGATCTGGAAGTAGTTTAGGTAAAGATCCCGAAACGGTTAGTTCTCCTTGGACAACATCAATTAACTCTTCGATTGTATAAGCTCTTGGTATCATATATTCAATTATTTTCTTAGTTATATATTAAATATAAATATCCCAAATACACAAACTATCGATACATAACTTGATATATAGTATATGGATAAAATGAAGAAAGACTATCCTGATTTATCACAATTTCAGATTAAAAACTTAGTTATGATTTTTGAGAGGTTCGATAAAATTAGACAGCTCATAGATCCCAACAGATTAAAAAGTTTTGACTATTATGTTAATGAGGATGACAATGAATTACTTCTTTTTAGAGACACTTCTCAATATGTTGTAAACCTCATAATACACCAAGAAGATGATATAGCTTTCTCAGTTATTTCTAAAAGTAACTCAAATGATGATAAATTACACTTTTTAGAAAATGAAAGTGAAATAGAGGGAATACTTTACTCCTTTTTTTCTTACTAATTTATATTTGAAATCCAATCTGCTTTGAGTAATTGCCAGCTAGAATAATGGGAAACATTATATGGAGGGTGGTAAATCTAGGGAAAAATTTAATAATACTATGGTATCTAAATAATGGTGTTAAATGGGCTCAACAAAATAAAGATATTTCACAAAAATCTTTAGAATCATGGAATGAAAAAACAGAAGAAGAGAAATCTGCAATAACTTCTAAAAGATTAGAATTTTGGAATAAAATGACAGAAGAAGATTTAGGAAAATTAAATCAAAAGAAATTTGAAACCATTGAATCTAAATATGGTTCAGTGTCTCTTATGTATAAGGAAATACAAAATAAGATTAAAGAAACTAGTAAATCTAAATATGGAGTAGACCATTTTCTTATGTCACCACATGTTATAAATAAGAGGGTTGATTCTTATAAAAGCAAAATAATTCAGAAATATTTGAAAAGAATTCCTAGTGGATATTATTTAAATACTACTGAGTATAATAGTAATAACACAGACACCTACCTTTATATTTCTCATAAAAAATGTAATAAAGACTTTAAGGTAACTCGACAACTTTTCAATAAACGAATAAATGAAAATGAAGAATTGTGTTTAGAATGTAATCCTATATCTAATGGTTACTCTAAGATGGAGAAAGATATATTAGAAATAGTTAAGGATAATTATAATGGTGAAGGTAATATATTAGAAAATGATAAATCATTGGGGATAGAATTAGATATCTTTTTACCCTTAGAAAAAATAGCTATTGAAGTATTAAATAGGTTTTTAAATAATATAACATTACCAACTTGAAGTGTGTCTAAAAAATTATCACTTTCCATTATTTCTTTCCGAAGTTTTTTGAGTAATTTAAAAGTTCTTCTCTTGTGAGATCACAGAAACCACTTTTCTCACCCTTTTCAATCTTTTTTCGAATAAAGTCAATGGATTTTTTGCTATGTTTATTATTACCGCTCATATAATTACTATAACAAATTTACTTTTTTGTTTAAAATTATAATTTTAATCTTTTGATCAACTTAGGTATCTTATTTAAGTTTTCTAATATAAAGGTTTCAAGTGGTTTTTTATTTTCGGATAAATCATATAAATACTGAATTAACTTTGCTGATTTTTTGATATATTTCTTAGATAAATCCCCTTTCTTACGTCTTTTTAATAGGTTATCTATTCTATCACATATTTTCAAAATAATAACATTTTCTATGACCTCTTTATTGTTAATTTCACTTAGTTTCAATTTTAGATCAACTAGTACATTTTCTTCTTCATATTCATGTGTTAAAATATTAACTAAATTGAAAGATTTAAATGATAATATATCTTTGAGTTTTTCATCATAACCTACCCTTTCAATATAATCGTGGTAATATGCAGCATCTTCAACATCTTTATCATTTGTTAATTGTTTAACAAATTTAGCTACCCTTTTAGAGTGTTTTCTTTTTGGTTTACTTAAATCTTTAAATACTTCCTTATGGGTTAACTCTTCAAATATTTTATAATCGTAAATATACATTAGTGTATATATTAAAAATAGTAGTTAATATTTAATAAACAAAAGT
>Ga0307935_1000610_pt1 | contig 15327 bp, 11 predicted proteins | sample OrgLakmetageno92_FD_201827 | JGI IMG/M metagenome (GOLD analysis project Ga0307935, IMG submission 201827) | Saline water microbial communities from Organic Lake, Antarctica - #92 | ecosystem: Environmental > Aquatic > Non-marine Saline and Alkaline > Saline | place: Antarctica: Organic Lake...
TACAAATGGCCTATAGCTCCTTACTAGAAGTACAAACAGGAATAGAGAACGATATCTCCAGCGAGTTTCTTGCTATAGATATACGCGCTACAGCAGAGTCTTTAGGCATTATTACCGGAGAAATTACCAATGATGAACTGCTTGGTAATATATTCTCTCAGTTTTGTATTGGGAAGTAATTTAGCTTCTTTTTATTAGCTTTCCTTTGTTTTTCAACTATTTACATATTCTTATTTGTTGCCCATTTGGCTTTTTTCTGGTATATTTGTTGCCCATTTGTTGCCCAATATAGAAATTTGTTGCCCGATTATATATTTTAAACAAAAAGGCGAAATCATGCCCCATATTGCCCCATGTTGCACCATTTCGCCCCATAATGCACCATTTATGAGCAGTAATTTATACCTCCCAAAAACTTGTCAGCAATGCGGTAATCTCTTTACAGCACGCACTACTGTTACAAAATATTGTAGCAGCAACTGCTCCAAAAAAGGCTATAAAGCAGGTAAGCGTCAACTAAAGATTGAAGCATCTCTTCAAGAAACAAGGGTGCAACAGTTAACGCAACAAGTTGCAGCAACATCTACAGATTCAGTTTCTAATAAAGACTTTCTAAGCATCACTGATCTATCTAAACTTATAGGAGTTAGTAGGTGGACTATTCAAAGAATGATAAAACGTGGTCAGCTTAAAGCGGTGCCCTTCGGTAGAAAACAAATTATTGCACGTCATCAAATCGAAAATCTTTTTAATTGATAGAATTATGAAAGTAACATTAAGAGAACGGAAGAAGAACGGAAAGATGAGTTTATACTTGGACTTTTATAACAAAGGCAAACGCAAAACCGAATACCTCAAATTATACCTCAGCCTCCATCCAAAAAATAAAACAGAAAAGGATTTAAATAAGAAAACGAGATTGCTTGCAGAAACTATTTGGGCACAACGTCAAGTAGAAATACAGCAAGGTCGTTATGGATTCAACGATATTGAAAAGCTAAAGGGTAGTTTTACAAATTTCATTACTGCCTTAGCTGAAAGGAAAAACACAAGCGATGGCAATTATGGTAGTTGGTACAGCATGCTCAAACATTTAAAAATCTACTGCCCAAATGACATAAGGTTTCAAGAAATAGATAAAGATTTTGTTAAAGGGTTTAGAGAGCACCTCGATAGAATAGCAGTAGGCAATAGTGCCAAACAACTATCTCAAAACTCAAAATACTCGTATTTTGGAAAATTTACGGCAGCTTTAAAACAAGCGGTTGCAGATGGCATCATGAAAATAAATCCCGCCATTGGTGTACCACATTTTAAGCAAGGAGATGTGCAACGAGAGTTTCTTACCTTGACAGAATTACAAAGCCTTGTGAAAGCAGATTGTACATTACCACAGCTTAAAAAGGCGTTTATTTTTTCCTCACTTACTGGATTGCGATGGTCTGATATTGAAAAAATGAAATGGTCAGAGATACAGCACTCTGACGAAATCGGATACTATATACGTTTCAGACAGAAGAAAACAAAATCCACAGAAACGCTACCTATATCAGATCAAGCAGCAAAACTATTAGGAAAACGCGGTGAAGAAAATGAAATCGTTATTTCAGGACTCAACTATAGCGCCTGGTCTAATTTAAAACTTCAACAATGGGTGATGAAAGCAGGTATTTCTAAAACCATAACTTTCCATTGTGCAAGACACACCTATGCTACCCTACAACTCACGCTAGGCACAGACATCTACACCGTGTCAAAGCTATTAGGCCATAAAGACTTGCGCACCACTCAGATTTATGCAAAAGTGATTGACGATAAAAAACGAGATGCGTCCAACCGTATAAAATTAGACTTATGATTACAAAAGATATATTTATTCAATTAACAAGTGTGGCAAAAGGGTTGAATAAAGATAAGCGTACAGAACATGATTTTAAGGAACTGAACAGAACACCTATAAAAAATTACAGTTTAAAAGCACAACCTCGTTTCGCAATAAAGTATATAGAAAAAGAATTAGATGAGAAAAGCAAGTATTATAAAAATACAATTGATGCAGAATCTATTAATAAGTTTAATGTTTTAATTCATGCATTTACAGGTTTAAAAAAAAATAGCATGTGCTATTTTTCATACAATGGATTTTATACTCAATACACACAGTATTTCATTTATTTTTTCAACTACAGTCAGTTATTATTTACAAATAGCCACGACACTAATGAAGAAGATATATTTGTGCTTCAATACTTAAAAGCCAATATGATTTGGTTATTTATGGAATTACAAAATCGTTTTTCAAAATATGGTAAAGAAGATATAATGACTGTTGAAAAGGTTTCTAAATATTATTTTGGTGAAGTATTAGACGAATTAGAAATAAAGCCATCTCAAACAGTAAAAGCCTCTATTACTCCAAAAGCTGAAATAATCATTTTTTTACCTATTGAAAATGATTTATCGCATAGACCTTTGACAAAAAACACCTTAACATATCATGACATTGTTCAATACCCTAAGAGTTTAGCAAGAGCGGAACAGATGATGTTTGAAGCAGAAATCATTGATAAGGATTATAATTTTATATATAATGCAACTAGGAGCAATAAGTCGGTATTGGGTATTTTGTATTATTTATTCATACAAAAGGAGTATTTCAATCCTATCAGGAAGCAACCAAACAAAAAAATAACAACTAGCGATATAGTGAATTTTCTAATTAATAGATACAACACTAACGCACGCAAACAGTTCAAGTTGATTGAAAACAATCAGATCAAAAGAAATGAACTTATAAACAAAGAATATATACTCAAAAATCTACCTAATAAAATGCGGTAATGCTTGATTCATTACCGTTTACCATTACCACCCAAACACATAAGCCACTGTTCTACAGTGGCTTATTTGTTTCATCATTACCGAAATCAATTTCAAAAATAAACTGCTCTAATATCGCACCGTCCTTGACAATCAAGGGCGACATTAGCGCTGATGTCCTTTTCAATTTTTAATCCAGAATAAATGGACACAAATATTATAAAAAAATTAGATCGCATTGAAAAACTGTTAACAGAACAGCAAATCATGCAAAAGCAAGTATTAAATTTTAAAGAAACTTGCGCTTATTTAGAGTTATCGCAATCACACTTGTATAAACTTACAAGTACAAGTGCTGTACCTCATTATAAGCCTAACGGAAAGAAAATTTATTTCCAACGAGAAGAGTTAGACAACTGGTTACTACGCAACCGAACGGATTCGCAGGACGAGGTCGAACAGCAAGCTGCCGATTATCTAATTAAGAAAGGAAAGGTGCGGTTATGAATGAGATAATCCACATCGTCCTGTCCCTACCACAGGGAATACAAGAAGTAAAAACACGTATCGAGCTATTAAGGCTATCGAGAGCAGAACTGTTAAAAGATACGTGGAATGACAATCTATATGTGCTACAAAACTTGCACATAAGTATGGAGACATTAAAAACCTTACGTAAGAATGGTACACTTACCTACAAAAAGGTAAAAGGTAAATTCTATTACAAAGTTTCTGATATTGAGAATCTGTTTCAACGCAATTACTATAACCCAAATTTTAAATGCGATGGAATTAAATAGAAAGAACATCTTAGACAAGTCGCATTATGGTATCAATATTTTTGCCTACGTGCTGAGACAGTTTTATCCTGATACAACAGTCCTTTCCCTTTCGGGAAGGACTTGCGGGATAACGTGTAATCCATTCAATGAAGATAAGGAAACCTTATCTATAAGGATTGAAAATAGCTGTGCCATCTATACAGATACAGAACAGAAAAATTTTGAAGGTGATGTATTTGATTTTGCAACACGTTATTTTCAAACTAAATCTGAAGAAGAGTTACTTCATAAGATCAACGATGTATTACATCTCAAACTTAAAGGGGAAGTTGTACAGGAATTAGAATGGTTCAACAATACTTGGCACACTGACTGTAGCTTTTTCAAAGCACCAGTGCGCAATGTGTTTCCTTCTCAAACCTTACGCCTTAATAAAATCTACGATTTAATTATGGGCAATTCCTATAAAGTCATTACAGAGGAATTAAGGGGAATTGAGGATATTAAGGAAAAGCGCAAGTTCAAAGCAAACCGTTTTGATTACGTCACCTTTTCAGGAGTATTTGAACGTAGAAACGACAAGCATTTACAGAAGCACTCTGACCTCATAGCAATAGATTTTGATCACTTAGAGAATCTAGACAAAGTAAGAGAGCAGTTACTCAACGATGAGTTTTTTGACACTGAGATGCTTTTTGTTTCCCCATCTGGCGATGGTATCAAATGGATCATACGCATAGAACTTGAAGAAGCTACGCAAGCGGAATACTTCCTAGCTATTTCTAATTACTTAAAACAAACATATAATATAGATGTAGATGCATCAGGTAAGGATGTTTCCAGAGCATGTTTCCTTCCGCACGATGCAAATGCATTCTTACATAAAAGACACAGATCACTATGAAAAAGAATTTCAACCCTATAGAATGGATACAGAAAGATCCTATTTCCCCTGAGCCAAAAGCAACTCATGTAGCTCCTGCGCCTGTTGCTTTAAACGATAATGATATAGAAACCTATATAACAGCAATAGAGCAATCTCGTACTGATATTACTGGTAATTACACAGTATGGCGTGACATAGGTTTTGCACTAGCCGAAGAATATGGAGAAACAGGACGAGATTATTACCACAGAGTAAGTAAAAATTACAGTGGTTATGATTCTAAAGAATGTGACACGCAATATGGCAACTGTTTACAAGCTAAAGGACACGGTATCACAATAGCTACATTTTACCACCATGCGCATCAGTCTGGTATTAAAGTGAAGAAAGAAAAAGAGACACCACCACAACTTTCAGCATCAGAAGTAAGCAAAGAAGAAATGCCTACATTTTCAGATCAACTATATGATACCATACCTGATTTTCTTAAAGAAGTAGTTGCGCCTTCTAGTAGTAATGAAGAAAGAGATATTATGTTGTTAGGTGCGCTTACAGCTTTCAGCGCGTGTTTTCATAAACTTTATGGCATTTATGATCAAGTCAAGGTTTATAGCAATTTATTCTTATTTGTAACCGCACCTGCATCAGCTGGTAAAGGAAAGTTGAACCAAGTAAAACAATTGGTCACCCCTATTCACAAACTGCACCGTGAGCAAGCTAAATCGCTTAAAGAGCAATTTGAATCAGAAACAGCTACTTACAATATGAATAAAGGCAAGAATGATGATCTAGAAAAACCAATAAAGCCACCAGAGCGTATGTTATTCATACCTGCAAACAATAGTGTCACAGGTGTTTATCAGTTATTAAGTGATAATGAAGAACGTGGATTAATGTTTGAAACTGAAGGTGATACACTAGCACAAGCCTTTAAAAGTGATTACGGTAATTATAGCGATGGATTCCGTAAAGCCTTTCATCATGAAACCATAAGTTACTATCGCAGGACTGATCGTGAATATGTGGATATTGATAAACCCTGTTTATCAACTGTTTTATCTGGTACACCTAGACAGGTTGCAACCTTAGTGCCTAATGCAGAAAATGGTTTATTCAGTAGGTTTATATTTTATTATATGAATATAAAACCTGTATGGAAAAATGTATTTGCAAAGCGAGATACAATAAGTTTAGAAGAACATTACGAGCGTTTAGGCAAGGAATTTTTAGGGTTATATAAAACCTTAAAAAACAATGCATCTATTGAGGTGACGCTTTCGCGAAAGCAAGAAGAAAAATTCAACACGTTTTTTGCTGCTTTACAAATTAAATACATCGAGCTGCAACCTGAGGCATACATCGCAACTGTAAGACGTTTAGGGCTGGTCGCTTTTCGTATTGCCATGCTATTTACTGCCTTGCGTATTATGGAAGATGGCGATGTTAATAAAACAAAAGAGTGCGAAGATGTAGATTTTGATAACGCACTTGCCATGGTTAAAGTACTTGTAAAGCACAGTAGTAAAGTCTTTAATGACTTACCTATTGAGTCAAAGAAACAAAAGCAAATGAATAAAAAGGAACGTTTTTTAGAAACACTTCCAGCTGAGTTTACAAGACAAGATTATCTGAGTACAGCCGATGAGTTAGGCATACCTCATAAAACTGCTGAAGGATATATTACTGCCTTTGTAAAAGCTGTTTTAATACATCGTGATTCACATAGTAAGTATGAAAAACCTAAATAAACCCAGTAACAACATTTTAAAACAATTTTAAACCCTATAAACGTTGGTTTTTCATGCATTAAGCGTAAAACCAACGTTTATTTAACGCATAACAAAAATGGAAAAATATAATTATATATGTGAGTATTGTTCAATAGAATACATACCACGCAGGAGAAAAATACAAAAATATTGCTCAAGCACTTGCCGTGTAAAAGCTCATTTTCAAAAAAACAAAGCCGTTGAATGCAAACAGGAAACTGGCTTATCAACCACTGTAAATCGAGATAGTAAGCATAAAGAAAAAATCAATATGGCAGGAATAGGTAATGCTGCCATTGCAAATGTAGCGACTGATGCTCTTAAAAAATTATTTACACACGAAGATAACAAACCTGCTACAAAAGGCGATCTAAAGAAAATGATAGCGCAGTTTAAGAACCGTTTTGAAAAGATTCAAAATATGCCCAAGCAATTAGATCAAACCGAAGCCTATTTTGATCATGAGACAAAGGAAGTTGTTTACATGAAGGTAACTCAGTCATGGATGTAAAAGGCAGATTATAGATAGTATAACTTTAGAAAAGTTAGTGGCAGGATTAAGAACTGATTAAAATAAGAACATCACTCCTATCCTATCTTAGAAAATCGTGGCATTCCCTCGATTTTCTTTGTTTCCGCTATTTCCTCAAAGGGATAAAAAAACAATGCGCTTTGCGGCTTCCCGTAAGGATATGATTATTGTTCCATATACCTTTATCACTTTTATTGTATTTTTCTTACTTCTTGCTTTCATTTCTATAATTTAGACCACTATTATCAAGATTAAAAATGAATGAGTTAAAATTTAGAGATTTAGAAGAATTTAAAAACAAACTAATAGCAAATACAAGACCCTAAGCACCATTATGAAGTAATCAATCCCTTAATTTCCTTTAAATCCTTTAATTTCTCATGCAAGCCAAAAACCAGTAATCTATGACAGAACAACTACATTTTAATATCTTATCATTTGACTGGGCGCAACCTCAACCATTATTTTATTTCACAATAGAAGAAACTAAGGGCAGTCACCCTATTTTTAAATCTAAATGGTCTGATAAAATTATGAAAGCCTTTCCAACTTTAAAGGATACAGACATAGATAATATATACACAACCTTCACAAACTTAACTGAAGGTTCTATAGGTATTGAAATAACTACGTTTAAAACAGACCTACTCATTTACAAACAGTATCTTAATCATAAACTATACACCTATTTTAAAGAAAAAGAAATCATTGTTGTAAAAAAAAACAAAGGTGATATTCAAGTTTGGTTTCCTGAAAAAAAGATCATTAATGAATCCTACAACAGTTATTCTAAGTTCTCCTTGAGGGTTCAATTTGCTCAAGTATCAGAATTTCCAGAGTTAATAGTATCTTTTGATGGTATCGCTCAAGTATTAAAAAAACCCATATCGGAAATTGAGGACACCTCTTTGATACAATGGATATTTTTTAAAGACCAAATATTTAATTATCAAAGTATTGATAGTGCAGATAATCCCGATTTTTATAATAGCATAGACTTTAATAGCGCTTTTCCTGTATTACCTGGACTTGCAACGGCTAGCGGCATTAATAAACGTACAGAAGTAATCGAAAATAATTATAAAAAGTATAATGAACGCATTTCTGTATTTGTAAAAAAAAATCTGTTTACGACATCATTTAAAAAGGTCTTAAAACTGCGTAGTAATAAATTTTTAAAAGTCCCTAATGATCTTTTAGCTTGTTTAGACCCAACGCTAGGAATGCTGGAATATGCTCATAATCATAAAGGTCTTATTCCCTTAATAGATCTAGTAGAATACAAACCTTACATGAGACCTGAGCATAAAAATATAAAGTTCTTTTTAATAGGTTGGGCAGATAACAGGGAAGAATTAAAAACATTAGAGCATCAGATAAAAGGCGGTTCTGAATCTATAAGTAACTTTAAAGGTATAGATTCTTTTCTTAATATTAAATCAAATTTTTCTAAGGATCACAAGTTAGTTTATAATCATTTTCAAGATGCTTTGATCGATATTAAATTGCACATCGCTTATAAAGACTTTACTAATGAAAACATTCTTTATGCAGCATTTTTTCTGAATCCAGATGATAAAGTTACCACCAAGAAAAGGAAACATAAGGATTATTTTAAGATAAAAGAATTTTTGTTAAGAGAAGGTATCGTATCACAAACCATAGACCTTCAAAAAAATAACCAGAGAATAAATAAACTAATAGAAAACGACCTCTTTTTAAAAAACATAGCCACAGCCATGCATGCTAAAATGGGTGGTATCCCTTGGAAACTAGATGTTCCTGAAAATAATGAGCTTATTATAGGGTTGGGTGTATTTAAACCTATTAAAGATAAACATGTGTATAGTGCCAGCGTGTTTAATTTTAAAAATAATGGTATTCTAAGAACTTACAGGAGCTTTACAGATCGTGATATTCTTGATATTGCAAGCAACATTGCCATACAAATTGAACTATTTTGCAATCAACTGACTCCTAGCCGAATTATAATTCATTTTAATACAGATCTGACGACAAATGAAGAGCAGCAAATTGTAGATAAAATACGTGAATTACAGTTTAATACCGATGTTTATCTGCTCAAAATAACAATTGCAACATCGCATGACCCTATTGCTTTTGACAATGAATGGGGTAATCTAATGCCTACAAGTGGCACTATTATTAAACTACAGCACGATACGTTTTTACTTTTCAATAATGAACGTTATGTGCCTAAAATGGGATATAAAGATCCTGAACATTTCTCATTACCTATTAAGATAGTTATGAATACATTAGACACAAGCACTTACCCACACGATAAACAAAGCATGGAATTACTTACACAGGTTTATCAATTCAGTAGGTTGTATTGGAAATCATTAAAACAACAAAATTTACCTATAACTGTAAAATATCCTGAAATGCTTGCACAAATAGCAACCCAATTTGAAGCACCTATTCCTGAGCATGCTAAAGATAGACTTTGGTTTTTATAGACCGTAAACCAATATAACATTATATTTATTAAATGGCATTATTTCAAACATCAGTACTAAAACAATACATCAATCTGCAAGACACTGCGGTTGTAGTAAAAGCATATAAGAAGTATGAAAAATATTTTTTAAACGCTACAATACAAGAAAACATAAAGAGTAGTAATGAAGAGCAGTTTCAAGCCACTTTTCTTACTGAGCTATTTGTAAACATCTTAGGCTATACTATAAATCCAAGTCCTAACTACAATTTAACCACAGAGTTTAAAAACCAAAAAAACGCACGTAAAGCAGATGGCGCTCTACTTAAAGATAACAAGGCAATTGGTGTTATTGAATTAAAAGGTACAAATACAAAAGACTTAGAAAGCATACGCAAACAAGCATTTGATTATAAGGCAAATCAAAAAGGCTGTGTGTATGTAGTTACATCTAATTTTGAAAAGCTTCGCTTTTACATCAATGATGCTACAGAATTTGAAGAATTTAATTTGTTTGAATTATCTCAAGACCATTTTCAATTATTATTTCTATGCTTACATAGAGACAACGTACTTACAAACCTACCACTTACAATTAAAGAGGCATCAATTGTAGAGGAGGAAAAAATTACAAAGTCGTTTTACAGCGATTACTCTGTTTTTAAAAGAGAACTATACAGAGATTTAGTAAAACGCAATACAAAACGAATTAAAAGTGAAGCAGGTAATTCAATAAATACTGCCGAAACTGATGCACAAACGCAAGCAGAACTGCTACGTTTAGAAAAAAATGTCAAGCTCACACTTTTTAAAAAATCACAAAAACTAATTGACCGTTTCCTGTTCATCTTCTTTGCAGAAGATAGAACACTACTGCCATCTAACTCTACATTACAAATACTAAACAAATGGAAAGACGATTGGGATTTTGGAGATGAAAGACCTTTATATGGATTATTTAAGCAGTATTTTAACTTCTTAGATGTAGGACGTAAAGGGACAGAAAGACGTGCAGAAATTTATGCATATAATGGCGGTTTATTTAAGCTTGATGCTATTTTAGATAGCTTAGATATAGATAATGAGCTATTGTATAAATACACGCTCAAACTGGCTAATTACGATTTTGAAAGTCAAGTAGATGTAAACATATTAGGGCACATTTTTGAAAACTCATTAAACGAGATTGAAAGTGTAAATGCAGAAATTGAAGGTGGCGATTTTGACAAGCAAAAAAGCAAGCGTAAAAAAGACGGTGTCTTTTACACGCCTAAATATATTACAAAGTACATCGTAGAAAATACAGTTGGTAAACTCTGTGAAGAAAAGAAAACAGCTTTAGGTTTCCACGAAGAAGAATATTTTAAAGGACGTAAAAACCGTAATAAAACTACGATTGCAAATTTGGTAGATATTCTTGACGAGTATCGCGACTGGTTATTACAAATTACGATTTGTGACCCAGCTTGTGGTTCTGGAGCATTTTTAAATCAAGCATTAGATTTCCTAATTAAAGAACACACCTATATAGATGAGCTAAAAACCAAAATATTAGGAGGTGGTTTACAATTTCCAGATATAGAAAACACCATATTAGAAAACAATATTTACGGAGTTGACCTTAACGAAGAAAGCGTAGAGATTGCAAAACTATCCTTATGGTTACGTACCGCACAACCACGACGTAAACTCAATGATTTAAATAGTAATATAAAATGCGGTAACAGTCTTATAGACAGCAAAGCTTTTGCAGGAGATAAAGCCTTTCATTGGGAAACCGCTTTCGCGAAAGTCTTTGAAAAAGGTGGTTTTGATGTTATTATTGGAAATCCACCTTATGTAAGAGCAGAACTACTTACAGATTATATGTCATTTTTTGAAAATAACTTTAAAGTATATCATTCTGCAAGTGATTTATTTGCCTACTTCTATGAATTAGGTTCTAAAATTATTAAGCCAAATGGTTTAATGGGTTTTATTTCTAACACATTTGATAAAACAACAGCTGGTAAAGTTTTAAGAGAATACCTTACTAAAGAAACAAGATTAATCGAATATATTGATTTTACAGAAGTACAAATATTTGAAGGAGCAACTACTTATCCTGTGATTATAATAATTGACAGAACAATTAAAAAGAATAAAACATTTAAATATATTAAAATCCCGAAGGCATCACAAAGTAAAGTTATTGATATTGATAACCACCAAAATATAAATGTTTTGCAAGATAGCCTTGAATCAAATTCTTGGTCTTTTTTATCTGCTGAAAAGTTGAAACTAATTAAAAGAATATCTACTTTAAAAACGATAAAAGAATCGTTTGGTAAATGTTATTATGGAGTGAAAACAGCATTAAATGATGCATTTATAGTTAACAATGATTGGAAAGAAAACGAACATATCAAACTAATTTTAGAAGGAAAAGAAATAAAAAAATGGACGGTATCAAAAAAAGAACAAAAGCTTATTCTTTTTAAAAGTAAATGGACAAATTCAAAATACAAAGGCACAAATAACGAAGAAGAGAAGTTATTAAGTTTATCCAAAGATTTCCCTGATGTTTTTAGTCACTTAATGCCTTTTATAGAAAGAGCAAAAAAGCGATATGATAAAGGGGATTACTGGTGGGAATTAAGAAATTGTGCCTATTATGATTTGTTTGAACAGCCAAAAATCATATTTCCAAACCTTCAAAACTCAAATAAATTTTCTTTAGATACTGAAGGTGCTTTTGTAAATGCACCTGCTGTTTTTCTACCATCTGATAATCTTACATTATTATGTGTGCTTAATTCCAAAATAGTTTGGGAGTTTTTAAAATCAATATGTGTTGTTCGAAGTGGTGGTTATATAGAGGTAAAACCTCAATACTTTGAGCAAATACCTATTCCAGAATTTCAAAATGAAGAAGCTTTTAATGAGAAAGCTACTAATATAATTTCTTATGTAAATAATTTTCAAGAGTTAGATAGAAAATTTAGGAATTATTTTTCTACTTCCTTATCACTTGATAAACTACCTAGAAAACTAGAAAACTGGCACAAGCTTGATTTTGGCGACTTCATTAAAGAACTCAATAAAGCAATAAAAACAACCAATAAAGAGCGTGCAAAAGAGAGTTTAGAACCAATAAAAACATTAACAAAACTGGACGAAATGGAATGGATGGATGCTTTTGAAACTAAAAAGAAAGAAGCAAAAGAATTACAATCCCAAATCACTCAAACCGAAGTAGAAATAGATAAGATGGTGTATGAGTTATATGGATTAACAAAGGAAGAAATTAATATTATTGAGAGTAATTAAAGGGTATTGTATAAAGAGACAGTGAATGCAAGAAATTAAAACCTATACACAAGAGCTAATAAACAAAGCTAAGGAGTACTTAACTAAAGAGTACCACTTAGAAGCTTTAAATCTTTCAGATTTTCAAGCCATAAACTTCTATTTAATGGATAAGGCCATTAATAAAGAAGATAATTTGTTTATTGAATCTTTTGATAAAGAGTTACCTGCATTATCACAATTTCCTGCGGTCTTATCGGTAGCTATTTCATTATTCTTCAAAAACTTTCGCGACAACCATACTGTATATAAAGTGGGGGATGTTCTTCAAAAAGACAGAAGACGTTATAAAATTTTACAAGTAAACCCAGACCATTATACAGTTATAGGAGGAAAAAAAGGAGAAGAATTTAAGGCTACAATACGACACAAAGATATTCATAAGTATAGAATTACAACAGGTCAACGCACTGGTAGAAGAGTTAAAGTTGGGTTTTCTCACTTTGCGAAATTTTACGATTTGATATTTAAAGAGAGTAAAAACTTACCATCTCAATTCAAATACAAGTCAGCTATCATAATGTCTAAAAATGATTTTGATAAAGAGTTAAAATCACAGAAATATATAGACATTGATATCAAGAAGGCAATTCCAATGTGCTGGATAGGTCGCTCTGGTTCTGAAAGTTGGAATCACATTCCTGTTGAACCTATGATTTATTGTGTGCCAGATTATGATACGTTACAAACCTATGTTTTAGATAAAGGCATTAATATAGAGACACTTGTTGTAATAGGTAAAAATAAATACAAGGATGATGTAAGTACAAAAATTCGGTTAGCACTCAGAAATGAAGATATACCCAACTGTGTCATTTTAGGTAGTGAAGGATTTAACGATGAACAAAACCAATTCTTAAAATGGAAATGGACGTTTCCAGAGTACGAGTATTTAGAGAATAAAGAACCTGGAGAAATTCGAGTTATAGATATTGGGGATATACTTTATCAAGAGAAGATAGACAGCTTTATGCAATACTTACGTGTTTTAGAAAAAGAAAACGGTATGTCCTTGCTCAACGTAAAACGTTTACGCAGGTTTTTGTATGCATTAGTTTTATCAAAGCACAGCAATAGTCGCAACTTATCACAATTAGAGTTTATACAGCATTTACTTAAAAAAGTAGCATCAGAAACTATCGAACAAGATTTTTACGACTTAGAATTAGATGATACGTCAGTACAAGAGCAGGTCAGAGAATTGATTGATAGTGTTTTTGAAAACTTTAGCAACAATAAATTAAATGCTTTGAAATTATGCTATGATATAGACTATCTCATTGTTCCTGACAGGTTAGAAGAAAACTGGAAAGATGAATTTAAAGGCAAACAACTCAAAATATGCAGCCTTAAAAAGTTTGAAAAAACCCAAAGCAAAATAAGTGGAAGTAAAAAAGTATATGTATTAAGTATTTATAATAATGGTATTTATTACGACGAGGTCTTAGATATTGCTATGAACTCACAACACCGTTTCGCATTCTTATCCTATCCTGAAGAAGCTAAGGTTATAAAAGCTTACATAGATAAATATGATAATAGTCTCATTGCCGAATATCAAGCAAAAGACCGAAAGAAACTAACGGGTTTAGATTTTAAAATGAAACTTAAAGAAGTCAATGAAAGCGAGTCTTTAGAAGATATAATGGATGGTTTTTATCAGCGCAATGAACGCTCAGAAAAAGTATATGACTATGAATCTAATAAACAAGTTAATTACCGCATCAATTTTAAAGGCACGACAGAATCTTTAGTTTATGATGGTTCAAAAACGGTACTCATAAAAAAGAATGGTAAGTGGATAAAATCAAAAACCTATAATGTATTACCGGGAGATACAGTAAGAGTATATAGTAATTTATCTAAGGAACGTCTCTTCGGTATTGCTTCGCAAGAAGATAGTAATGGAAGATTCCAAGAGGTTGAAAAGATGTCAAAACTCTGGAAAAAAGCTTTATCCAGTTATTTTTCAAAACGAATAGCCCAAGACAGGCATTATGATAAAGAACGATTATTAAGTTCGCTTAAAGCGCAAGGAAGTAAAATTACCAATTCCGTCACTACAGCAAAGTGGCTAAATGAAACAGATAAAGAACGATTTCCGCATAGTAATAATGAGCTAAAAGCAATAAAGCAATTAGTAGATGATGAAGAATTGAACACAGCCTATGCAGCATTACTGCGAGTAAAAGGATTTTATCGTGGCTTAATGATAAGTTTAGGTAGAGATTTGAGCGATGATGTTATGGATTTCATTATTTCAGAAGGAAAAAATAAAGGTAAAATGCTATCAAAATTTGAAACTGAAGAAATCAATTCTTTTGTTAATAGCGCAGCACCAGAAAGAATAATACAAAGCAAAGAAATCACAGACGACGATGAATCAAACTGATGACTTAGATAAAAAAGCAAGACAAATTTTTCAAGACCGCATCCAAAGAGGAATGATAGGTCCAGGATCTGATATGTGGGGACTTCCTGATGAAGAAGAAATTATATCAGATTATCCATTGCCAAGGTATTTTAGTGGTGTACTATTTCCAAATAAATCTGATACGCCAGAAACACAGGCAGAAGAAGATGATGCAGCATTACAAAGCGAATCAATGCTTATGGAGAATGAAGAGGAAGAAAATACCACTGAAGATGACAATGAGAATAATGAGGAAGTTAAGGATATAGGAGAAAAGCAGGAAGAAGTAAAAATTAAACGTCAAGACTTTAAC
>Ga0307935_1000611_pt1 | contig 15322 bp, 13 predicted proteins | sample OrgLakmetageno92_FD_201827 | JGI IMG/M metagenome (GOLD analysis project Ga0307935, IMG submission 201827) | Saline water microbial communities from Organic Lake, Antarctica - #92 | ecosystem: Environmental > Aquatic > Non-marine Saline and Alkaline > Saline | place: Antarctica: Organic Lake...
CCTCCGGTGGGAAAAACCCCGATGCCGGTAAATCCGTCTGGGGCTCCGGCTACCTCCCTTCAGTTTACCAAGGTGTCCAATGTCGCTCCGAGGGCGATCCGGTGCTATATCTCAAGAACCCTAAAGGTGTCACACGCGACATGCGCCGACGCTCGCTCGATACCCTTGACCGGCTCAACCAGAAGATCGCACAACAAACCGGCGATCCGGAAACGGTCACCCGCATTGCCCAATACGAAATGGCCTACCGCATGCAAATGCACGCTACCGATGCCTTTGACCTCAAAAACGAAGACGAGGCAACTCACGAAATGTATGGCACCGAGCCAGGTAAGGAATCCTTCGCCAACAACTGCCTGCTTGCCCGTCGTTTGGCCGAACGCGGCGTCCGTTATATCCAGCTCTTCGACTGGGGTTGGGACTCCCACGGCACAGGACCCGATACCTCCCTCAACGACGGTTTCACCGATCTGTGCAAGCGCATCGACAAACCTATCGCCGCACTGATCAACGACCTCAAACGCCGCGGTATGTTGGAGGATACTCTCGTCGTATGGGGCGGCGAATTCGGCCGCACTCCCATGCGCGAAAACCGGGGCGGGGTCGAAATGAAATTCATCGGCCGCGACCACAACCCGGGAGCATTCACCATGTGGATGGCCGGCGGCGGCGTGAAAGCCGGAACCACCTATGGCGAAACCGACCCGATCGGCTACGAAGCGATCAAGGACAAGGTTTCCGTCCATGACCTCCACGCAACCATGCTGCACCTCCTCGGCTTCGAGCACGAAAAACTCAACTATCCGTTCCAAGGAGTCGGCCAACGCCTGACCAATATTACCAAAACCGGCACCAAAGTCGTCAAAGGAGTGATCGCGTAATTGCGACCTTCATGTGCCATTGGAGCCCAATGTTTCGGGAAGCGCTAAGCTTCGTATACAAAGACGGGGATGAACACCGTGACTTTCGCTATTTAGGAGATCGTAGCCTGAAGCAGGCAGCCCAAATCGCGCGAAAAACGATTCCCAAACCTCCCACGATAAACAATATCGGGAACCAAATCGAATAGCCCGGGGCTTTCGAATCCGGTTTGAGAATGCTGAAACTTGGATCATCGGGGTTTACGTAAACTTCAGTTTTCTTGCCTGCCGGAAGAGATTCGGCGATACCCTCTATCCTAGCTCTGTCCTTGTATTTAGGGTTTCCACGCACGCCATAACGATCGCCAGTCATGCGCTCACCCTGCCATTCATAGCCGTAAAGAATTTCCAGCTGATACTCCTTTGGTGAATATTGATCGTGCTGCGATTCTGCAGTTTCAGAAGACAGTATCACTGCTTCAACTTTGGGCCACGCCCGTTGGTCAACCGCTGCCTGATAGCTCTTCCCCATCAAAAAAGTGAAAGTGCTGCCAACAGCAGCGACGGCCAACCCAAGCAGGATGAGATAAAGTGTGGAGGCTTTCATGAGTCACGGAGAACCAACAGGCAATCGATAGAAAAAGCAACCAGACTCGGTCTCTTCTTCACAATCCGGTCAGCATCAGCGCACCACGTATTCCCGCCTCTTGGCCCAGTTCAGGCGGCACCACGTAGGGTTTTTTTTCCAAAGCTGGAAAATAGCCATTGGCTAACTTCACCAGGAGTTCCTCGGTTTTCATGTGAAGCCCCTCCGCTTGCGAAACACCTCCGCCAATCACCACCCGCTCTGGGGGAGCGATCGCCAGCAATGCCTGAATCCCGTGTGCAAGATACCATGCTTCGGTATCCCACGCCGGATGATCCGGTGACAGATCTCCTCCCGCCGTCCCCCAGCGCTTCTGTATCGCCGGCCCGCTAGCCATTCCCTCAAGGCAGGCACCATGAAACGGGCAGTTTCCTTTAAAATCATCTCCATCTTTTCGCGGCAAAAGCACGTGCCCGAACTCCGGATGCAGGGCGCCATGAACCAGCCGTCCATCGCACAACAAACCCGCTCCAATCCCAGTTCCAATCGTGATGTAGGCCACGTTGTCCAGCCCCTCAGCCGCACCGATTCGCGCTTCAGCAAGGCAGGCGGCGTTGACATCTGTCTCCAAGGTCAGCTTTGCGTCCGGGAATGCTTCGCGTAGCTGTGAGGTGATTGAGTAACCACTCCAGTTTGGCTTCGGCGTCTTCAGCATATCCCCCCAGTTCTTCGCCTTGGGATTAACCTGAACTGGCCCGAAAGCCGCAATACCAATCGCCGATGGTGTGCCGCGCTCTTTGATCCACTGTGCAGCATTTTTCAAAGTTTCCTCCGGACTTGTCGTCGGAAACCGATACTCCTCCTGCAAGGTTCCGTCACTTTCTCCAATAGCGACCACTGTCTTCGTGCCTCCCAATTCCATTGCTGCGATCATTTCCCAGCATAGCGCGGACCCGGAAAACGGTCGAGGGATTTGCAAAAAGGATGCCATTGAGTGTGCTACAAAATCGAAGCACACAGCAGACTGTCAGCATCGGGCTACCTCAAGGAGCAAGCTTCGCCTTAGTCGCCTCATCCACGGCAAAATAGCCTGAATCGAAGCTTTTGAACTCCTCATTCTCCGAAATTTGATACTCAAAAACCTTGATTGGCTTGATACCTTCAACCAACGAAATGAGGTACACGCGTATCGTCAGCACCTCATTGCCTGTACCGCCTTTGAGCTTACGGATTGAGTACTGAACTTCATTCGCCCCCAAGCGCGCTCCACCCATGATTGTCTGGGCGTCTTTCGCATTGGCAAAGCGGTGGCGGCTGACTTTATTCACCATAACCTCGACCTCACGGCCCGGGCAAAACACATAAACCTTCGCAATTGTTTCCGCTGGGGTAACCGCAATTGGTGTCTCCGGAACCTGCCCTGAGGGCTGCGCTTCCGGCACTCCTTTCAAGTAATCCAAATTTCCCGCAGCTAGTTCTCTCCTGACATCAGGGAGTGCCGATAAATTTACAAAGTCCGCTTTATCATAAAGGAAGTGGTTGGCTCCCTGAATAAAAGAGAGTACGAGAAGATTATTAGTAGGTTCCCCACCAACACCAAAATCAATTTCCCCGAAATACGCAACCTTCGCAGTCCGCCCGTTGCGTGTGGCCTCAAGGAATTTCAATCCTTTCAAAGAAGGTGGCGGAGTAGGTAAATTAAAAACCGAGGCCGGAAATGGCAATTTCTCGGAAAGAATTCGGTTCCGAACTTCCACCCGCCGGTGTTCTGCCGTCACCTGCTGCCAAGTTCTAGCATCTTTTCCTATCACTGCCTCACGCCATACCGTGTAGACTTTCTCCAATTCCCCGCGTAAAACGTTGTCCGCATGACAATTCATCGAAAAAATCATAGCAGACATCAAAATAAGCGCTTTCATTAGGAAAACGATTGGACAAGTTCCCCTGAATCACAACAAACAAATCAGTGCGTTTTCGGAAATCACCGTTTCTGCCTATTTTTACTATGAGCCAAATCTTGCAAAAAGTCGCCCCAATCGGAGAATTGAGGAACAAAGAGCTGCTGCGAACTGCATCCACTTATGTTTATGCCAGTCGCGACGGTATCGACCTTCTAGCTCATGTATTCTTCCCTGAGGGTGAAGCTTCGCAAGGCCGGCCCTTGGTAGCCTTCTTTCACGGTGGCTTCTGGGACGCATCGATGGTGACGCAGTTCGTCCCACATTGCCATCACTTCGCCTCGCGTGGAGCGGTTGCTGTGACCTTCGAATACCGCATAAGTTCAAAGCACCAAACCGGTCCGATGGAAGCAATTGAAGACTCTGTTTCAGCCATCACCTGGCTTTCAGAGAACGCCGAGACTTTCGGTATTGATCTGGAAAAAATTGTTTTGGGCGGTGCCGCCGGTGGCGCATGGCTGGCTCTCTTGCTGACGATGCGTAAGGAAAAAGATCTCCCACTGCCCTTCCGCCCGCAGGCACTCATCCTCTTTAGCGCCTTGGTGAACACTTCACCCAAAGGCCAACTCTCAGATAAATTTCCAGATAGAAAAACCGCATCCAAGCTCAGCCCCACTAATCTACTGCGCCGCAAGCTACCTCCTATGCTGCTAATGCATGGAAAGTCAGATCGGGCCACTCCCTTCGAGGAAGTCGCATCTTTCCGCCGCCGCATGAAATGGAGAGGCAACCGCTGCAAGCTACTCGACTTCACAGGAGCGGAGCACAGCTTCTTTAACTTCAATGTCAGTCACTCAAATTTCGAAATGACCATCCGTGCCGCAGACAGCTTCTTGGTCGGCCACGGAATGCTCGAACAGGAAGACCCTGCAGAACAGACCGGCGCGGATCACTAATCTTTCGAAGCGCCTCCGCATTCTTCCGCCACCGAGTTGGTGCAGGCACTCAGCCTATTTCCCTTCGTGTCCATACCGGACTCAGCTCTTGGAAAGTCGATCTGGTTCGATATCTTTCTCACCATGTCAGACGCCAGCACCAAACTCTACAACGATGCCATCGACGCGGTTCAAGCGGGTAATCTCGAAACAGCTATCTCCCTAACCGAGGAAGCCCTGACCGAAGATCCAGGCGACACCCTTACATGGCAGCTCTATGTGAAACTTCTCGCCGCAGCTGGCAGAACCGAAGATGCGACCAAAGCCACCAAAAAATTAAAATCACTCGGCCTCGGCGAAACCGAGGCTCTGATGATTGATGCAGCAAATCAGATGGCAGCAGGAGATATTGACGCAGCGATTGCTACCTTCGAAGCCGCCAGCGAGATCGATCCCAAGAGCGCGGAACCACACTCCAGCCGAGCCATGGCACTTTCACAAAAAGGTGATCAACAGAACGCTCTCAAAGCAGCGAGAGCGGCGGTAGAAATCGCACCAAGCGATTCACGGGCTAATTACGCCCTTGGCCACCTACTTCGTATCAACGGCGAAAAAGAAGACGCACTTCGGTTTCTCACCACCTCTCTCGCAGACGAGCCGGACTTCGCACCGGCTCTATACGAACAGGGAATGCTCCTCGCTGAAAATGGCCAACTCGAAGCCGCCCTATCGAACTTTGAGAAATTCGCAGCAGTCCACTCAGATGACCCCAATGTGAAGAAAGCCATACAATCTATCAAGATCGAGCTCGGAAAGACCGATACGTATTGAAACTGAAAGATCAGTTTCACAGCTCTTCCAGTCATTTGCTGCCCAACTCAAATCTGCATCTGATTCAACATCTTCGTTGCCTCTTCAAACTGATGAACGAAAGCTACGAAAGTTCTGTACATCGCCCAGCAAATGAGACCGGTGGCTATCGTAATCACGATCTTCCAGATCAAGTTAAGCTTTGGATGTAGCCAGACAGGAATCAGTGCAAACGGGGGCACCGTAAGAAAGGTCAGAATGATAACCGTGGTGCTGCAATACCAAGGCAGCCCGCTTACCGAGGGACTAATCGCACCTACCGCAACCGGCCGTTTCGATTCATCAAGGAACTCCATGCAGTGCTTACATTTCACTGCATCATCTTGAATTTCTTCCGCACAGTAAGGACACTTTTTCATATTGATAACTCGACCGTAGCATTCTGGATACTTATGTCGATGAGCCATTCATAGGCACGAACCCCTTAGCGAAACCGATGATGCTACCTAAGGTTCCCCTAGATATTTCAAACACCCATACCGATTTCACGCAGCTACCACAAGCTACCTGAAAAGCGGTTAAACCATAACGCATTCCCATTTTGGAACGCAATCTGCAGCAACTTAATTATGAACATACTTCCCAAGACCTTACAATCCTCCGAATCCGTCGCCGAGAAAGGCGAGACTATTAAAGACAAGATCGGAGAGAATTTAAAAGCTGGCAAACAATCCGCCACTTCCTGCTGCACCTCCATCCGTGATGGCTCCTGCCAGGTCTGTGAAACCGTCTCCGATGGCATACGCAAGAACCCCATTGGATCAGTCATTGGCGCGGCCTTTGTTGGTGCTGCCGTCTGTTATCTCATTCTCGAAGCGCGCTCACAGCCTACTTTTCGAGAGCGTTACCTCTCCGATGCCAGCGATTGTGTCAACGAATCGCTTCGTTCGGTTGGCAACTCATTAAAATTCTGGTAACCTCAGTTATGTCTGCACCAGCGAAAAAAACTACCGGCACATCGTCTAAGAAAACCGCGAAAACCTCGGATTTCAGTAAGGGAATCACAACCACAGTCGATAACCTCAAATCGAAGGCGAACGACAACCTCAAAACTTGCGAAAAGCGAATCAAGCAATCGCCTCGAAACTCCGTCTTGATCGCCCTCGGCGCAGGCTACTGCCTCAGCCGCCTTCCCGTCGGAACACTAATCACCATTCCGCTTCGCCTCACCGCACTCCTCGCAAAACCAGCCCTACTCACTCTGGGCGCTGTAAAGGTCTACGATCTCATCGAAAAGCAGTCGCGTAAGTAAGACTATCCCGATTTATTCTTACTCGGTATTTTTTGGAGCCGCGTCCATCAGGGTTAAAATCTCGGTTGGCACGCCCGAAGACTGTGGATTTCACTATTGTGAAAACCTTGTTTACGAATTCATCGGAGTCTTCCTCGGGAAAGGCGTCTTTGCCTCCGGCTATGTCCGCTTCGCTACCATTCTGAGCGGCTACGCCACTACACAAAAAAAGCAGCAGGGATCACTCCCTGCCGCTTCGATTGAATTATTATTTCCTTATCCAATAACCTCGGGCCATTCGGTGTGGAAGAACTCACCGCGTGGCTTGTCGATGCGCTCGTAGGTGTGCGCGCCGAAGAAGTCGCGTTGTGCTTGGAGCAGGTTAGCCGGAAGGACCTCGCTACGGTAACTATCGTAGTAGCCGAGTGATGCGCTGAAGGCCGGGATCGGGATACCAGCGAGTGAGGCGATGGAAACGACTTCGCGCCAGTTCTGTTGGAACTCTGTAAGGAGCTTGGTGAAGAACGGAGCGAGCATGAGGTTGCTGAGTTTAGGATCGTTGCGGTAAGCCTCGGTGATGTCGTTGAGGAAACGTGCGCGGATGATGCAACCACCGCGCCAGATGGCAGCGATCTTGCCGAGGTCGAGACCCCAGTCCTTTTCCTCGCCCATGGTCGCGATGAGGTCGAGCCCCTGTGCGTAGGAGATGATTTTCGAGGCGAAGAGTGCGTCGTGCACTTTCTTCACCAGCTCGGCTTTCTCGATAGAGATTTCGACGTTAGGGCCGGTGAGAATCTTGCTGGCAGCGACACGTTTGTCTTTCAGCGAGGAAAGGATGCGCGCTTCGACGGCGGCGTTGATGGTGGAGATCACTACTGCGTTTTCAACGGCGTTGATGAGTGTCCAACGGCCGGTGCCTTTTTGACCTGCGGTATCGAGGATCTTGTTGACCAGCGCGTCGCCGGTTTCGGGATCGTTCTGTTCGAAGATTTTCGCGGTGATCTGGATGAGGTAGCTCTCGAGGTCGCCATCGTTCCAATCGGTGAAGACTTTCGCGAGCTCAGCAGGAGTGAAGCCGGCTTTCTTGAAGATGCTGTAGGCTTCGCAGATGAGCTGCATGTCGCCATACTCGATGCCGTTGTGGATCATTTTCACATAGTGACCCGCGCCGCCGGTGCCGATGTGTGTGACACATGGCTCGCCATCGACTTTGGCGGAGATGCTTTCAAAGATCGGCTTCATGACATCCCAAGTGGAAGTCGGGCCGCCGGGCATGATGGAAGGGCCTTTGCGTGCGCCTTCTTCACCACCGGAAACACCGGCACCGATGAAACGGTAACCGAGATCACCAAGCCATTTGTCACGGCGTTCGGTATCGGTGTAGAGGGAGTTGCCGCCGTCGATGATGATGTCACCTTTATCAAGAAGCGGGAGCAGTGATTCGATCACTGCGTCCACAGGGCCACCGGCTTTCACCATGATCATGATCTTGCGTGGGGATGCGAGGGATTTGACGAAACCTTCGAGAGTTTCCTCACCAACAAGTTTTTTGTCAGGATGTTTCCCGACGAAGTCTGTCATCGCGCTGGTGGTGCGGTTATAAACGGAGACTTGAAAGCCTCTCGATTCCACATTCAGCACAAGATTCTGACCCATAACGGCCAGTCCGATTAGTCCAAAGTCACTGTTACTCATAATATTTTACGGGGTATCCCTGACGCCCGAGATAAGAGACAACGAGATTGAGTGCAACACCTTGTTGCTTTTTCCTTATGAATTTCCCACATTCCCGCCGTGAACCTTCCGAATGCCATCACTGTCTCAAGACTGATACTTACGGCTGCCTTTGTCATTTTTGTCGCCTGGGAGAGCACCTGGGGCCACTTCACAGCGCTGATTTTATTTATCATTGCTGCGATCAGCGACTTTTTGGACGGCTGGCTGGCACGTAAGATGAATCTGGTGACTCCGTTAGGAAAATTACTGGATCCACTGGCAGATAAAATTCTCGTCTGCGCGGCCTTTGTCTTCCTTACGGCTCAAGATCTTTGTCCAGTTTGGATCACCGCGCTGATCATTGGTCGGGAATTTCTCGTCACCGGACTACGACAAATCGCAATCGAGGCTGGGCAAGTGCTTGCGGCCGACAGGCTGGGGAAATGGAAAACCACCTTCCAGCTCACCTATCTCATCTCCGGCCTGATCTGGCTGACTCTGGAAACCATGGAGACGATTCCGGCTTCGCTGAGCTTCTTGCACACTCTGACCACGCCGTGGGGCGAGGGTGCGTGGTTGACGCCGATTAGCCTCGGACTCGCCGTCGCGCTGACGGTGATCTCGGGTTGGAACTATCTGTGGTCCTCCCGCTATCTACTGAAAGGTTAAACCGCCTCACTTCAGCGAGTGAAGGTAAGCGATCACATCTGCGAACTGTTCCATGCTTAGGGTGTCCATCAGGTGCGGGCCCATGAGGGTGGAGGCGGATAAATTGATTTCTTTCACCTCGGAAGCCTTCACGGTGGTGGGAATACCCGCGATGTTTCGCACGATAACGCCGGTGTCGGTTTTTTCCTCTAGAGTTCCCTGATGGATCGTTCCGTCATGCGTGATGACATCGACCCATGACTCAGCGATACTGGCATCGGGCTTCAGGATCGCCTCGGCGATGGCTTCGCGGTCGAGTTTCCCACCAATATGGTTCAGATCGGGGCCGCGCTTAGGATCTCCGTCTACAAGGCTGTGGCAGGCGGCACAGGCCTGCGTTTTCATCAATTTCCTACCCTTGGTAGGATCGCCTTTCATGTCATCGAGGGCGAGCATGACGTCCTCGATGGAGATTTCTCCAATGGTTTTAACCTTCTTTCCTTTGGTTTTCTCGACTTTGCCTATGCCTTTGAGGTTCATTCGGTTCCGGTTCGCAACACTGGTGAGAAAACTTTTCTGTCCGGTGTCAGCTGTTGTCCAATCATCACGAAAAACCTTCTCGATCTGAGCAGATTTATCCCATTTTACGGGAACGTAATAAGGTCCTCGGGTATCGGGTTGGGTGCCCCACCACCACGAGCCGTTGTAGGGCGCTTCTTTGGTGTAAAGACGGCCGAGAGCTGCCAAGATCTTATTTTTCAAAACCTTGGTGCTGGCGCTTTCGTAACTCGCGATCAGACCATCGACGACAGCAGGATCATGCATCAGCCCGAGTGCCCGGAGAGCACCCTCCGGATTGTTTCCCTCGACCGCGTTCAGGCAGGCCTCGATCGCACCGAGACGCACCAAAGCATGGATAGCGAGGTGAGGAACGATGACAGAAGGATTGGGTGTGGCGTGCAGGACCTCCTTTCTGTTTTTTCCTTCCGGAGGCTCGGAGAGAATTTTAAAAGAGACAGTTGAATCGTCGTTTTTCGTTGATGCCAATGCCGCGGTTGCAGTTAGCCGCTCCATCCTTCCGGGGATGATGTAGTGGATGGAGGAAACCGCATGGGTTCCGATGGCGTTTTTAAAGGGCTTCCCGTCAGCCCGTTTGAGCGGCTGGCCGCTTGGGGATTGGTTCACTGCGGTTTTACCCCAGCCCTGCGTCGCTGAACTCCACTTCAATTGGGTAAGCGAGATTTTTTTTCCGTCGCGGGTGGTGAGGACCGGGTCGAACCAACCCGCGTGATCACCTCCATTTTCATCGCCGCCGTCTTCGACGATAAGGTAAAGGTTGTTGATCCCGAGCAGACTGATATCGATATCAACGCTTTCTGTGCCGGAAATTTTTCCACTCTCGAAAAGAGGTGGCTTTGGTTTCGCAGACTCAACAGGAATCGAAATGGGTGGATTGGAAACGGCGATAAGGGACTCCGCGGCTTCTTTCTTTCCGAGACGACCCAGAGAGACCGCGGATACCGCCTGAACGCGCGGGTTTCCGCTATCAAGTCCGGCGAGGAACGGCGCAAGTGGAATGCCGTCCAATTGCGCCAAGCGATCTGTCAACGCACGCAATGCAAACTCCCTGAGCTCATCCGACTTCGCGAGATCAAGTAGGCGCGGGTTTGCTTCGACGCCAAGAAGCTGCTTGTAGGTATAAATGGCGGCAACGCGCGAGGACAGTGAGTTTTTGGTATCTTTCGCGACCTCGAGAACCTCGGGTGCCGCAGCCTTGTCAGCACGCCTGAGGATTTCCTGCTGAGTGGCGAGGCGGGCAGTGGCGCTGTCCGTGGCTAGACCTTTGACCAGCGCATCTATGCTGAGCGTGGCAAGGTCGGGAAACGGCTTGTAGCTCCAGCCTTCTGGAACCACGCGTTCGACGAAGCCGCGCCCGGGGTTGCCCTTGTATCCGGCACCCTCCCAAGCGGCGATGAAGAGCTGCCCGGATCCGTCCACATCGAGATCGGATGGCTGGGAAAGTCCGATGAAATCCTCGTCTTTCTGAGTAAAAGACGGCACGTCTGAAGTCACGCGATGCATGAAAATCTGGTTTCTACCCCAATCCGCCATCATCGGAACACGATTGTATTTTTCCGGCCATGTGCCCTCATCCATAAACAGCGCACCGGTTCCGGACCCACCGCCAAGATCCGCCAGCGCTGGAATGATCTCACTGGTGAAGTTTTTGAAGAGTACGGGATAACCGTATTGGCCCGTCTGGATGTGATGGACGAAACGTACATTCCACCCGCCCCCGTCATTGGTATTACCGCGGGTAAAAATGTTCATGAAGGGGTCGATCGCGACATCGTAGATATTCCGAAGACCGTGAGTATAAACCTCCATCTCCGAACCGTCCGGACGCACTCGCACGACACCGCCGCCAAGCATGGTAAGGGTCGTACCATCCGTGCCCTGGGCGTTCACAAAACCGAAGTCGCCGACCGCAATGTAGATCCAGCCATCAATACCCATGCGAATGCCGTTGGTGGTGTGGTCTGCACCACGGTCCTGATTGTGCTTCGCCACAGAAATATCCCGGATAAGGGTCTTAGGTGGTCCATCGGCCAAGCCGTCTCCATCCTTGTCCTCTAGCACCGAGAGATTCATCCCGCTGAGAACTCCTGTATCCTTCGGGATGATGGTGTGGAGGACGAAAAGTTTGTCTCCATTCGCGATGAGACCGCGCGGGTTATCGATTTCAGCAAAGATCGTGTGCTTGTCGGCCACCCCATCCTTGTCCGTGTCCACGAGACGTATGATACGACCTTCACCCGGACCTTTTCCCAAGGACCCCAGCAGATCGACACCGACGTAAACCTCGCCTGCGACCGAGGCAGCAAGGCAGGCGGGAGACGGGGTGACCTCGCTGCCTGAAAACCTGGAAAATTTAAGATCGGTGGGGTTGGCGGATATCGAAAGGGTGAGTGCCGCGCAGCAGCAAAGGGTGAGTTTCTTCATTGAGAATTTCAATTTGTAGAATCGCAATTGTTTTGATCTTTTTTCAATGAAACGCGGTAAAAGATTATTTTCCCAGCAGGTAAGCGAATAAGTCCTTCAACTCATCCGGATTCAAGCGGTTGATCATCGCCGGTGGCATCGGAGACACTGCCGATGGCTTCATCGATATGATGTCCGCGCGGCTGATCTCTATTTGTTGCGAGAAATCAAACGGGTTGATTCCGAGAACGAGGATCTCGTCTTTCTCGCTCAAAACTCGGCCGGTGATAGTCTTCCCGTCATGTGTCGAAATTTCCGTAAACTCATACTGATCTGAAATGACTTCACTTGGATCGATGATAGAACGAGCAAGGTCTTCCGCTGTGAAGCGGCCTGCGAGGTTCGTCAGATCGGGCCCTTGAGCACCGCCCTCGCTGCCGAACTTATGACAGGCGGAGCAGAGTGTAGCCTCGAACATGGCTTTTCCCTTTTCCTTATCTCGGCCAGAGAGATCACCGGAAACAACTTTCACAGCCTCCTCCACCGTCCATGCCCGACCCGGCCCCTGAACCGGTGGCAACGCTTTCGGTTTTTTCTTGGGAGCTTTCGCATCCGCAGCGAAGAGCTCTTGCTCCTGGGCTGTGCCATTCTGGTAGATCTGCTGGCGTATCATGGCGATGGCCTGAGCGTAGCTATTGCCACCACTGCGGCTTTCGATCTCGCGGAACCAGTTGAACGCTCGTCTACGCTCACCGCGAGCCCACGGACCTTTTACCGCACGAAGGCAGTAGAGATAATGGATCTGCGTGGTGGGCGGGTGATTCTCCATCACCGACGCGAAATCGCTGCCATATTTAGCATTCCTTGACGTGAGTTCCTGCCACGGGGCTGGCTCTTCGGCGGGAGCCTCGTCCATGAGCTTCAACGTACGTGCGACAACTCCTGGTGCTTGTAGATAGCAGAGCATTCTCGCTAGCTCGAAGTTCAATGAACGCTCATCCGAGGGATAGGATTGATCGATTTTTGCGAGAACCTGCTTGGTCTCGACGTCGGAAGGCTCCCCGCCACGGATGAAGACCAATCCAAGTGATCTCAGCCAGTTGAGCTTCTGCTGGAGAGACAGAGCCTCCCAATCGGTATCTATGAGTATTTTCAGCGCTACATCACGATGCTTCTTTCCATCTACGCGAACCATCGCCATCGAGCCAATAATTCGAGTCCATGCATTATTCTGCTCTGCGATGCGTGGTGCCCAATCCGTGTTCGGGAAACGCTCAAGCGCAGCCTTCGCGAGGAACCGAAGCGTCCGGTCATCCGAACCGAGGTTTTCCAAAACTAAGGCTCCGCTACCCTCTTCCGGATTACGGACAAATTCAGAAAGCTGGTCACGCACCTTATGGCTAGTTTTTTCCGCAGGCTGCGGCGCGATTGATTCACTACCGGTGTAAACCACTCTCCAGAGATGTGAGACACCGCGGCGCCCGCCTGTCGCGAAATACATCGCCCCGTCACTACCGATCACACTATCGGTCACAGGCAAGCCCGCACCGGCCACGAATTCCTCTTTCTCCACTTTAAAAGACGCGCCGTCCGGCTCGAAATGCATCGCGTAGATGGTCGCGAAGGTCCAGTCGAAGGCGTAAAGCGCCTGCTGATATTTTGCCGGAGCTTTGAAACCACGACCAGCGACCATTCCTGTCGGCGATCCCGGCCCGATCTCCAGAACCGGTGCCACGCTGTCTTCATAGTATTCCGGCCATTTACCGCTGCCATTACGCCAGCCCTGCTCCGTGCCTGGCACGACGTGGATGATGCGAGTCGGGCGATACCACGGCATGCCGAAATCCCATTCCATGTCCGCGTCGTAGGAAAATAATTCGCCATTGTCGTGGAACGCTGCGTCGTAGGTGTTGCGCTGCCCCATGGCGACCAGTTCCCAGTTCGTGCCATCCGGCTTGAAACGAGCGGTCCAGCCAGCTGGCGGATTCACGTCCGCTGCGTGCCCCCTGCCATCGCGATTCTTTGCGATCAACTGATCATCTTGCCAGACCTTCGCGGGGAAGGAGTCGGCGAGCTCCGGAAGATGCGCGTAGTTACCGGTTATGAGATAGAGCCATTCCTCGTCAGGAGAAACCACCAGTGAGTGCACACCGTGCTCGCCGCCGGCCTTGATTCCCTGCACCAGCACGGGTTCACCCCAACCATCGCCTTTTTCCTCAACCATCCAGACACCGGTTGCGGAGGGCTCGGGCTTCACTCTTTCGTTGACCACGATGTAAAGCTTGCCCTTGTGCCAAAGAACTCCATGCGCGCCACGGACTGGAATATCCAAGGTCTCGACTTTAGTTTCACCTCCGGTGAGCGGAGGAACCGTGACTCGGAAAAGACCGCCGTATTGATCGGCCGCAATGAGCCTGCCCTTCCCGTCCACGGTCAAAGCCACCCAACTCCCCTCCGATTTCTTATCGACTAAGTGGATCTTTTCCAGCTTGAAGCCATCGGCGACCTTGAAGTCAGCCGTCAAATCGGTCACTTCGGACAAGCAAGTGTGGGCTAGGAGAAGGAATAAAGAACCAGCCTTGATCGTGGGTTTTATCATACTTCTTAGATACTCGCTTTGATAGGCCCATACTTTCAACTAGAATAAAAAAGTTAAACGCTTTCTCAGTTACCATGAATCTTCCGTCTCCAGATAAAATGACCGCTTTAGGGGAACGCATGCAAAAACTTGGTATCGAATCCGCGGACCTGCTTGAAAAGTTCGTCCGTGGCTCGGGCGCAGGAGGCCAGAAAATCAATAAAACCTCCAACTGTGTTTTCCTGAAGCACCTACCAAGCGGGATCGCCATCAAGTGCCAAGTCGAGCGCTCACGGGAAATGAACCGATTTATTGCCCGCCGTGAGCTTTGTGATGCATTCGATGAAATTGCCAACGGCAAACAATCCGCCAAAACTCAGGCGATTGAGAAACTGCGGCGCCAAAAACGCCGGCGCTCCAGACGTTCCAAGCAGCGTTCGGTGGCAGACAAGCGCAAGCTTTCCGAGAAAAAGTTCCTGAGAAAAAGTCCGAAAGACTATTGAAAGAGCAAAAAGAAACGCCTTAAGCCTTTTCGATCACTAGGTTGAACTGCAGCGTCAATGGCTCTTTAGAAATCGTCTTCGCGATCAACTGCTCCTGCTCTTCGACAGGATGGCTTTTGAGAATCCGGTCGGTTTCATTGAGTTTCTGGTCGGGAAAATACATTTGGGTGGTCAGCTCCCTGTAACCTTTCTTGGTGACCTTGAAATGAATGTGTGGCGGACGAGACCATTTCTTGGTCGCCGGATACGCTCCCGGAATGATGGTCTTAAATTTAAACTCGCCCTTTACGCCGCTTGGCACGATCGCCCAGCCTTGAAAATTCGGGTCCAATGGCGCGGTGTTACTTTCGTGAGGATGACTGTAACGCCCAGCGGCATTCGCCTGCCACACGTCAACCGTCGCATCCTCGAGCGGGTTCCCAGCGGTATCACGAATTACGCCAGAGACATACGCGATTTCGCCTTTCGCGATCCCATCGCGGCCCTCAATCTGGGTGAGGTCGAAGTCCTTATCT
>Ga0307935_1000614_pt1 | contig 15241 bp, 24 predicted proteins | sample OrgLakmetageno92_FD_201827 | JGI IMG/M metagenome (GOLD analysis project Ga0307935, IMG submission 201827) | Saline water microbial communities from Organic Lake, Antarctica - #92 | ecosystem: Environmental > Aquatic > Non-marine Saline and Alkaline > Saline | place: Antarctica: Organic Lake...
CCAAAAGAGAATTAGCATACCACACCCCTCCCATGATGCTCAGGGGGAAACCATTACCAGAAATAGAAGTTACCACATACCCTTTCAGCAATAGAGTTGGTTTATGGTGGAAGGCTTGCTACGGACACACACTCTCTGGGGCTACTTGTAAGAGGTTGCACGAGGAGTTTAAAGGTGCCCTTATAAAAGGGCTCACAGATGCCCTTACCTTTGAGAGGCTTAAAACACACTACAAGGAAGCTGCCATTGAAAGCACTATTGCTCACTACGATGAGGTTATAGGAAAGGCACAAACAGCTCGACGCACTTTGTTTGAAGTGTATTGCAAAAAATAGGAGACTACTACAATGAAAATTGATAAAACACGACTAGAAGAAATTAAAGAAGAGATCAAAGAACTGGCACAAGAAGCCATAGACCTGATACCTTGGGAAGATGCAGAGTATGACAGAGCTAAAGGCTACTGGTACTCCTCTATTGTAATGGCGTTAGATGCCGACCATGAATTTTTAGGTGGTGGAGGGCACACTATGCAAGACACAATTGATGCCTCAGAACAGGACGATAGCTAGCTATGAAATTAGACACTAAAAAAGCCTACAAAGATGGACAAGACACAGGACGTGAGTTTGACGGCTCCAAAGGCCGTGACTACACCCCAGGAGGACCCTACAAACTGGGGCATAGGGCAGGGGATAGTGAAAAAATGCGCAAGCTTGTAGAACAAAACATGGCTGACAATGAGGCGTGGTGGAAAGGCTTTAATGAGACTTGCAGCCCAGCTTTGCGACTAAAGTAATAGCCAACCCACAAGAAGAAGCATAAGGGCTTGCGACGTTGCCCGACACGGGCTTTTCAACCCACTGCCTAGGCTAGTATAGCTGCAAACAAACAAAGCCACGACAAACGCAAATGTCGGGGCTTTTGAATTACCTGCCGCCTTGTTTTTATTCCTTTGTAGAATGGTTTGCCTTGCTTGTGTGATTGTGTAGTATTTGTGTCATGGTAAAAAATAACATAACAGTAAAAGAGTTGCACGATAGCCTCCAAGAGGCCATCGCTGCGGGGCATGGTGACACCTTAGTTGGTTTCACCTACGAGTATGGGGACAGGGGTAGCACCTCTGTGGTAATGAATGTAAGAGACTTTTTCCCAGAAGAAGTTATAGTAGAGGTAGAGCATAGCGACTACCTACAGATGATGCGATTGGCCGACCCTGACAAAGAAGGGCTAGACAGTAGTAGCAACAGAGCTTCTAGAATGTTAGTTTTAGAAGGAAGCAACCACACATACCACAACACATAGAAGTTTAAATACCAAACATAACAACCAACCCACACAATAGAATGAAAAAAACATCATACGACGTTATCACAGAACGCGTCATCGAAATCCTAGAACGTGGCGTAATCCCTTGGAAGCGCCAATGGAACTCCACTAATACAGAGGCACAGAACTTTGTTAGCAAGAAAGCCTACCGTGGCTTCAACTGGCTCCTGCTTAACTCTATTGTAGCCGCTGAGGGCTACAAACTCCCCTACTTCTTGACTTACAAGCAAGCCAAGGAAAAAGGAGGGCAAATTATCAAAGGCAGCAAGGGCTACCCCGTTGTGTTTTGGAACTTCTTTGATAAAAAAGAAGGTGGGCAAGTTGTTATGGGTGCTAATGGAAAGCCCCAACAAATCCCCTTTATGCGTTACTACACAGTATTCAACGCTGAGCAAATTGAGGGTATTGAATGGCCTGAAGTTGGTGCCGATGATACCATTGAGTTTACCCCTGTTGAAAAGGCAGAGAACATCATCACCAATTGGGAGGATTGCCCTCCCATTGAACACGGTTGCGCTAGTGCTTTGTATAGCCTAAAGGAGGACATCATCCGTATGCCGCTAAAGGAAACTTTTATAAGTGAGAGTAGTTATTACTCAGTGTTGTTTCATGAAATGGGGCATAGCACAGGACACAAAGACAGGCTCAAGCGTGAGTATGGCAAGCGTTACGGTGATAAGGCATACGCCTATGAGGAACTTGTAGCTGAGATGACTGCTTGCTTTTTATCCTCTAACGCAGGTATCTCAGACTTGGTAATTGAGGACGAGGCCGCTTACATCAAAATGTGGATTGGTAAGCTGAGGGACGATAATAAAATGCTCGTAGTTGCTGCGGGTGCCGCACAGAAAGCCTCAGACATGATCCTAGGCACTACACCAGAATACGAAGAGGACTAAAATAACATGGATATAAATAACCAAGGGGCAAAAACCCCGGTGCCCGCCCTCTCTTCGGAGTTGCGCGGGCTTTCGGGTGCCGACTCTCGGCGCGACATCACACTAAATACGAGAATATAAAAATGAAAATCACAGAATATTGTTACGCATACGCCCGCCAATCGAGTCAGCCCGAATGGTTTGATTCTTCCAACCCTCTCCACTTTTGCGACACATCAGGATCGAGCCCTTTTAACGAGTGGGCTGGATTTCATAACGAAAAGCAAGCTCGTGAATGGATAAACAGTGCTGCGAATAACTCGCAATCGTTCATCGACTCCTTTGAGTATGTCGGTGGTGAGTATTATGAGGTAAATGACCTCGATTACTCTGAGGATTCCAAGACTTCCGAGATCACCGCAAAACCTAAAATTGGTGCTAGGCCAGCAAGCACGGCTGATTTGGTGTCCGAACTATTGCGGCACTGAGGTTTGCACTAACTCTTAAAAAATACTCTATATGAAAACACATCCACCAAAAACAAAACAAGAAGTATTCCTAGGGAATACAAGGCAAGGAATTCACCCTGATTTTGCGCATTACAAAACTCTCCGACTAGCCAAGCCAGCGTACACGATAGATGGAGAGGAGTTGCCTAATTATGAGGCTATGTTTTTAAATGAAAGTGAAATAGGCACTTACAACTCTGCCCGAGAAAAAGAGCTAACAGCCATTAGAATGAATAGGAATAAAACACTATGAAAGACACACTACAAAGCTTTGAATTCATAAAAGTAAAACTCAAAGAGCACTGCATATCTAATTGCCTGCACTTGCCAGAAGATGTCCAGCAGGCTTTAGATGAAAATAAAGCCAAATGGCTGAACGAATTCCTTGGTATAGAAATAACAAAAACGAAAGAAGAACTATGCCTAAAATAACGATACGGAGTAAAAGAAGTAAAAATAAAGCTTGGTTGAATGTTACATTATGGTATTATATAAATATGGCAACAAAGCCATTGAATAACATAACAATAAACCACACAATCACATGAGCATTGAAACTATATACTTCGAACACGGAGAGCTATTACTCCCCATACAAGCCCTCCTAGAGTGCCACCACCAAGGAGCTTGTGACGAGGACTGTGAGCACTGGGCTAGCAAAATTGACTGGAGCGACCAAACAATGGGAGCCATCAGTATTGCCCGTGAGTTAGCAGATACTGGCGGTTGGGAAGAAGAAGAGTTAAAAGACACCGCCAAAAACTATCAACGCATTTTGTGGATTGCCGCTGGCAATTACCAAGAACAACTGGAAGAAGAAAGTTTACACCGAGCCAGAGGAGCTTGTTATAAGGCTAGAGAAAGATGGGTGTGAAGTAGAATCCCAATTAGGGGAAAACCACAATTCAATTAAAGTATAACATCAACAATAAAACAAAAGGAAACAATATGGCAAAGACACTAACAATATGGAAAGCGGACCACCCAGTGAACCAATGCAAAGCTATAGGGCAGAGCGTAAAGAAAGATATGCAACAAATGAGCAATCAAGATTTGAAAGACTTCTACTACGACTTTCTCTACCAAATGGGGGCGCAATTGCTTTGCGTGGATGCAAAAAGAAAAGACATCATGGCGCATTGCCGTGAGTTAGCTGAAACACAATTTAAAGAACAATACGCCGAACGGAATGGTTTCTTGTTGTTTGCTAAATGGAAGAAAATGGGGACGGATAAACCCGCCTCTTTATTCCACACAATCCTAGAGACACCCCTGTGGCGGACTTACGAGGCATGGAGGACTATGCAGGAGGGCTACTTTAAGAACCACATTATTCAAGTTGTGCCCCACATGATGAGTGGGGCAGTTATGCCTGAGGAGTGTGAACGCCCAGCACCACCACAACGACCACAAGGCTGGAGGGTTTTTGGTGATCCTAAAAACCACTACTTCTTACACAAATTGGATGCTCTTGTGAGAGCCATTACGTTGATGGAAGAGCAGGGGTTTGATGTTACTAAACGAGAGCAAGAAGAGCAGGGGTTTGATGTTACTAAACGAGAGCAAAGAGTAATCACTAGAACAAGTTTAATTAAACGAACTTAAATTTAGTATTGCTATGCAATACGGGGCTGCGCAAGCTTTACCACTTACACACATTACTCACATAAAATGGCAACAGACATAAATCAGAAACTAAACGGCATGGGGCTACTTGGACCCATTACACCTGCATCAAGAAGCGTGCTTCATGACAAGTTTCTCATCCCCCCGTTTAGTGTGTGGAATACAAGAGAAGGTGAGTGGCAAGCGCGTAAGCGGAAGTGGAGAGCCCTTGGTATGCGTAGCGAGGAGGGTAGGGAGGATAACATGACCTTCTCCGCCAAGCTGAACGAATACCGCAAAGGACCCTCAGGCGTTGCCCAAACAAGTGTATTTGATCCCAACGTATGTGAACTCTGTTACAAGTGGTTTGCTCCCCCTGAGGGCGTTATTGTAGACCCCTTTGCTGGGGGGAGCGTGAGGGGCATTGTAGCAAGTGTAATGGATTTTAAGTATTGGGGGAATGACCTCAGTGCAAAGCAAATAACCGCCAACATTGAGCAAATCAACGAGATCACGACAGGCAAATATAAACCAAAGTGGCATCAAGGGGACAGCTTAGTTAAAATGGCTGAAGCGCCTAAAGCAGATTTCTTGTTTAGTTGCCCCCCATACGGGGATTTAGAAGTTTACAGTGATGCACCTGAAGATATTAGCAATAAAGAGTATGATGAATTTCTTGTTACTTACCGTGAAATTATCAGGCTTGCCGCCCAAAAGCTCAAAAACAACAGGTTTGCAGGATGGGTTGTTGCCAACTTTAGAGATAAGAATACAGGCCGTATCCATGACTTTGTCGGAGACACCATTAGGGCGTTTGAGGATGCGGGGTGCTTCTTCTATAACGACATCATCTTAGTAAACTGTGCTGGAACGGCACCATTAAGAGCAAACAATACCTTCATACGTGGTAATAGAAAAGTTGTAAAGCTTCACCAAAACGTATTGATTTTTTGCAAAGGAGACCCAAAACGGGCTCAAGAACGCATAACAAAGAAACCATAAATAATAATAAAATGACAACCACAATAGAGAAACCAACCGCCGAAGAAACATACAAAGAAATCGAAAAACTAATTTATCATACTTGTCACGGGTTTGCCCGTAAGTATTGTGGTGATGTTGATGAGTATATTAGCAATGCAAACACGATATTTATGAAAGCCTACAACCAGTGGGACCCTGCGACTTGCACGGTAAGTAGAACAACACATTTCAGAAGCTGGGTATGGATGGGCTTGCTTGATATTTACAGGCCCATTTGGACACGCTCCACTAAGTACCACACAGCGGTAGAGCCAGAGATGCTAGAGAATGTGGCACAGAAAGAAAAAGCCGCCTTCCTGGACATGGACTACCTTAAAAATAGTTTGAGTGTAGACGGCTACCAATTACTCAACCTCATACTTTATGCCCCCAAGGAACTCCAATGCATCATTGATGGCAAGGGCGGCACCCCAAGGAACTACCGCTCAAGCGTGAAGGACTACTTAAAAAGAACCCTAGGGTGGAAGCAACCGCAAGTAGTAAGTGCGTTTGAAGAGCTAGGGTATCATTTGTTTGGGCGACCCGATATACATACCAACGCAAGCAAGTTATTCATGGGGCAAACAAGGGGCTAAATTTGCCCGACAAGGGCTTTACCCCATGCCGCAGCCAGCCCTATACCAGCACACACTCGAAAAGCCCGACACGGGGCGCAGATTTAGCCAAATACACGATTCATTATGGTAGCAGACCCACAACAAATACAAACAATGGAGTTACAAGCCTTCATTCAACAAAAGCACGCTATAGCGGCTTTCATAGACGTAGAGTGTGAAGTGCGCTTTGCCGACGGGAAAGTAGTTTGCCATATAGGAAAAGGGGTAGGGAAGGTCGCCACTTATGATAATGTAATCGAGCTATACGCAAGCCTTGAGCATATGCATGGGGATTACATTTACAGGTGGTTCAATAAAAACACCATAAAAGCCTCTATATTTACCTCCATGAGGTATTTCACAGACATGCTTAAAATGTCCTTTGACACAGCTCTAAAACAAGTGGGCGACACTTTGTTGAACAATTGTGGTAACAATGAAAGCACCAAAACACTGATTATGGAAAGCTTGCAAGAATTCCGTGATGATACAAACAAAGCTCTTGCAAGTGTAGATGAGTTTAATTTCCCTGATGCCAGCAAAAACTAAAAGCAGAGGCTACACCAAGCCAAAACCCTATCAAGTTGTAGGTGCAAAGCAAATTCACGCATGGGGTGGGAATGCCATACTTGGGGATGATATGGGACTCGGCAAAGATCAGCCCCTAGACGCCAAAATAGCAACCCCCTCAGGGTGGACTACAATGGGGGAGCTCGCTGTTGGTTCTATTATATCTGGGAAAGACGGTAAGCCTACCACAGTAACTGGAGTATTTCCACAAGGGGTAAAAGATGTGTATAGGGTTACTATGAGAGGGGGTGCATCAACCGAGTGTGGCATAGATCATTTGTGGAAGGTGCGCGACACAGAGTTTAGTCAAAATAAAGGGTGGTCTGTGAAGACCACAAGGCAACTGCTAGAGCACAAAGGACGCCAAAGCTTTCAAATACCTATGGTATCCCCAATAGAACGGCCTACCCGTGCATATAAAATAGACCCCTATTTTATGGGGGTTATCCTTGGTGATGGCTCTACCACCGATGGGTTTGTTGTTGTTACAACCCCTGATATAGATAAAGAAATAATAGGTATTGTAAGAAAGCGCCTTACCATTATGTGGAGTATGAATAAGCACACATCAAAGGGTGCTTGCCCCAGCTATAGACTATGCTACAAAGAGCACAGAAAAAACCCTATACAAGAAGAAATTATTAGACTAGGTGTCAATGTAGAAAGTATTTATAAGCACATACCAGAAGAATACCTAAATGGGAGTGTAAGCCAGCGCTTTGATCTACTGCGCGGCCTGATGGATACAGACGGGTGTTCCGTGGGAAACCGCATAACTTTTCATACAATGAGTGAAAAGTTAGCAGATGGTGTAGTGGAACTTGTACGCTCATTGGGGGGGCTTGCACTAAAACACGCTTATGACAGAACGAAAGATGACAAAGGCATAGAATTTCAAGTAAATGTAAAGGTATGGGAATGCCCCTTTTACTTGAAAAGAAAAGCCAAAAACTGGAAACCTGCTGGCAATTGGAAAGGTAACGCCACAATAGAATCTATTGTTTACTCTAGAAAAACAGAGACACAATGTATATCCGTTGCAGCGGAAGACAGCCTTTATGTTACAGATGATTATGTTGTGACACATAATACATTTCAAGTTCTGCTTTATTTACTTAAAACAAAGAAACGCCCAGCCATTGTAGTTTGCCCGGCCTCTGTTAAAACGGTGTGGAAGGATGAGGCCTTTAAACACTTTGGGCTAGCTGTGGAAGTGTTGGAGGGGACGAAACCTCCTAGCACAGTAAGCCCCCTCATACCACACCCACCCATAATAGTTCTAAATTACCACATACTCAAATACTGGGCAGCTTACTTAGAGAAGCTTAAACCTAGTGTGATTATTTTTGATGAAGGGCATAACCTAGGCAATAGGGATACGGGGTGGACAAAGGCCGCTATAAAACTCTCAAGGACTATACCACATAAAATTGTCACTACGGGGACACCGATGACAAACACCCCAAAGAATCTATGGCCTTTGCTTCACATAGTAAGGCCAGACCTATTCCCATCTTTCCCAAAATTTGCATGGGAGTATTGCGCCCCCCATAAGGCTCCCTGGGGGTGGCAATTCAATGGCGCTAGGAATAAAAAGAAATTAAGGGAGATCTTATTAGCTGATGTGATGATCCGTAGGCGTAAGAAAGATGTACTAAAAGAGCTGCCCCCAAAGACAGAGCAAGTCATCCCCATAGTGCTACCACCTAAAAAGAGGAAGCTTTACGAGAAAGCTGAAACTGACTTCATTGAATGGGTTAGGGCTAATTACGGTGAGGGCAAAGCAAAGAAAGCGGCCAAAGCTGAAGCGGTGTCTAAAATGTCTGCTTTACGCAAACTCACGGCAAAGCTTAAATTCACACAAGCCGCTGACTGGGTTCAAGGGATGCTTAATAGCACGGATGAAAAAATTATTCTTTTCTGCCACCATAGGGCTGCAGTGAAGGCATTGCAAAAGAGGTTTGGTGACATCTGCGTCTCCATTCACGGTGGAACGAAGCCAGAGGATAGGCCAGTGGCTATGCGCCAATTCCAAAACAACCCAAAAATCAGAGTGTTTATCGGAACCCTTGCCGCTAGAGAAGGTATCACACTTCACGCTGCAAGCCTAGTAGCTTTTTTAGAACTGTGGGTTGTCCCAGGATGGATGAATCAAGCTACGGACAGGGCTCACCGTATAGGCCAACTTAAAAATGTCAACGTCTACTACTTAATAGCAACAGGGACGGTAGAGGAGCACCATGCCGCACTACTGCAAAAGAAGAACAGAATACAACAACAAATCATAGATGGGGTGGATGGAAGTGACGAAGCTTACGGCCTAGACCTCTCAACAGAACTAATAAAACAAATGGCCAATGGAGTTTAAGCACATAATAATGATAATTGGAATGCTCCTATGCCTTGGCATTGTGCTAAGTTTGGGGCTGATGTTATTTTATGCCTGGATGTATGAGATAGTAAAGTGTGCCCAAAGTAAGGAAGAATATAATAATGAGATACAAAGAACTAGTCATAAAAAGCGTAAGCCCTAATCTCCATGCCGCCTTCAAAGCAAGGTGTTGCAGGGAGGGGCATAGCATGAAGGGTGTAATTGAAGCCCTTATGAGCCGTTACGCTCAAGTAGGGGCTGAGGGGGCTAAAATATTCCCAGATAAACGGTCAAACAATGGCTCATGCAAAGCCGCTAGTAAAGAATACGACCCAAAGAACGACCCATATTCTGGTTAATGGAATTTAAAGAGATACTCGATCAATTCAACATACACTATGTATCAAGTGGGCATAGACACGCAAGACACGGATGGATTCAACTAGACTGTCCATTCTGTGGACGGGATACAGGAAAACTTCACTTAGGGTATAATATCAGCGGATCATACTGCAATTGCTGGAGGTGTGGTAAAAAAAGTGTGATGTCTGTAATGCTTGAATACACAGGTAAGCATCATTACGGAGAGTTGAAAGATTTAGTTGGAAACCTCTCTACGAATTCATCTGTCTCTATCAAGTTCGAGGGACGTGGCAAAGTAAAGAGGCCAATTGGAGTTGGGAGGCTTTGGAAGCAACATATTCAGTATTTGCAACGAAGAGGCTTTACGAAAGAAGATGCTAGACTTTGGGGGCTTAAAGGAATACCTGTTTCTATCGGGTTCAATTGGCGTATTTACATTCCTATATTTTACAATGGCATTGAGGTTAGCTTTACTACAAGATCTATAAAAGACACATTAGAGATGCGTTACATAAGCGCCAAAGAAAGTGATGAGGTTTACCCACATAAGAAAGTTTTATTTGGAGAGCATTACGCCCGTGATGCTGTTATTATAACAGAAGGTCCTTTTGATGCAATGCGTATCGGACCTGGCGCAGTGGCTACTTGCGGGACAACTTACAGCATTGAGCAAGTTGCGGATATGGTGAAATACCCCACTAGAGTAGTCTGCTTCGACTCAGACCCCGAGGCGGTGGCTAGAGGAAATTCACTAGCAAATACCCTTAGTTTATACGAGGGTGATACTTACGTAGTAACCCTCGATGCCAAAGATGCGGGGAGTGCCTGTAAAGAGGAAATAGCCGAGCTCCGCCAAACCTTCATCGAGCCCTCCCGTGCCTAACATGATTATGCCCTATAAATGCCCGACAAACGCCTTGCGACCGAGGTATGGGGTAACACAAGGGTGTTAAAAAGCCCTAGGCTTTAACACCTAGGGCTTTAACATAACAAGCCACAGGCAACCACGCCAACCGCTTATACTTACTTATCGCGCATTACCCCCAAAAAGCAAACAAAATTTATGGAAGACGTTAGAATTAGTACAAAAGAACTTACAAACCTATACGCCTCTGGTTCTTGGTTTATGTTTAGCAAAACGCTAATTAAGATACTTGATCTAGAACATGCTGTTGTGCTATCCTTCTTACTAAATTGCAAGGCCGACTCCGAGGGGTGGGTGTTTGTTCCAGTGGCGAAGATAAAATCTGATCTAGGTTTAAGTGATAACCAACAAAGAAGGTTGCTACAAAACTTAACCAATAGGAATTATATAGAACAATGCAAGAGGGGAGTACCCGCTAGGCGGCATGTTAGAATATTGGTGGCAAATATGCACAAAGCTCTACGCTTAGTTGATAAAATGGATGTGCCAAAGAAAGGAAGTAAGAACCCAGTGGCTACTTTTGGCAATCCTGTTAATAAAGCTTCAGCCTTTGATAAAAAAGCAACTACTTACTTCATAGAAAAAGTTCTCAAGGCCAATGGACGTATTAAATCTGTCAACTATAAAAAATACCTAGAACATTTTAGGCTACTACGCACCTTTGATATGAAAGGGAATGATAGTGCGGAAACTATCATCAAAGAGGTGCTTAAATTCTATGGGCTGCGTTACAAAGACCCATACATACCGAGGGCGGTGAGTGCGGAGTCGTTTAGAAAGAAGTTTGAGGCTTTATATGACCACATGCTAAGGTTTGATGAGAATGACGATAACAAAGGTAAGCACGACGGTATAGAGGAGGAGACTGTATGACTGGGCAAGAAATACTAATAGCCGCTGACAACATTCACAAAAACAATAAAAGCATATACGCCTCTATAAGTGCCGTGTATAACTATATACAGGGGTCAGATACATTATACTATATGACGGTTACTATTGCCTTTGAAGGCAAAGAGTATGCCATAATTCCCACAGGTAACTGGGAGGCTAGGGTGCGTAGTTGGATAGAATATTTACAGAATAAATAAACATGAAAATACTTAAAAAAGAAAGTCACAAAGAAAGGCGAATCTTAGTAGCCATGCTGGTCAATGATTACGTCTTAGCTAGGATTACCTCTAAGTGGTGCAAAGAGGGGTTATTTAGGAACGCTTGGTCGAACATGATTGGTAATTGGGCTGTAGATTACTTTAAGCGATATGAGAAGCCCCCTAAAGCAGATATAGAGGCTATATTTGAAAGCTGGGCAGAGGAACGCCCAATGGATGACAAAACCGTAGATCTTATTGATAAATTTTTAGCGGAGCTTAGTGACGAATACTCCAATAAAGATAAGGAAATAAACCCAGATAGTATCTTGGATATGGCGCAGGAATACTTCAGTGAGGTAAGCGTCAGTAAAGCCAATGAGATAGCACAGGGGTTGATAGACCGTGGCAAAGTGGTAGAGGCCATTGCCGTGATGCAGAACTTTAACAAGCCAGAGCTTAGTGGTGCTAGTGGGGTAGACCCATTTAAAGACAGGGAGGTTATTAAAGAAGCCATACAGGTAGATGAGGCTAAAAATTTACTCATAAAATTCAATAATGGTTTGCGTGATTTCTTTGATGATATTTTTGCACGGGACACCTTTATCAGCTTCCTTGCCCCTGAGAAGCGGGGCAAGAGCCAGTGGCTGATGGAGTGTGTGTATAGGGCTTTGTTAAGTAGAAAACGGGTAGCTGTTTTTAGTGTGGGTGACATGAGCCAAAACCAATGGATACGGCGTTTTTCTCAACGGGTGGCTAGGGTGCCACTAAAAGCCAAAACATTCAAGAAGCCTATAGACCTTGTAGTTAATGGGAAGAGTGTTAAAATAAAAAATAAAGAGGTTGTAGTCACGAAAGGGCTTAGTGTGCAAGGAACTTTTGATGCCTTAGACGAGTTCCAAAAAACCAAGCTAAGGAGCAAGGACAAGTTCCTTGAGGTGCAAACACATCCTAGTAGTAGTCTGAGCGTAAGGGGCATAAACTCCCAGCTAGAGGCATGGAGCCGAGAGGGGTGGTTGCCTGATGTTGTTATGATTGATTACGCTGATATTTTGGCGATGCCTGATGGGGGGATGGAGGTGAGGAATCAAATCAATGAGACTTGGAAGCAATTGCGTGCCATTAGCATGAAATACCATATTTGTGTCATCACCGCTACGCAGGCCAATGCCGCTAGTTATGATGAGAAAGTGCTGACCATGAATAACTTTAGTGAGGATAAAAGAAAGGTTGCACACGTTACTGCTATGATTGGTATCAATGAGACCCCAGAGGAAAAGGAGCGGGGCATACAAAGACTGAACTACATAGCAAAGCGGGATGGTGGGTTTTCTACTTACAAATGCTGTACCGTTGCTAATTGCTTTGATGTTTGTGCCGCTGGCGTCAAATCTGTTTGGTAGTTTTTACGGTGGTTGCACCGATACATGTAATTGGAGGGTGTGCCTTTTCATCACACCCTCCTGTTTGTTAAGACAATGATGTAATAGTAATGGGGAAGGGGCTTGCGTATAGCTACAATGCGTGAGCCCCTTTTTACTTCATATTAAAAAATTAAACTTTTTCGTGTTGGTAGTGCGATAAACACATTGCAAGCTAATGTTGCTTGTTTTTAACACACCAAAAAATAACATCATGGACATCACAAGAAAAGAAGCAATCGCCCTATTTGTAGCCTCAGGTAAAAAAGAGGCTCAAGTAGTAAAACTCACCAAAACCATCCTCACAAAGCGCCTTACAAAGCTCGTTGGTGAGGATGCCCCAGAAGGCCTCGACAAGGACCAAGCAAAGCAATTCAAGAAGCTTGCCTCCGCTGACGAAATCAACATTCTTGCCGACGCCAAGGAAGAAAAAGCCCCCGCCAAGAAAGGCGACAAGGCTCCTGCGGAAAAGAAAAAGAAAGCTAAGGCTGCGCCAAAGCCTAAGAAGGGTTTGCCTGGAATCCGTAACGTGGAAGTTACAGGAAACCGCCCTTACTCATGTGGCACAGTTTTTGCTGCGCATGGACTCGAAGGTGGCTTAACACCAGAGATGGTTGAAGAAATCGACAAGGCTTGCGGCGTGCCAAACGAGCGTGAATCCTTGTTTGCTGCCCGTAATGCTTGGCAAGCCATCCGTGGCTACTGCGAGGCTAAGGGTGAAAAGTTTAACTTTGCAATTGCGGCGGAAGTTGCAAGCGAAGAAGAATAGCACCATTTAGACTTAGGCATAAGTTGAATTAAAACCCCCTTTGAGGTAACACTTGAAGGGGGTTTTTTGTGGCATGAACGCCCGATAGGTAGGTATAACCAAAACACACTATGAGCACATATATCAAAGCAGTTAGAAAATTACACGAGTCCAAGATAGCAAGGACACTAGAAGAAGCTTACAACCATTGCGTAAAAGACGATTACAATTTGTTTCTTTTTAATGGGCGTATTTTCCTTTGTTTAGCAGAGTATAGTTCTGGGTGTCCTATAGAAGAACGCTACGTTGACACAACCCTTACAATAACAGACTTTATAGTTTAATTATGTACACAGTAACTCACGCAGATAAAAACAACCCCCCAGCTTTCACTAAGTTCCTGCGCTTTAGAGTTCTTTGTGGCTACTGTGAATTTAAGTGCTGTAACAGCCCTACGCTAGAGGTTGAAACTACAGAAGAAGAGAGTAAGCGCATGAACCTGCCCAGGCGCTTCTCTCAAGAAGGTAGTTGCCGTTGTTTGACTAAAACAGGGTGCAAACACGGGGAAAAAAGACCAGTGTATTGCCAGCTATTCCCGCTACAAGTGACACCTGATAATAAGCTAGTGCTCTCCCATTGGGCTGTTTTGCATTGCCCTAATGACAGGGACTACGCTTTTGATGAAACCTCCGTTACTCCAAAAGGGAGATTATTTGACTACAATAAAAAGAAGCTTAAAAGTAAGACCAAAAACAGCTTCCCATCTTTGCGCTTAGTAAACAAAAAACTCAAAGATATGCCAACAGTGGTGGAAAGCTGTAAAGTAGCTATCATAGAATTATGGGGTGAGGATTACTACAACCGCGCCCTTGAGTATGCTTTATATGAAGAGCCCGAGGGTTTTGGGTTTCTTAAAACAGAGGAAGATAAATACAAAACATGAATGAGGAACGAAATGAATTGAATAGTCCGTCTGGTTCTCAGTCGGCAACTCAGGAGACATATATTATGACAGGAGGAACCGTAATTGTAACAAATGGTGGCTACGATCACATCGAAATCGTAGTGGAAGACGACGGCGAACAGCTCGCAATCAAGGTGGAAGTGAATGAAGACTCACGCGCGATTGAAACAGGCGACTCGATGTGGTGGCAGGGGCGGAAAGCCTATTGGACGCCAACGAGTCTCGATGGGTACCGAGATGATATTGAAATAGCTCGAATCGGCTACAGCTACAAGCCCGCCGTTTCTATTTTGTGAACAAATAGAGTGCTCATAGCGCGAGCATGTAACCTAAAGCACATAAACATGAAAGAAGAATATTGGACAACTAAAAAGGGGGAGCGCATAGCAGTAGGGGATATGGACGAAGACCACGTCAGAAATTGTTTGCGTATGCTGATACGCAGACAAGAAGAAGATAATGATGATGCCTACAAGCAATGTGACGGAACAGAGGCAGACATTTACTAAAACAGATTAACATGTTTAAGAAAAAGAACTTCACTAAACCAACACCCATACAAGAGCATGGAGGGTATTTGGTAAAGCGCGATGACTTGTTTACCATTAACGGGGTAAGCGGTGGTAAGGTGAGGGGCTGCTGGCGGCTAGCACAAGGCGCAGACGGCCTTATAACCGCCAGCTCGCGTAGTAGCCCCCAGGCGGTAATCGTCGCCCGTGTCGCGCAAACCCTAGGCATTCCCGCAAGGCTCCACATGCCTAATGGGGCGGAGACCCCTGAAATGGTGCTAGCCAAAGGCGCTAAGGCAGAACTTATACAACATAAAG
>Ga0307935_1000616_pt1 | contig 15207 bp, 11 predicted proteins | sample OrgLakmetageno92_FD_201827 | JGI IMG/M metagenome (GOLD analysis project Ga0307935, IMG submission 201827) | Saline water microbial communities from Organic Lake, Antarctica - #92 | ecosystem: Environmental > Aquatic > Non-marine Saline and Alkaline > Saline | place: Antarctica: Organic Lake...
TACGCAGACTTTCAACGGCAGCTACTTGGTCAAAAAAATCCCATCTGAAAAATACAACAAGCTGATCAAGTTCAATCAACAGAACAACACTAGCTTGTATGTCACATTGCTGGCTGGACTGAATCTTGCACTCCACCACCACTCGAATCAGGAGGACATCTTGATCGGAAGTCCCGTGGCAGGGAGGAATCGCATCGAGCTCGAAAATCAAATCGGCTTCTACTTGAACACGGTTGTGATGCGTAATTCGGTCGATCCCGACATGACTTTCGGAGAGCTGCTGCAAAGCGTCAGGCAGACAGCTACGGATGCATTCGACCATCAGGATTACCCCTTTGACCAGTTGGTTGAAAAATTGGGTGGCGAACGTGACCAGAGCCGCTCACCGCTCTTCGACGTCATGCTGAACCTTGTTCTTGATGATGAGGAACTGGCCCTGAACATCGAAGGCCTCTCGGTCTCTAGTTTCGGGAATACCTCGCAGGGCAGTTTGTTCGACCTCAATTTCATGTGGGCGCAAACCGATGGCCATTTGGAGCTTTGGCTCCATTACAACACGGACCTGTTTAAAGAAGTGACCGTCGCTAGCATGGCAGCAGATTACCTGACGATCCTGGACATGCTCGTGGAAGATCCGGACGCTTTGGATAAAGTGCTCTCTACATTTTTGACGACAAAAGAAAAGCAACAGGAAGAAGCGGTGTTTATGGATGCCATCATGGATCTAAATGAGGATTTTTAGAAACGAGTTTTATGTGTGGAATAGCAGGTATTTTCAATTTCAATACGGATCGACCCGTAGATCGGGCGACGCTCGAAAAAATGACGGGCGTGATCGATTACCGAGGACCTGATGACGAGCAGTTTTATGTCAAAGGGCACTGTGGACTGGGCTTCCGAAGGCTTTCAATCGTCGGTCTGGAAAATGGCCAACAGCCAATGTGCAACTCGGATAAAAACGTCCACCTCATTTGCAATGGAGAAATCTACAATTACCGGGAGCTCCGTGAAGGTTTGATAAGCCAAGGTTATTCATTCCACAGTGATTCCGATGTCGAAGTTCTTCTGTATCTGTATCTGGAATATGGGACGGCCTTTCTGAATAAGCTCAATGGACAGTTCGCATTCGCGATCTATGACGAAACCAAGAACCGGCTATTCCTTGCCCGTGACCAGGTCGGTATAGCTCCACTGTTCTACTCGATCGTGGATAACCAATTTATCTTCGGATCGGAGATCAAGGCGCTCCTTCAGCATCCGGATATCACAGCGGAAGCGGACTTAACGGGACTGGATCAAGTCCTTACATTTCCCGGCCCCGTGAGCCCGAGGACACTATTTAAAAACATTTCTAGCCTAGAGCCGGGGCACATGTTGGTTCTTGAGGGCGGATCTCTGACCAATGAGCAATACTGGGATCTGGATTATCCCGAAGCCGGTGGACAGAGCACTCGATCAGAAGAGGATTATGTCGAAGAGCTCGACGCGCTTCTAAAACAATCCGTCAACTACCGGATGAATGCCGACGTTCCTGTCGGCTTCTACCTCAGTGGCGGCATGGATTCCTCCCTGATCGCAGCCCTCATCAATGAACACGATCCGAGCAAAGCGCGCCCGTCCTTCTCGATCGGGTTTAACGACACATCAATCGATGAAAGAAATTTCCAGCAAATCATGGTTGAACAAGTCGGCTCGCAACACCACGAGACCCTCTTCGACTGGCAGCAGATCAGCACTCGCCTGAAAAAGGCAATCTACCATGCCGAATGCCCATTGAAAGAGACTTACAACACCTGTTCATTAGCGTTGTCCCAGCTTGTCCAACAGCAGAATATCAAAGTGATACTCACTGGCGAAGGAGCCGATGAGATTTTCGGAGGCTACGTCGGCTACCGATTGGATGAGCAACGAAACTCAGATCGTGACGGTGATCCTTTTTCTCTTGAGGCGATGATGGAGAATGAGCTCCGCGAGGAAATGTGGGGCGATGAAAATTTACTCTACGAGAAAAACTACTACGAACATCGTGAAATCAAGAGGGCGCTCTATTCCGAAGAGCTCGCCTCAAATCTGGATTCCTTTGACTGCACCCAGAAGCCCTTGGTGAATCGTGATAAATTGCGAGGCCGTAGCCCACTTCATCAGCGCTCCTACCTAGACTTCAAGTTACGGATGTCAGACCATCTCCTCGCAGACCACGGCGACCGTGTCGCGCTCGCTCACTCTGTCGAGGCTCGCTACCCTTTCCTCGATATCAATATCCTAGAATACGCCAAACGCCTCCCACCCGAATACATGGTCAAAGACGGCAGTGAAAAATACATTCTCAGGCAAGTAGCCAAAAAGTATTTGCCTGAAAGCATCATGCAGCGGAAGAAATTCGCCTTTGTCGCACCCGGTAGTCCGGCACTTCTCAAGCAGGACATTGAATGGGTAAACGACATGCTCTCGTACGATTCAATCAAGCAAGCAGGCTACTTCAATCCCGATACCGTCGAACGCCTCCGTAAACAGTATCTAGGAGAAAACTTCCAGCTCAACACCACCTTCGACAGTGACCTGCTGTTGATTGTGCTTACGTTCAATATTTTCAAAGAGACATTCAATATCACTGGTCACCAATAAACATACCACTTCACAGCTCGAAGTTCCGCCCCGTTTCAACAAAACCTTCTCCCTGGCTTGATCGGATGAAAAGTCTTGAAAACCCCGAAGAGATCGACACCTTACTTGTAGTAGCTGTAATTAATTAGCTATTCACCCAATAAATAAAATTATGTACTCAAATTCAGAATCCTCCGCCGTTTTAGATGAACCCGTTGCAGCTAGACCCACCCAGTATGGTGGAGTTCAATGTGTGGGGCTTGTCATTGAAGAGCCCGTTGCAGCACAACCAACCTCATTTGGAGCTGGAGCGGGATGTCGCCCTTATACCAATGAAGAGCCCGTTGCAGTTATACAAACCAGACCTGGAATTGGACAGGGATGTGGCCCTCATATCAATGAAGAGCCCGTTGCAGTTCAACAAACCTTACCTGGACATATGTATTGCTCCCAATAAAAATGACATCGGAGGGATTAAGCCGTTGCGCCATCATTTATGACTCTCCGTCGCCCTTTTGCTGATGAAGAATCTTAGGCTACTCAGTCAACACAAATAGCTCCTAACTATTGGCCTGTAAGCCAGGGCTTATGGAGAAGATGATGGTTGAGATCACTGTTCGCTATTGGCTTAGGGCAGCAGTTTTCAAATACTGAAGTCAGCTGCCTACCAAGTTCTCAGCGCCAACAACGCACTCTTTTTTAAAAGCGCCAGTTTGGCGCTTTTTTTCTACCAACGATTTAAAATTTCACTTCTACAATGACTGACCACGAAATCTTTTTCCATCCACTAACCGAGCAGAATGTCGAACAGGTTTTACCATTTCTTGAGGAAAAAGCACCGGATATCAGTCCCGAGATCCTTAGTCAGTTAAAGTGTGTCTTCGCCACGAGTGAGCACCAGTGTATCGCTCTAGCGCTAATGAACCGATTTTCCGTAAATCATCCCTTCGAATGGTGCCATGGTGTGAGTCTTTATTTTCAAGACGATGAGCCATCTGACTCATTGCAACACGATTTACTTAGACAAGCCTCCGATCACATCATCAAGACCACCGGTAATGGCTTTCTCCTCGGATTCTCCGATGTATCTGATGCAGAAAATCCACAATTTCCAGACAGTCTCTTCATCGACACAGGGTTTAAGTTGCTCGATACTTCAATCGATTATCGAGGCCCCGTCCCCTTCATTAAATCGCCGGAATACGCCTACCGGCGATCCCATCAAGACACTCTCATCCGTTTCGATCCTGAGCATCCCGAAGACATGGATCAGTTGGTGACCTTCGCCAATCACACGTATAGAAATATCCTACCAAATCCTCGGCGCCGAGCAGAGCGTTGGCTAGTAAATCTCCAGAACGGAGACTCTCATATCGTTTACGCCAAGAGTCCGGAGGGAACGATTACGGGAATGATCGAAATTATTTGTGAGAAGCCACCAACGGCGTATGTGGGCGACGTCATGGTGAGTTATCGCCGGATGGGAACTGGACTAGCGATCGAGCTGAGTCGTCTTCTCGAAAAAATCGCTCTGGAATTAGGTGCGACCGAGCTGAGCTGTCATGTTGCCGATTGGAATCGAGCTTCCCAGCAGCTCATCGAATCCGCTGGCCTGACTCCGCGGGGCGGCATGAAACGTTATCTACGCGAATTTTCAACGCCTGAGACTTCGAAGGCATGACGTTATCTGCAGTAGCCTGGCAGGCGGCCACCTTCAACGAACGCAAGGCGTTGCTATCACCAGGATTTTCAGATGATAGCGAGATCGCCACGGCTCAGCTGCCCGAGGGCGCTATCACTGTCTCGTGGTTTTGGCTCCCTCTATTCAACGAACTCGAACGAATTCTAGCCCGTCCACTGCCTGAAGTAAAAACGGGCCGATTGAACTACCGCAACCTTGTCGAATCGATAGAGGAGCTCTGCCGGCGAGAGGGACTGATTGAACCCGAACTCGTGGCGACTAAGGCCTTACAGGATGCGTGGTTGGAATGCCTCGCGCCAACCCTCAACTCGGCCTATTCGAATCATCTTAATACTGAGACTCAGCTTAATGAAGAAGAGCTTACGCAGCAATTCATGCGTAGTCTGTGGAGTGGAACATTCGCCACCCTCTTAAAAGAGTATCCAGTTCTCCTGCGCTTGCTGGCGACTCGACTGCATTTTTGGAAAGAGAGTTTAACTGAGATTCTAGCGCGGCTAAAAATTGATCAATCAGAAATCCATCGCGTATTTTTCTCAGAACAAGAAATAGGTCTACTGAAGACACTTTCGATGAGCCTTTCAGACGCACATGGAGGAGGGCGTGGCGTCGCGATACTGGAGTTTTCCTCGGGGCAGCAGTTGATTTACAAACCCAAATCCCTCGCGATGGATGCCGCATTACCGGCAATTTCAGCGCAGCTTGAGGCGCTAGGTCATCCCTTTAAATTAGTAGCGGTTCCAGTTATGGATCGTGGTGATTATGGATGGAGCGCCTTCATCGATGACGAGCAAACGAAGAAAGCAAATCCGGATTCCCGTCTGGCTAAAAAGTTGGGTCAAATGTGTGCGCTCGCTCACGCGGTTGGGTGCACCGATCTTCATTTAGAAAATTTCGCCATCGTGAACGGACATCCAGTTCTGTGGGATTTAGAAACATTTTTACGTCCGCATTTCGCTTTAGGTCAGCGTTCTGCGCGACAACATCCTTCTCGCCGCGCTATTCTAGCCCAATACGAAGACAGTGTAATCGGGGTTGGTTTGGTCGATGATTCGCTGCCGAAAGAACAATCCCAATTTCAATTGGATACGGCCGGTTGGGATGCCTTTATCGAAGGCTTCCAAGAAGTTTATCAGTGGCAAATCACTCATCTATCAGCCTTTGTAGCAGTCTGGAATTCGCTCTCTGATGATCTGCCGATTCGTAGTGTGATCTTAGCAACGGCTCATTATGCAGAAGTGTTACAAGCGAGCTACCAACCATCTGCACTGCGGGACGGTCTATCATGGTCGCGTTGCTTATCCGGTATTAGATCCGATACCGACTCACAAAGTGCACTCGAACAATGGGTGCATGATGCGGAGGTAATGGCCTTAGCTCGATTGGATGTGCCCGCTTTTTATCTACGGAAATCGATTCTATCAGAGGCCGGTGGTAGCTCGCGCGATCTTGAGGCAGCCGGCGATGAATATCTGACCCCGATCGTCCATGCCCGCGAAAAATGGACGCAACTTGGCGACCGCGACCTCGCGCTGCAAATGCGATTACTCCGCGTCCAGCGCGATGATTCTAAGCCATCTACTAATTCTCCTTCCACCCATTGGGCGGATAGAACCCCCCTCCTAGAAACATCGCGTTTAACTGACATGGGGCTCCGCTTCGCCGACCAAATTCTCGATGCTGCAAATCGATCAGATGAAGGTGCTCAATGGTGGAGTCGCACGATTTCCAAGCGAGGCAAAGTCCGTCTCGCTCCGATGCTCGCCTCGCTTTATGATGGAACGATCGGCATTGCCTTACTGCTAGGGGCGGCACATAAAGTAACTGGAAATTCCCGATATCAAATAGGAGCTCAGGCAGCGTTGCGTCCATTACTTCACGACTTTAAGGACGATTGGCGGCGACCACGGATCCAGCAATTTTTGGGCATTGGCGGGGTCTCTGGTTATTCTTCAATGCTTCATGTTTGTCGCCACCTCATGACTTGGGGTGTCGCTGACGAAGCGAACGAGCTCTTTGAAAAATTGCATAGTTTAATTAGCCATGAGGAAATCTCTCAGGATACAAATTTTGATGTGATCAGCGGTGCCGCGGGACTTATCTTGAATCTCATTCCTTCGGATGGCGTGCCAGTGAATGCCAATTCCTTAGACCAGGCCAATTGGGCCGGAGAGCACCTTCTCCGTAAATTTCCAGCTCCGAGCAAGGACTGGCAGCCGGAGCAGAATTCTCCTCTGGGCGGCTTTTCGCACGGAGCGGCTGGATTTGCCCTTGCCCACCACCGACTCGCCCGCGTCACGGGCGAGGCCCGATATGAAAGTGAATGTGAGCGTTGGATTACTTATCAGGAGAGCCTACGTCATCCGCAAACCGGACACTACCGCGATCTGCGTGTGGAGTCTGATCAACAAGCAGATTGGGACGGACTTGCGATGTGCAGTTGGTGCCATGGTGCCCCAGGAATCGGTCTAGCATGGAGCGAGATAGGAAAAACTATCGAAGCTCAACGTGCGCTGCAGACCATGAACGCTCATCCATACGATGAAGCTCGTGATTTTCTGTGTTGCGGTAATATGGGGCGTATCGCCTGCGGCTTCACCACTGCCACTCGCCTCGGTGAAACGACAATTGCGCAGACATTGCGAACACGGGCTAATAACATCCTCCCATGCAAAGCACCGTGGGAGCTTCTTTGGCAACACGGCCAGAACTGCGACAATGTCAGCTTCTATCAAGGATTGAGTGGCATCGCCTATACCTTGCTTCGTCTGGATCATCCAGACGACCTCCCCTGTATCTTGGGGCACTCCTAATCGTATCAACGTATCTAGAAGTGGCACTACTCAGTGCTCTTGGTAGAGCGAATAGACAGACCAGCACTCTCTTGATTCTTGTTGACGGTGGTTACGAAAATCGCAAGCTTTTTGCATGAGTTTAGGTCTTCACTACAAGAATAAGTTCTTGTAGTAACACGGCTTCATGCTCGGCCTCAGTCCTCTTGGACTGACAAAAAATCTCCATAGATAATGCCAACCGTTATGACTAAATATCCAAAATTCCTTATCGCAATTTTCCTATTCCCTTTAACACTCCACTTGAATGCTGAGGTATTCGAATTGGTCGATGGTAGCAAGGTTGTCGGCGAAAGAGTCAATACGGATTCGGCTGATAAAATCGTCATCAAAAACAAGATTTTTGGCACGATCACGCTGGATGCGGAACAGGTGGTTGGGAGTTCGGTGCGTTCAGGTGCAGAAAGTCATGCAGCTGGTAAGCACGGCGCTGAAATGCCTAAGGAAGCGCCGACGGTGACGAAAAAACCGGAAAGTGAACATAATAGTAACTTCGGTCAGGGTAAGGTGGGCAACTTGGAACATGATCACCTCGATTCGCCAGCTTGGTCCGGACAACTAGAAGTCGATTTTGAATATGCCTCCGCAGTTGCGCCGAGCGCTGGTGCCGGAAGAGTGCTGGAGTATGATATCAAAGGAATGCTCGTTAGGAAAACACCCCACTTTGCCTTCAGTTTGTTCGGTGAATACAATTTCAGCGAAGTCCAAGGTGCTGGCAAACAGAGCGATAACTGGCTTCTGGGCACGGATCTCCGGAAAGACCTAGGAGAAAACACGTTTTTCTACGGGCAGACCAACTATATTATTGATGAAATCGTCGGCACAAGACCTCAGTGGGAGAGCCTTGCTGGAATCGGCTTCGAAGTTATCAAAAACGACCGCACAACGCTGACATTAGTCCCCGGCCTTGCTTACACTGACGTCAATTATATTGATACAGTCACAACTAGCAGATCGATCTCAGAATATGGCTACGCTGGCTATGTCGAATTCTCGCACTTGCTGACGGAGAAAACGGCATTTAAAATGAGCGCCCTTTTTGTTCAGTCTTTGGAAGATACCGCAAACTATTATTACAAAGGAAGTGTTGGTTTTGAAACGGCGCTGTTCAAAAACGTTTCTTTGCAGACAAATCTCAATTTCTACTATAATGACACTTTAGACAGTCCTTTTGCAAAATCGCGCGAGACATTAACTACTGGGTTAAAAGTTAGATTTTAACTTGGATTGGCTTCACTCCAAACAGCGTGAATATCACCGATTGAGTGTCGTAAGCCTTTTGGGGTAATTACTACTTATTAAGTCCTTTCAGATACATGAAAAACCTAAAAGAAAAGGCACTGTATTCGGTTGTCGTAATCGGAATTATTTTTTTGATTTATCAGCTCTCTCCCAAGGACTGGCAGGAATCACTTCCCATTAAATCCGATGATTTGACGGAGCTGAATTTGCTGATGCGTGAGGGCTATTTTCCCGAGTTTCAGAGCGATCCAGTTGCGTATAAAGCGTTTCATGACCAAATCGCCAAGGATTTGGAATTAAAGCTGAATGTCGATTACTATGAAACCAACGATCAGCTACTTGAGATCCTTTCCGACGATACCGAACGTCTTAAATACGATGTCGTAATGCCATCTGATATCGCGGTAAGGAAACTCATCCGCGAGAAATTAATTGAACCAATTAATTCCGATGAGATCCCGAGAATTACCAATATCGACGACGTCTTTTCAGATAACGAGAGGTTTCAGGGCCTGTCCGAGCATTCAGTCCCTTTCGCCTTCCAAACGACCGGTCTCATGTCGAATGCATGGAAAATCGAGGATATTTTGATCAGTTGGGATTACATGTTTGAAGCGCACAAACACGAAATAGGTGCCTTGAAATTTTCGATGCCAAACGACCAGAGAGTAAGTTTGGGGATTGCCTTGATCTACGATGCGTTCAGGTTGAATAAAGCCCTTGAAGCAGCGAGAGAAAATGAGATTAGAAACAGCGATTCCAAGCCGATCGTAGAGGTTATACCAGATCCGAATACAACGGATAAAGAGTCGATCGATCGAGCGCGTGACCTAATTATTGAGATGATCGGAAAGTATGACATCAGGTTCGGGAACCGCAGGGATATCTACGGTCGGATGATGGCTGAAAAAGTCGATATTGCTGTCGCCTGGAGTGGTGATGCAGCTAAGGCAATGGAGCAAGTGCGAGGTGAACTGGTCAAACGTGCACGCAGAGATAGGCTGTCGTCGAATGACAAAAACAGCCTCATCAAGGGAGAGGATTATCGAGACCAGATTCCGAAGGTTCGTTTCACTAGTCCTGCTCCGGGAGTGATTGTTCAATTTGATTGTTTCGCGATTGTTGAAGGAACATCGAAACGCGACCTCGGACTTAAATTTATCAACTTTCTATTGAAACCGGAGGTCTCCGCAGCGGTGACCAACTATTCGTATTATGGCAATACCAATAAGCACTCTAGGAAATACGTTGATCGAAATATCACAAATGGCCCTTCTTACTTCACACCTGCACTTTCAGACATCTACGCATTGGAAATTTTAGACAAAGAGACGGAAGCTTACTATAACGAGGCGTGGGATAAAATTCTGGCTACCTATCGGAAGAAGCGCGAAAAAGATGGTGCAATCAATGACTAATCAATACTGGTAATACCTAGACATGAATCTGTATAAATTTCTCCAGAATGAGCATCCTTCTTTTGGTGCCAGACTCATCGGTGCCGCGTGCTTTTCAGGAGTCGTAAACGGAATCCTTGCTGGGATATTGGTAACAGCTGCAAACAACGCAAAGGCAAATGACCTCAACTTCCAGTTTTTTCTGTTCTTCGCATTGGCACTGGGAGCCTTCATCTACTCAAAAAAATACACGTTGGATAAAACTGCCGAAATCGTCGAAGCGGTCTTAGAAAAAATACGTTTGCGCATAGCCGGAAAAATCCGAGGAACGGATCTCCAGAACTTCAATTCGATCGGTTCCTCGCCGCTGTATACTGCGCTGACAGTGGATACCCAAATGATATCGCAGACTTCTGGTCAGATCATCAATGCCGCCTCCTCAATGATCATGGTGCTGATTGCTTCCATTTTCATATTTTTCCTCTCGCCGTTGGCCTTCTTCATGACAGTTGGGATGATTGGAATCATCATCGGCTTCTATTTCAACCGCCGCAACAAATTGAATGACAGCCTCACAAAGGCGACTCAGATGGAAAACGATTACTTCGACGCGTTGAACGATTTGCTGTCTGGGTTCAAGCAGCTGAAATTAAATTCGAATAAGAGCGAGGATTTTTTCGAAACTCGTATCCAAAAGTTATCGAATGAAGTGGTTGATCTAAAAATTTCCACGACCAAAAGCTTTAATCAGGTTTCAATACTTTCACAAATATTCTTCTATGTCCTGTTAGGAGGTATTGTATTCATCCTCCCTTCTATCAGTCCTGATCAAGCGGATACTGTCGTTGGTATCACTTCGATCATTCTCTTCATTGTTGGTCCTATCACTGAAGTAGTCGGGCTCGGCCCCTCATTGGCAAAGACGACCGTTGCGATTAAAAATATCTACGCAATCGAGCAAAGGCTTGATTCCAATGAGAACAAGAGCGGCCAGCAACCTCAGACTAAGCAAGTTGCTAAATACAAGCCCGAGTTTAAAGAGCTCAAATGTGTCGGGTGTAAATATTCCTACCCCAATGCGGACGGTCATCATAGCTTCAAGCTCGGACCAATCGATTTTGAACTTAAGGCTGGGGAAGTTGTTTTTGTGGTAGGTGGTAACGGAAGTGGAAAAAGCACTTTCATGAATGTCCTGACCAGCCTGTTCCCTCTGGTCGAGGGTTCAATTTACCTGAATGGACGCGTCTTGACGGACGGGGAAATTCAAGGCTACCGCGATCTCTTCTCAACGATTTTCACTGATTTTCACCTATTCGATCGGCTATACGGTGTCGAAAACTACGATCAAGAAGAAGCGGATGCTCTAATTCGAGCCATGGAAATCGACCATGTTACAAGTATTTGCGACAAACAGATCACAAACCGCAATCTATCAACTGGCCAGAAGAAGCGCCTAGCCTTGGCTCTGACAAGAATCGAAGATAAGCCTATCTTCATTTTTGATGAGTGGGCCGCAGATCAAGATCCTCAATTCCGGAAATACTTTTACAACGAGATTATCCCCGAACTTAAGCGCAAAGGTAAAACGATCGTTGCGGTAACTCACGACGATCACTATTTCTCTGCAGCGGATCGTATCATAAAGTTGGAATTTGGAAGTGTTGTCCCTTTCCAGCCATAAGCGCGTAGAATACCTATCCCATGATTGACCAAACATCCAATTCACCATCAGATCGCTCTACGTCGGCAGAGCCTTCAGATGAAGTTCTGAAAGACGCCAATTCCAAAAAACTAAAAAAAACGTGGGACGATAAAGTCATAATGTGGTGGCACGAGAATAAGCACATTCTGCTAGTTTTCATGTTCATTTTAGCGTTCTTGGTGATTTATCTCTGGAACAATATTTTTATCACGATCATGCCTGGAGAGGCAGGGGTCATGTGGCGCCGTATCAGCTTTCTCGGCTATCAAAAAGGAACCGTGTTGGAAAAAACATATGGTGAAGGTCTGCATATCATCTTTCCTCTAAACAAAATATACATTTACGAGACGCGTGTTCAGCAGAAGGAAACCATCTTTAACGTTCTTAGTGAAAACGGCTTGAGTATTACCGTACGGGCTTCTGTGAGGTTCCGTCCGCGACCAGATATTCTTCCACTCCTGCACAGAGAAGTAGGCCCGGAATATGTCGAAAGAATCATCATCCCAGAAGCGCAGGCAACAATACGGCGCATCATCGGAGAATACGAACCTGAGGAGATCTATCGTTCGCAAGGAGGTATTTTGAGGAATGTGGTGTTAACCGCACAGGCCGAGATCGGTGAACGTTATGTCGAGTTGGATGATCTTCTAATAAAAGAAATTATACTGCCCCCATTGGTTCGTACTGCGATCGAAACGAAGCTTCAGGAAGAGCAGAAATTTCTAGAGTATAAATACCGCCTGAACCGTGAGGCTCAGGAAGCCCAACGTAAAGAAATCGAAGCTGACGGTATTGCACGCTTCCAAGCGAAAATCAACGAAGGTATCACCGAAGACTTCCTGCGCTATAAAGGGATAGAAGCAACCCTTGCACTCGCGAAATCCAATAACGCAAAGGTTGTTGTCATAGGCTCAGGCAAAGACGGGCTTCCATTAATCCTTAATACTGGTGACTCGTCGCCGGTAGCGGAGAGCGGCAACTCAGTTCAAGATGACCCGAAATTACCTCTGAGCAATACGCCTGAGGAATAAACGAAGCTGGCTCCACCATTCCGAGCTATATGGCTCGATTACTTGGATCTGGTTCGGGTATTCTTATAGTTTCGCGTAGGAAAATTCAGACCTAGCAGAAGATTTAAAATGGCCAAAATACTTAGGAAAATTGTAGAAAATACTTATGTGAATCTGGGGGCTGGTATAATTTTACTCATATCCAGTATTGCTGAAACAGTAACGGAAATTCGTGAAGGTAACGAGATACATCTCGGTGCTCATCACGGCTTAATTTTGTTTTCTCTTATTCACGTAATCAAAATTCTCCCAGATATATTTGAAGGGCTTGAATACGTAGAGCATGGGGCGGAAAAAGAGAATTGAGTCTCCTAATTAAGGAGGAACTCGCGCGCCGTTTTGGGGCTTTTCCAGCCCATCAGCTCCCTTTTGGTAGCCAACGCTTCCGGCGACGTTCTGAAAATCAACCGGCTGGCTCTCTCATGAGCGCTTGCTCACTCTGAATTCGGGTCTGAAGAATTTTATTCAAACAACTGTCTGTCGAGCGATCTGAACTGGATGGCTTCGAGGATCTCGTTTCCTGTGATGTCCTGTTTCCCAGCTAGGTCGGCGAGGGTGCGAGAGACTTTTAGGATGCGGTCGTGGGCGCGGGCGGAGAAGTTCATCTGCTCCATGGCGTGTTCGAGGTAGCCTTTGCTTTCGGCATCGAGTTGGCAATGAGCACGGACCTGCTTGGAGCCCATGGCGGAGTTGGTGGTGAGCTTGTCGATTTTGAAGCGGTCGACTTGGACCTGCCGGGCGGTTGAGACGCGTTCACGGATCACGGCAGATGACTCGCCGGTGAGGGTGTCCGAGGTGAGCTCTTTGAAATCGACCAGCGGGACTTCGACATGGATATCGATGCGGTCAAGCAGGGGGCCGGAGATGCGCTGGCGGTAGTTTTCGATCTGGCGGACGGAGCAGCGGCACTGCCGTTTTGAGTCTCCGTAAAATCCGCACGGACAAGGGTTCATCGCTGCCACCAGCATGAAGTTGGCGGGAAAGGTGAGAGAGCCCGCTGCACGACTTATAGTCACGTGCCGGTCTTCAGACGGTTGGTGGGTTTCAGCACTTCACTTCACCTCCGGTGCGGGTCCGATAGTGCCGCCCCTGATCAGTTCCGACTTCACGTATTTCTTGCTGCGAATGTTCGTGCCACTTGATACGTTTTCGACCCAGCGCATCGCTTGCGGCACCCACTTTCCGGAGTCGGTGCGGATGTGGCTGACTTCGGGCTCGAACCAGTCGAATGCCGGATGACCATCGAGAGCTATCATCGAGACATCTTCAGGTACGCGGAGACCTTGCTGTTGAAGGAATTGTTGTGCGGCGAAGAACATTTCAGGCTCGTCCAGAATCAGCACTGTGGGTGGGCTTTTCTGAAAAAGCGAAGTCAGGCAGCGCTGGAAAGAGCCCGGCTGGTTGTCCCAATCGGGTAGATTGTAGGGGCCGGTGGGGATGCCGAGAGACTCGAGTTCTGTCAGATAGGTTTGCTCCATGGAGCCCGGCTTGGGTTTGCGACCCTCCTCACGCACCATCATGACGATGCGGCGATGCCCGAGCTCCACCATCAGACATAGGGCATCGGTTAAGACGGGGAGCTTCATCGGTGAAATACCTCCAATATCGGTGGCGGCCTGTCGGCCGAACAACGCGAACGCAGGTGTGGGCTGTGCTGCAAACCAGTCGAGTATCGGTTTTGATCCCGCAAGGATCATCCAGGCATCCGCTGGCGTTTTGCGGACAAATCGTTTCACCTTTTCGACATCCATGCCGAGATCGAGCAAACTCTTGGAACTGAAGAAGGGGGAGTGTCCCGCACTCCGGAGTTCGTGGTGAAGTCTGACCATCAAGGGGTGCGAGGCAGAGCTTTTCTCATAAAGCATGATTTGCACTCGCAGGCCTGTGGTGCGCTTGGGTGGAGTTTTCACGATTTTTCTCCGGCGCCCGGCCCCTTGGTTCACAATAATGCCTTCCCGCTCAAGATTCGCTATCGCAGCGATCACCGTATCTGTGCCCCCACCCAGCTCACGGACCAACTGACCGATACCCGGCATCGTGCCCTTGAGTTCGCCTTTGCCAATCTGCTCGCGGAGGTGGGTGGTCAGCTGGCTGACGATGGTTTGCTCAATAAAAGGCTCCATGAATTAAAACTATTACAATTCAGTAATGGCTGTAAAACCAAAAGAATTTCACTCCAGATGCTGGATGCCGTATAACACAGACAGATAAATTACATGTTCGTAGTGCTTCCGAGAAACCAAACAGTCTCTTCATTAAAATCTTCGTTGGAAGATTGAGCCCCAAAAAAAAAATTAGAAAAATGAAAATAACACCCCTCTCCAAATCCATGGCTATCCCAGGTTGCTTCCTTGCGATGGCCCTCGCCCTGCCTTGCTCTGCTGCCACACTAGCGTTCTATGATATCGAGTCCCTGACCCAAGCCGACTCCGCCAATGCGACCGGGCTCACCGCATCTTCCATTGACGCCACGAGCGCCGACGGAACATCGACCAACTTTAGTTTTCAGGGCTCCAGAATGCCGTATTGGTTCAGTGACAACGTCAACGATGACGCCAACGTTACCCCCACCGTCCCGGGCTCTCCTGGCACGGGGGATATCCTCGCCACTTTCTCACTGACACCCACAGTCGGCCAACAG
>Ga0307935_1000617_pt1 | contig 15180 bp, 22 predicted proteins | sample OrgLakmetageno92_FD_201827 | JGI IMG/M metagenome (GOLD analysis project Ga0307935, IMG submission 201827) | Saline water microbial communities from Organic Lake, Antarctica - #92 | ecosystem: Environmental > Aquatic > Non-marine Saline and Alkaline > Saline | place: Antarctica: Organic Lake...
AAGCTAAGGATTGACCATGATAACTGCAGGTGAAAATTACCGTTTAAAATCAGATAGTCATCAATGGATTTTGCAAGTTAGGCGTGTTGGCAAAAACCCAAAAACCAAAGAAGAAATTGAAAACTGGAATAACTCTTACCATCCAAATATTATTCAAGTAGCTAATAAAATTGTAGAATTTGAAACTAGAGAAGCTAATGATTGGGCTGAACTGCTTGTTAAAATAAATGAGTCAGCTACTTTGTTAGCTAATGCTATTAATAAAGTATTGGAAGAGGATACAGAACAAATTGTTGATAGGGAATAAAGAAAAAGTAATAATTAAATTTCCAGATTCTGTATGTTACAGAAGTAATATGCTTAACTGTTATATAGTGTCTGTTATACGTCAAAATAAAAGTTTGTACATTTGCAAAGGCAATAACCCTAGCCAAGCATGGAAAAGAGCAGCTAAGTGGTTAAAAACTACAAAACGTTAAATAGGTAATTATGTACCATGAAAAATTTTAATAATCTTGTAAGTAAAAAAATTGCTGGATATTTTAATACGGAAGAAGTTTATTATGTAGGTACTGTTAATAATTTAGATTTTTATGAACATGTTGCTTTTATTAATTCGCTGCCTTTGCTTATTCTTTATGAAAATAACTGGTATCTGTCTCACTGGTATGATTTGCCATTAAAATTTGAAATACAAGAGGCTCTTGGAAAATGAAAGCAAAATACATAGATAGTATGGGATCTGATCTTACTTGTGTTAACGCAGCACGAGTTTCTTTTGATTCCATATCTACTGAACTGAGTAAGAAAGACATTAACCTTATTAAATTCCTGGCTCGTGGCTGTATGTCGAAAGAATGGGACACCGTTATTCACGATCTGTACGAAGATGTAGCCATGACCTATGAAGACATTGAGAATACTCTGAAGTGGGCTAAGAACATGCCTACTCACTGGTCACCGTTTGCACACGCTATGATTACCGTGCGTGAAACGGTTCCTATTTTCGTTGCACGTCAAAGGTTTAAGCATACTGTAGGCTTTGCCTATAACGAAATAAGTCGCCGGTATGTAGATGATACACCCAAGTTCTATTACCCTAGAGAATGGAGAGCACGTCCAGAAGGTAGTGTTAAGCAGGGGTCAGGAGATATGGTAGTTGATAGCTTCTCTAAGTATCCTAATACTTGGGGATGTAAGAACCTTTACGAAGAGCTGATGGATGAGATTATGAATGCCTACCGCTACATGCTAGATAAAGGTGTAGCACCAGAGCAGGCCCGTATGATACTGCCTCAATCTATGTACACTGAGTACTATGTAACAGGCAGCTTAGCAGCATGGGCTAGAGCCTACATACAGCGTAGCGACTCTCACGCACAGTCAGAAATACAAGAATTAGCTAGTCAATGGGATAATATTATTAAACCACTGTTTCCAGTTTCATGGGAAGCTCTTACTAAATAGCCAAGGTGTAATTATGAATGATTTTGAAGAAAGACTTTTTATTGAAAAAGAAGAACTATCTGAAAAAATTTCTAAACTTTATAGTTTTATAGAAAGTGAAATTTATTCAACTTTAGAAGACATAGATCGAAATCTTCTTATACAACAAATAGAAGCAATGAATAGATACTTAGATATACTAAACCATAGAATAACGCGTCTTAAATTTTAACAATAACCAATAAATATACACAGGAGAAACACGATGGAAATGCAAACTTACATTGGCACTAAAATAGTAAAACTATGCGCGATGAATAAGATTGAGTATTGTAACTATAGAGGTTGGATGCTTCCTGAAAACGAAGATGGAGAAGAAAAAGGCTACCTTGTTGAATATCTTGATGGAGGTAAACCAAATGACAAACACCACAATGGGTATATTAGCTGGGCGCCCAAGGAGCAGGCTGACAACGCTTATCGTAAAACTGATGGACTACCACTTGGCTTAGCTATTGAAGCTCTTAAAAAAGGATACAGAATTGCACGACACGGTTGGAATGGCAAAGACATGTACGTTGTTCTTATGGATGGGTATCCAGACGGAGTCGTAGCCAACGAAGAGACTTGTTTAAAGCATAGATTAGAACCTAATTGCGGATCTGTTGTTAGAATAAGTCCTTATCTAGCACTATACAATGCACAAGGAAATATCAGTACTTGGGCGCCAAGCGTAAACGATGCACTAGCTGAAGACTGGTACATTGTAGATTTTTAATTAACTATAATTGCCCGTAGCTCAGTTGGATTAGAGCAATAGGTTTCTACCCTATCGGTCGCAGGTTCGAGTCCTGCCGGGCAAACCAATATGTATAATTAATGGTATTAAATATGCTAAATCTTACTGTAGATGAATTTTTAAAATACGATAATTTCTTTCCTGCAGGTAAACTTGTAGATAAATTTTTATCAGATAACAATATGGTTTGGGAAAACATTGAAAGTTTGGTGCAAGAAAAAGAAGAAAATCTTTTAGAAATAAGAAAATTACAAAAAGAAATACGTGTGTTACTAGATAAGGAGAAATAAAAATGACTATAAAAACTATAAATATGGAATTGTTTGATTATGAAGATGTAGAAATAGAATTTACATATATTCCAGTAGTGCCAGAAATAGCTAACTGTCTTCCAGAATTTGCACGAGAAAAAGAAGACGAGTATTTAGAAATAGATAAATTATCAATAAATCTTTGTGACAAGGTTCTTGTAGATCTTACAAATCTTATTCCTTATATATGGGAAGAATTAGAAAAAGAAATTATTTTATCTATAAATAAATAATATGGATTTTTGATATGTACAAATTACTTTTAAGACCTCCAAGTAATTACAAAATTAAAAATAAAAATTTTATAAAAACAATTTCTTTAGAAAATGAATGGTTAAAAAGTAAAAACATAATAAACCTTACAAGCAGTAGACAAAAAAATTGTATTGCTATAGGTAAAAGTATAGGCATACAAAACATATCTTGTGAAATACCAGAAATTGGAATTATTGGGGATTTTATTTATCAGGTAGACCCAGATGATGAAAGAATACTTTCATACGCTTTTCAAAAAAATGGTAAATTAATTTTTAAAAAAATAGATGCAGATAGTTATTATTATGAGAAAGATATTTGTCTTAATTTATTAGCAGGAGTTTCTTTTTTTATATATAACAATAAAAATTTTTTAAAAGAAATACAAAATATCGGTACTTCTTCACCATACTTTAAAATGAAGAGCATTAATTACGGTATGCTTAAATCGTAAGAGCCTGAAAAGCTGTTAAATTTTCCTTTTTTTATAAGCTACATTTTTTACGGAAAAAAACGTTAAAATTTGCCAATATAATAATACATAATTGGATAACTTTGTTAATTGCTAATAATTATATATTCAGTGATCAACAAACTTAATTTAAATAAAAATTGTTGTTAACAGTTTTTAAAAATAAGCAGGAATATTTTTATGCCACAAATTCGTAGAACCACAATTTTAGATTTAGAATTAGAAGCTCTTATATCTAGGTGGCCAGAATGTAAACTTATTTACACTTTTAACGAATTCATTGAAACAATGCGTGAAAATAATGTTATATCAGAATGGATGTTTAATAACGTGACTATTGAAGATGTTGAAAATAAAGAAGATGCTAAGTTTAAAGGATTTACTAATAAGATATTAAAAAGTGTTGATGAAAATTTAGAAACTTTGGCACTTATTTTTTGTCATAATGAACTTCACGAAGATGCCTCTTATTATAATGAGGTTAGCCAATTACTAATAGAATTAAAAAATAATGTTTTACAAGCAGAACAAAATTATTTAGACAGAATAAAAATTATGGATACTAAATACCCAAAACGAAAAGACTATATTTAATCGGCAAGTAGATGTCGCTAAGTGATGCTGTCTTTAAACTGGTATAAATTCCTATGGCAAAATCACATCTACACAAAATATAAGAGGTGTATATGAACAGAGTAAGAATAGTAAATCTTAGAAATGAAAAAGCTGATTTTAAATGTGACAGGTCTACACCTCTTGGAAATTTTAATTTTATTAACAAAGGTAATAATAGAGATGCGGTTTGTAATGCTTATCATAGAAATTTTTATGACAACCTTAATCCAGACAATAGCCCAGAAGGTTTCCTCGAATATTTGGACAAAATTTTACAGGAAGCAACAAAAAGACCTATAACTATAGGATGTTGGTGCTACCCAAAACGTTGTCACTGTGACACAATCAAATCTTGGTTAGACACAGAGTTATTCTCCTAACTTTTAATCTTGGTTTACCAGGGTTTTTTATTAAGGCACAAGTAATGCTTCAATACACTCCAGAACAATCTGACATTATAGATTTTATAACAAACAAAGATGGAATACTTTTAGTATCTGCAGGTGCAGGTACAGGTAAATCATTTATGTCAGAAAAAGTTGCTTCAATTTTAAAACCCTCAAAAGGTTTATATACTGCTTTTAATAAAGCTATTGTAAAAGAAGGCGTTAAACGATTTGAAAATACAAACGTAGAATGCAAAACACTTCATGCTTTAGCTTATAGGTATGTAAAACCTAAAAAAGATATTGAGGATATTACTTATTCTTGTATTACAGAAAATATTGCTTACAAATTAAAAGCAGAAACTATTAATGCTATTAATATGTTTTATGTTTCTTCTTCTGTAGATATGTATGGATTTTATAATAACTATTTTAAAAATCATAAAAAATCAAAACAGCTAATTGAACTATGCGAAAAATATACTGAAGCAATGATTGATGGTTCTATAAATCCTACATTCAATTTTCTTTTAAAATATTTTCATCTAATGTTAGTAGAAGAAAAAGTTCGTTGTGAATACGATTTAGTTATTCTTGACGAGATTAATGATGTAACTGCAGTATCATTAGAAATATTCAAACTTATTAAAGCTCCTAAGAAATTAGGTCTTGGAGAAACTAACCAAGCCATATATAAATTTCTTAACTTAGTTGATGGGTTTGAAGAAATGTCTAATGAAAAGATTTTAAATCTTACACAATCTTGGAGGTGTTCAGAAGATATTGCTAAAAGAATACAAAAATTTATGAAAAAAGAAGTATCTGAAAATTTTAACTTTGTAGGAACTGATAAGCCTGTAGCTAACGGCAATCATCTTTACTGTACTATGACTAATGCTTTTATTATTTCTAAAATAAATAGTTGTTTAGAAAATAACCAAGGGTTTTATCTTCTTAGACGAATATCAGATATTTTTGCTGCTCCTTTAGCTATATCTTCGGCAGCTTCTGGAAAAGAACCTTACCAAAAAAAGTTTAAATTTCTTGCAGATGAGTATAAAAATTATTGTGAAGAAAAAAAGCCTGGCCAATCTTATATGTCATATTTGTTAGAAAATGTAGATGATGATGAGATTCAAAATGCTGTTAAGCTATTACTTTCTTTTAAAAGAAAAGATATTAATTTATTTGATATATATAGAAGAGCTAAAGAAGCTAAAGTAGATCACAGTTATACGATAGCTACTGTGTTTACTGCGAAAGGTCTTGAGTATGAAACAGTAGAAATTGGAAAAGACTTAAATACAAAAATTAATTCTATTCGTGAAAATGGAGGTATCCAAGATAGTGAAGATCTAGCAGCTTACAGATGTTACTATGTCGCTACATCAAGAGCCGGTACAGAATTAATAAATGCAACCTGTTTACCTAATTAAGCTGAAATTCACGCAGCTTGATACTGAAAAAATCGTGAATAAATTCTTAAGGAGATTATCTATGTCTATTACAAAAATTCTGGCTAACACAAAAGCAGAACCACAAGAACTGCTTTATTCAGTAGCTGATATTGTTGCTGCTGCTCGTAAAGCTTACGACAATGAAGATACCGTTATTGAACCACCTATGGTGAATACAGTACACGGAACAATGAGCTTTAAGCATTTGGAGGATAATTCAAAACTGGAAATTCTGCGTAATGAAGTTCAGTTTATTAAAGCACAAGCTATTGAAGCTTCTGAGCAACGACCTGGTGTAAATATTAATAAGAAGATTGAAGAGCTACTGGCTACCAATCCTTTGTTTGTTAACATTTCTTCAGGTACAAAATTCGAGTACATTTAATAAGGTGTTCTCAATTAATAAAGCCCTTTAATAAGGGCTTTTATTTCTAAGACAAATTGTTTGGTGAAAACATGTCTAATAATTTTTTACCTTTTGTAACGTCAGAATCTGATGATTTATATATTTATACGTCGTTGATTCAACGTACTAAAGGAGTGCATTATCATAAAATAGCTAACTTGTTAACTATAGTACTTTCTGTAGGCCAAGAAGAAATTAGAAAATACGCTAAAGAATTGCCTGATATAAATCAAGATGAAATGTATAATCAAATAATAAATAAATATGATACATATAAAATAGACGAAGTTATTTTAAAAAAATTTTTATCATTAGAAAGATTTTTTAAAGATGCTACTTATAGAAATGATAAAGATAGTACTGTGTTTGACAAATGTTTAGAAAATATCAGTATTGAAATGTCTTTATTGTTTTTAGCTTGTGTAAGTTACTTAAAAAAAGATACTTCTATATATTCTGAATGTGATTTTAAATTACTTATAAATGAATGGGACGATATTAATTTAGATATTAAAAAATATGCTGATTTTGATAATTCTAAAAAAATAAAATTATTCTCTGGTGAAAGAGACTTAATGGCTTATATAGCATTTTGTGCAATTACCCATGAAACAAAAAAGTATAAAAGACCAGAGCCTGTGTTTGCGTTATTTGATAAGGAGAAATCAGATGATACTGCACAATAAATATGAAGAAGTCACAGCTTTGACAAAAGCGGGTATTCCTGTATTGCTTACTGGAGAAAAAGGAAGTGGTAAAACTACTTTAGCTAAACAAGTAGCTGAAAATATTAACTTAAAATTTTTCTCTATGTCTATGACTAGGCAAACAACTCTTTCTCACTTAATGGGATTTGTTAGTGTTAACGGTACTTATATACCATCTCAGCTTTATGAAGCTGCTAGTAACGGAGGTTTATATTTGCTTGACGAATTAGATGGCAGCGATCCTAATGTACTGCTATCTTTAAATACTATTGAAAATGGTTTTATATCTTTTCCTACAGGTATTGTAGAAGTACATAAAGATTTTAGATTGATGGCTACTGCCAACCCACAAAATCAACACGAATTTTATGTAGGACGTTCAAAACTTGACGCAGCTACTTTAGACAGATTTGATATTATAGAAATAGAAACCGATAAAAATTTAGAACGATCATTAATTAGTTTTGATATTTATCAAAAAATTACAGTTATGAGATCAATAGTTGAAGAATTTAATTCTTCCAAGCATATTTCAATGAGGGATTCGATGCGATACCAAGTACGTAAAGACTTGGGATTAGACGAAGGATTTGAAAAAAGAATACTATCATCTGATGCAATGTTTTCAAGATTTAAAGAAAAATCAAAAAATATGCCTTCTAAAGAAGATCAAAAAGATTGTGAAACTTTTGAAGAACTTTATAAATTAGCATTAGCACAAACCGAAGTTTATGGTAATAACGAGGAGAAACAAAATGTCTTTTGAAAAATTTAATTTGAAACTACCATTTCCAGATCTGTTTCCTAGTTCTTGGAAAGAAATTTTTGATGGATTCAGTAGTTATGACTTTATGGCATTTAGGAATCTTGAACATTTTAAACACGAAGTTTCTATGATTTCTCAAAAAGAAGATGATAAATGTGATATTTATTATAAAGATGCTCTAAAAAAACTGATGAGAGGAGAATCTGATTTTGAAGAAAATGAACAAGAATCGATACGTAATCTAGTGCGTTCTAATTTGCATAAACGAGGTCTTATTACTGAAGAAGTGTATGAATCTTTTAAATATACTACTGACGGTACACAAGTAGGCGTTGATGTAGGAAAATACGTAAGTGGTGAACCTGACTGTGTTATTACACCTAACAGGCAATATATTGATTTTTTCTATGAGCTATATATCAGTATTAGTTATCCATATCACATAACAAACGAAGACGTAAAAGAAAATGTAGCTAAATTGCTAGCTACTGTCGAAGAACTAGAACGCCAACATATTTTTATTAAAATTGTTCTAGTACTTCCTATACGAGATGTAAAAACAGATGGGGGTTCTTTCTTTTCTGCAATTCCTTTGTTTTCTCACAAAGATTCAAAATCAGTTTCTGTAATGTCTTCTGTAATAAATGAGCGTCTTCTAAGAAAATTTTATTTTGCTATTTTAGAAAATTTGTATAAAAAAGAACTGCAGTACGGTTACGGTATACCAGTAAAAATGCAAAGCTGTATGAACATCGGAAATAAGTTTGAAGAAGTAGAATTTTTTGAATCGGTAGTTAAACATGTAGGTGCGTAATGGAAACTAAAAAACTCCTGGAAGAATACATTAAATCCAGAACAAGCAAAGTAGGTTCTTATCCTGAAATTGTTCAGAGTGGAATTAATACTATAGCAGGAGAGATTCCTTTTAAGCTGAAGTTGGCTATAACGTTGTCTGAGCTGGTTACTTTCAGCTCTCACCTACGTAAACCTATTGAGCTATATGATGGTACTCTTATACCTACAAACGCTATTGTTTTCGCTTTAAGTGCTTCGGGTACTTCAAAAGATAAATCTTTAAATTCACTAAGAAAAGCTCTTTCTTCAGGCTATGAAAATATTGAAGAACAGAGACGAGGGTTTGCTCGTGTAAAAGCAGAAAAAATTGCCCTATTAGAAGGTAATGGGTCACATGAGTGGCAAAAGTTTTACATCTCTCCTAAGCCTCTACAAGCCGGTTTAGGCACTGTTGAAGGATTGATGCACCACTTTGCGGATATTGCTTCAAACCCTATTGGTGCAGGTTTTATAATGACTTCTGAGATAGGATCAGATCTACAAGGCAATAACTCGATGGTAGATATTATCAAAACCATTGCTGTAGCTTATGATCTTGGAAACATCCCTCCTAAAATTGTTAAATCTGCAGAAAATCAAACTGATGCAGTAAAAAATCTACCTGTAAATGCTTTGTTTTTTGGATCTCAAGAAGCTTTGTTGTTTAACAATGACATTAAAGCTAAGTTTAAATTGGTATTCAATACTCAGTTAGCTCGCAGGAGCATCTTCACATACACCCCTGAGCTTCCTTCTAAGCTTGTTATCAGCTCTATTGACCAGTTGTATAAGATGCGAGAAAAAGAGCGTGAGAGAGTCTTACAGGCTCAGCAATCGCTGAATGAAATGACAGAACTGCTAGTCAGTAACACTAGCCAAATACCTCTTCAAGTAAGTGTTGAAGCAACAAAACTGTTTGATGTGTACTTAGAATACAACTCAATAATTTCTGATGAGCTGTCTAACAAGTATCCAATATCTAAATTGTCCAGAAAACATAAGCAATGGCTAGCTTTAAAGCTATCTGGAACTTATGCAATATTGGCAGGGCATGAAAATATTACGGAAGAAACTTATGCTTATGCTATAAACACAGTAGAAATGCTGTCTCCTGATATGAGCAGTTTTGAACGTGAGCTAGTGAAAGAACCTTACGAACAACTATCTGACATGTGCAAATTCAAATCACATGAAGGAACATTTTTTCTTTCGTTGCACGAACTACGTAAATTGTCCTATATAACAGGCTCAGGAGCTTCTTCAGCTAAGGTTGCTGAACTATGCACTATGGCTAATAGCTATGATGAGAATGGCTCTTACTCAGTTGTAGAGGGCGGTATTCAATATAACGAACTTATTAAAACAGATATAATTGGTGTTTCTTATAAATTGTTTAATACAAAATTAGAAGGAACTGAATTAAAAGAATACATGAACAGAAATTCATCTGAAGGTTATGAATTTTATGAAACAAACTTTGAAGATATAGACTTATTGCTATCTGAAAATTCTATCTACAGTTCTTTTGCATTCAAAGAAGGAAAACGTAAAAAAGAAAATCTGATTGGCGGAACAAAGTTTATTATTCTTGATATTGATAAATCAATGCTTACTGATAATGAAACGCATGTACTGCTCAACGAATACAATCACTACGTAGTAAGAACTAGCGATCCTAATAACGAAATGAAGTTTCGAGTAATTATGGAACTAGATTCTGTAGTTGATGTAGATGAAAGAATGTGGAAATGCTTTTTAGAAGAAGTTTCTAATGAGCTGGGTGTTATTATAGATATATTGCCTCAAAGCCAGATTTTCCTTTCTTACTCAAATAGGGAAATACTAAAACAACTTGAAGGCAAAACACTAAAAACTAAGTATTTGTTAGAAAAAGCAACAATAAGAATGGCAGATAAGCCTAAGCCAGCTTCTTCATTACCTTCATCAACCAAAACACAACAACTTAAAGATCCGAGAGAAACTTTTGATTACGCATTTTTAGCTGAACCAGGAGAAAGATCTATTATTATGTACAGGGCTTTAGCACATGCTATTGATCTAGGGGGTGATGAAAGTTACTTGGTAAATCTTGCTGAAGAAATCAATAACTACTGGATAGAACCTTTAGACAATGACAGACTTCAAAGAACTTTAGTTACACCAGCTTTAAGAAGGATTCAGTAACTATGTACTTAGCTGCTTACGTAAATAGTAATGGTGTATTTCTTATTATAAAGTCTCCTAGTAATGGTAAATACTTGCTAAGAAAATACACTTTTGGAAAATTGAAATATGTAGAAACTAGAATAACTGCAAAAATAGTGGAAGAACTTAAATGTTGTGATAACTATTCCGAAAGTTGGAAACTTTCAAATAAAATACTAGCTGATAATCTTGCTACAAAAAATAAGAAAAAAGCTATTAAACAAGGCGGAAATTTATAATGTGGCTATATAATGGAGAACCAGTAAATAAGCATGATGACTTGTTTCCTGGTTGTACAGATTTTGTGTATATTATTATCTATACTGATAATAGAAAATACATAGGAAAAAAAGCCGTAAGGTCTGTAAGAAAAAAACCTCCATTAACAGGAAAGAAGCGTTCTCGTAAAATACTTACTAACCTGCCTTTTGTTAATTACGAAGGTAGTCACGAAAAAGAAGAAAATCTTTGTATAGAAAGAAAAATTATTTTGTACCAATGCAGTTCTAGGAAAGCATCTACTTACCTAGAAACTGCTATATTGTTTAGCTACGACGCAATATTTAATGATGATTATTTAAACAGTAATATTAGTGGAAGATTTTTTGATAACGATTTAAACGGTTTATTAGGAATCAATACTGAGGATATATTTTAAATGATTACTGTAAATTATAAAACAGTGTCTACTAAATTCCATATTGAAAAATGTTTAAAAAATTTACAGGAATACAAAGTTTTAAGTTTTGATACAGAAACAAGAGGGTTATATACAGAGGAAGAAAAAAAAGAAGCTATTAAATTTTTAAAAGAAAATAATGAACCTAGCGGAGTAAAAAAGATTGCTTTGCAAGTAGCTAATAATTCTGGTCTTAGTTTTCCTTCGCTGATTAAAGTTACACACTTTGTTTTTGGTGTATCAGAAAATAAGAGTTTTATAATTATATGTGAAGACCCTAAATTAGAAATACGTATTTGGGAATGGGTATCTAACTACAAAGGAAAACTATTAGTACATAACAGTACTTATGATTTAAAAATAATGTATAACAGAGTTAAAAAATTTCCAAATAACTTTGATGATACAGCTATGATGGCAAAGTGCTTAATAAACAACGTAGATATATGGAAAGCTAAAGTAGGCTTAAAAGAATTGATGGGATCTAAGTATGATCCTTCTTGGTTACTGATGAATGATTACACACCAAAAAATTTAAAAGATCCAAAATTTATAAAATACGCAGCTATTGATGGTGCAGCAACTTATAAATTGTGGTTAGAAGTTTATTTTCATTTATATGGTTTTCATTATAATGACTCACCATTTTAATTAAGGCTGATAATAAATATGAGACCTATTGAACACTTGCCAGTAAAATTTCCTTGGGAAGAAGACCCAGAACCAAAGTTTTTTTATGATAATTTTGTAAAATATTTTATTCCTGACATGATTAAAATGATGAACACAGGAATATGTATTGATGATAAAGCTGTTGAAAATCTGAGAACAGTCATAGACGAAGTTCAATTTTCTGTGCATAAAAAATTAGAAAATAATTCGGGCATTAAAAAACTGCAAGAGTATATTCTTCCTGCTGCCAAGAAAGCTCACAAAGAAAAATCTACACAGTCAGTAAGAACTACCGAACATTATTTAAAAACATTTAACTCGAAAGATATTTTGCATAGGACTTGGGTAGTAAACACGTATTTAAAAAGCATAGGAAAATCAAAAGATTGCAAAGAAAAATGGCAAGTTAACGAGTTAACAAAATATAACGTATTTTTAAAATCTAAATTTATAGCAGCTATAATAGAAAAAAGATCAATAACAGAAAATGATAATGTAATAGCTGGAATGGAAGCTTTAGCTGCTTATAAAACTTATCTATGGAATAAGCCAAGATACGATAAAGCTAAAGAAGAAGTTATCTTAGATTCTTTTAATCCTAACAGCGATAAGCAAGTCAAAGAATTGTTTGAAATGTATAAACTAGAGTCTAGCTCATTCTCTGAAAAAACTGGAGAACCCTCTTGGGGAAGAGAGCAGATAGAAGAAATAAGACAGTACAATTCAGATCCTGTTTTAGAAGAAATATTAGAATCTTTAGTAGATAACTCATACAGCGCAATTATTAAAAATAATTTTATAAAAGCATTTGATACTTACACTGTAGACGGAATTCTTCATGGAAACATTTCTTTGTTTGGAGCTAAGACATTTAGAAATACGTCTAATAGCCCGAATCTTTTAAACGCTCCTTCTAGCAAAAGCATATATGCAGCACCTTTAAAAAGATGTTTTGTAGCTGGTGATGGCTTTGTAGTTTTTACTGCAGACTTAGGAGCTTTGGAAGATCGTGTAATATCAAATTTGTCAGGGGATAAAAATAAACAAAATATTTTTCTTGAAGGATTGGATGGTCATTCTCTAAATGCTTGTGGTTACTATCCTGAACAAATAGCTAAAATAATGGGAGAAAATACTGACAACGTAGCTTACGTCAAAGAATTTTATAGACGTGTTGAAGATGAACGAGATAAAGAATTAAAGAAAATACGTTTTAATTCCAAAGCTCCGACATTTAAGCTAGCCTATGGTGGGTTTCCTGATTCCCATAAAGGAGGTGTAATAACACAAGAAATATTTGATAACTATAACAATATTCTTTATCCAGGCATTACTAAATACAGAGAAGAATACGTATTACCTACTGCATTAAAACAAGGGTATTTGCATCTTGGTTTAGGTTGCAGAATATACTGTGATAATCCTAACAGCCAAATAAGAACTTTGCATAATGCCACAATACAGTTTTGGAGCATACTTACACTAATTGCTATTAACGAACTTAATTATAGAATACAAAATCAAAATCTTGAAAAAGAAATACAGATAACATCAAGCATATACGACAGTATTTATACGAGATGTAGAAAAGACCCAGAAATTGTTAAATGGGTTAATGACAACTTAATTGAACTAATGACAGTTCAGTATATAGAAAACGAAGTAGTTCATAATACAGCTCAAGGAGAAGTAGGTTTAAATTGGGCTGATTTGAACAAAGTACCAAACAATGCTTCTGTAGAAGAAATTGCAGAAATATTATCAAAACTTTAAAAGGAAATACTATGAATAACCCTCTAACTTACGTATCGACACCTTTGCCAGAAGGCTATCGATTTAAAATAAGCCCTAGTGCTTTTTCAAATTTTATACTATTTCCTCATAATTGGTATAGAAGTGAAGTACTAAAAGAAGAATTGTTTTCTTACAATACTTCTAGTGTTATTGGTACTTGCGTTCATTACTGTGCTGAATGTGTGTCTAAAAAAATTCCGGTAGACGAAAATATTATTAATGAGTATATAGATTCGTTTTTAATTAAAGAAGATTACGATCCCGAAGTAGCTAAAAACTCTTTTAAAGCAATGGCAGAATGTCTTGTTAATGATTACGTTTTAGAAAATGATTTTATTGATACAGAAATGCAAATGTCTGCTCCTGTAAAATTAGACTATGCTGCTGCAGGAACTTGTGACGCTGTTCAAGGAACAAAAGAAGATACTATAGTTGTAGATTATAAAACGTATAATTCAAAAACTAAGCCTAGAGCTATGCCTTCATACTATAGGTATCAACTTCTTGTATACGCATGGATGCTTAAAGTAAACGGATATAATCCGACAAGAATTAGACTGGTCTATGTTAATCGTAATATAGAAGGTGAAATTAGTGAAAAAACTAATAAAAGATTAAAATCTTATCCTCCAGAAGTAACTGTATTAACAGAATCTATTACTGACGAAGATTTAGATTTTATTTATAGTTTAATGGAATTGTGTGTAGAGTCTGTCGAAGCTGTTAAAAAATACCCAGAACTTACTCACGTAATATTTCACGATCCAAGGCTTAAAATTCAATAAATAGGTAATAAAATGTCTAATGTAAAACTGCTTATTTCTAGTTTGCCTGCAATCGGTAAAACTACTTTGTTGCAATCATTAGAAGAAGTAATGGTAATTGCAAGAGATGGTAAACAGTATCCTTTTCAGCAAGCCCATGTAAATGTTCCTGATTTTACTTCTTCAGATCAACTAATCGATATTGTAGTAGATAAAATAAATGCCTATGAAAAAAAGATAGGAAAAATGCCAAAAATTATCGCTATTGATTCAATATCAAAAATTCTTTTGGATATTGAAGGATATGTTCTTGAGCAAGTAAAATCATTTCCTTACGGCAAAGTTAATACAGAAATTAAAAAGTTTGTAGATTTTGTTGAAAGAGATTTGGTTACTTCATTTGATGTAGTGATGGTATCACATGCTCAATACAACGAAGATGTTGTAGGCTACCAGCTAGTTAACGCTGGTGGTTCTTATGGTAAAAAAGGGGGTATACTATCTGAAGTAGACGAAGCTATATTTTTGGAAATGAAAGGCAAAAACAGAATTGTACATTTTAGAAATCCTAAAATGGTATCAAGAACTACTGTAGAGGATTTGCCTGATAGT
>Ga0307935_1000618_pt1 | contig 15152 bp, 17 predicted proteins | sample OrgLakmetageno92_FD_201827 | JGI IMG/M metagenome (GOLD analysis project Ga0307935, IMG submission 201827) | Saline water microbial communities from Organic Lake, Antarctica - #92 | ecosystem: Environmental > Aquatic > Non-marine Saline and Alkaline > Saline | place: Antarctica: Organic Lake...
CAGCTTGTCCCAGGTTCAGAAACTGCTAAAAAACTTGAAGAGAATCCAGGTCCCGATGTTGCTGGTGTGAACGCGCTGACACCTGCTGCGGATGCACCTATTGATCCAGCACAAATGGAAATTGGTAAGGCGCAGTTTTTAGTTTGCGGTGCCTGCCACGGCCAGAATGGAGAGGGCGGCCCCGCAGGCCCGCCACTTGCTGGTTCGGAATGGGTGACTGGCCCAGTTTCGAACTTAGTTTTGATCCAGCTTCGCGGTCTGATAGGTCCGATCGAGGTGGCCGGTATACTTTATGATCAATACCCTGCTGGCATGCAGCCAATGGCTTACCAGACTGACGAACAAGTCGCTGGGGTTCTAACTTACATACGTAACAGCTTTGGTAATAAAGCTTCTGCTGTTGTGCCCGAGCAAGTCACGCTACTGCGCAGTGAAGTCGGCAAGCCACAGCTCGTTGTCGAAGAACTCATCAAACCGTAAGTGCGCCATAGAAAGCCCAACGAATTTACCAGCTCAGATGTCTACCGATAATTCAAACACCACCACACAGGCCGCCCAAGTGCGTTCCGGTATCGACCGGTCCCTCCGCCATCCTGTGATGTTTTTCCTGACCAGCGGTGCCGCATGGCTTGCTGTTTCCCTGATTCTTGGAATCATTTCGTCTGCTAAAATGCATGCCCCGGGATTCCTAGACGGGTATGGATGGCTTACGTATGGCCGGACTCAAGCAGCACATCTAAACGCGCTTGTTTATGGTTGGGGCTTTCAGGCGGCGTTTGGCGTTATCATCTGGTTGATGGCGCGTCTTTGCCGGCAGGAATGTAAAGCTGCCGGGATCATTCTCACCGCCGGACACCTCTGGAATCTCGGAGTTTCCCTTGGGGTTCTTGGAATCTTGTTCGGTCACGGAACTGGAATGCCGTGGTTGGAGTTTCCTGTCTTTGCTTGGCCTGTCCTACTGATTAGCTATTTTGCGATCGTCACTTGGTCTTTTGTTCAGTTCAAGGTTCGCCCTGAAGGCCATGTCTATATTTCCCAATGGTATCTGCTTGCTGCAATGATCTGGTTCCCATGGGTGTATCTCACTGCGAATCTCCTACTACACGTCTTTCCTGGGCACCCTGTAATGGCCAGCGGTATTGCAGCATGGTATAAATCCAGTCTGATCTTCCTGTTTTTTACGCCAGTCGCGCTTGCTACGGCATTTTACCTTGCTCCGAAGGTTACCGGTCGTCCGATTTCTTCCTACTCACTCGCAAAACTCGGCTTCTGGTCGCTCGCTGTAATCATGCCATGGGCTGGAATGCAGAAACTCACAGGCGCTCCAATCCCATACTTCATACCGTACCTCGGGGCTGCCGCAACCATCCTGTTCTTCATCCCCGCCTTTACTGCTGCGGTAAATATTCTCCGTACAGCTGCCTCTGATATGGAAATCGTAAGTCATAGTCCTTCGCTACGCTTTACCATGGCTGGCGTTGTCGGGCTTATCGTCATGGCAGTTGCTGCTGTGTTTCTCAATATTCCCGAAAAGACCTTGCCGCTGACACAATTCTCTATGTCTGGTTATGGTTTTGAGATCCTAGCGCTCTATGCCTTCTTTAGTTTCGTAATGTTCGGTGCGATTTATTTCATTGTTCCGCGTATCACTCAACGTGAGTGGCTCTCACGCCGTCTGATCACGATGCATTTCTTCTTCTCCATATACGGCATTGTGACCATTGCTCTGGTGGCTATCTTCGGCGGTTTGATGCAGGGCTCCGGTCAAGAGCAGTTCGATCAACCATGGCAACAGGCCGCGGCGGATCGCGCCTACCCATATGCATGGGCAACCACCATTGCTTGGTGCTTCATTCTCTTTTCTAACGTCTTCTTCTTCCTGCACTTGACCTTCATGTGGCTCCGTCTTGGACGCCGCAGCACTCACCCGACCCTACTCGTCTCCGGACACGGAGACAGTCCGCACGGTGAAGAAGGAGACATCGATAACGCCGGCACCGCCTCTGCTCACTGAACCACTTTCATTCCCAAACCTTTTTCGAAATGAGTTTCCGTATTTTCTTTTTCAGCCTCTCCGCCAGCTTTGGAGTCGCGTGGCTGGCTATCATCATTGTTCCCTATCTCAAGATGCGTTCACTAGAACCTGTCATGTTTGATGAGGAAACCGGAACTAACGTCGTCTATATAGCGAAACGCGCAGGCCGTATCGCAGATGGTTCCCAGATCTACGGCGAAAATGGCTGCTACCTCTGTCATACTCAAGTTGTTCGCCCGACCTACGCTGGAAACGATCTTTTTCGTCCTGACTGGGGCGGCTTCATTTACGATGACGAGCGTGGTGATTCACGCCGTGAGACCAATGCTTTTGACTTTGATGGAGAAAGCTTCGCACACATCGGAGTCGCTCGTAATGGTCCGGACCTCTCCAATATAGGAGTTCGTGTCGAAAACGAATACGCCAAGGATTTGTCTGCAGAGCAATGGCTCTACCGTTTTCTTTACGACTCAAGAATTGACCCCAAACGTCGTAATTCTACGTGTCCGTCATTCCGCTTCCTCTTCGACGAGGAAGCCATCACAGGAAACGCTTCCGACGAGGCAGTTCCAGTCATAACCGAGGAGGGAATGGAGATACTTCCAAGCGCTGAGGCAAAAGCTTTAGTTTCTTATCTTCTCTCCTTGAAAAAGGATCAAGCCGTGCCAGCTTCTCTAGACTTCTCCCCGCCGACTGAAGGTGGCTCTAAAGTCTCAGCAAAAACTGCCGAAGCTCCCTGATCCAGATTTTCAGATTCGATCTTATCACTCATTTATCATGTCTTCGAATAGTCCTCAATCGACTCAGAAACCTGACCTCGACGAATCCGTCAACGTAACTGAGCAACACGGCCGTGTTGCACGGGATGCTGCTGCTAGTTCTCGTGAAAAACGTCTTGCCGATAACGGCCACGAGCCCATTTCGTTATGGGTTATCGCTGCATGTGCAGTTGTTCTTTTGATTGCTGGCTCTGTGCTTGGCAAATCTGGCACTTGGTTCAGTTACAATAATAGTTTCCGCGCTGATTATGTCCGTGGAGAAGCTCCAGGAGGAGAGAAGTTAGGACCTCAGCCGAAGGAGGCGCTTGCAGCCTTCAGCGCTCGTGGTGCGAAAATCTACTCAGCCAAGTGCAATGGTTGCCATGGCTCCAACGGCAGGGGCGACGGCGCCAACTATCCGTCGCTTGCTGGCTCCGAGTGGGTTGTTGGTGATACCCAGCTCTTTGCGATGGTGATTCTCAACGGACTCCAAGGTCCGATCAGCACAGGTAAAACATACGGTGCCGGCGTGATGCCAGCCCAAGGTGCTGGAATGACTGCAGAGGATCTCGCAGGAATTATGACTTACGTCCGCAATAGCTTCGGTAATGAAATCGGTGATGTTGTGACTCCTGAAATGGCATTAGCCGCTCTGGACGTATCAGCTTCCAGAGATAATCCCGGTTCACCTACTACTGCAGAGGAACTTGTTGCGAAGCACAAACAACCGCTTCCTGGAGAAACCCTCGATCCTACTACAATGCTGGATCCTGGCACTCTTAAACCTGTCCAATAAACTTTCAATCGCGTCAACCGACGCCCTCCCAACCATTCAACTTAACAGCCAGTATTAAACCATGAGTTCACACGCTGCCGCCGACCACGACGATCATCACCACGATCCGGGGTTCATCAAAAAATATATTTTCTCTACCGATCACAAGACGATCGGAATCCAGTATGGAATAACTGCCATGCTATTCCTTTTGTTCGGGTTTTACCTAATGTTGGTAATGCGCTGGAGCATTGCTCACCCGCACCAACCGCTTCCGGAATGGTTGAGTCTTTTTACAGATAACTGGAAAGCCCGTTGGTTACAGGACGGTAAAGTCACTGGCGAGACCTACAATATGTTCGGTGCGATGCACGGGACCATCATGGTTTTCTTAGGCATTGTTCCGCTCGGTTTCGGCGCTTTTGGCAACTATGTGACACCGCTCCAAATTGGCGCGGTCGACATGGCTTTTCCAAAACTCAATATGATGAGTTACTGGATCTACGCCCTTGGTGGAATCGTCATGTGTTCTTCCTTCTTTTTAGAATCTGGTGCCGCAAAATCTGGTTGGACGAACTATTCGCCGCTCGCCGGATTCGCTGACGGACAAATTGTCAATCAATGGCTTGCGGGGCAAACGCAGTGGCTGCTGGGACTTGTTTTGTTAATCACATCGTCTCTTCTAGGGTCCGTGAACTTTATCACCACCATTATCAACCTCCGGGCGCGGGGAATGACTTGGATGCGTCTGCCATTCTTTGTGTGGGCAATGCTCGTCACCGCTTTCCTCCTACTGCTAGCATTCCCACCGCTCGAGGCGGCGGGCATCATGCAGTTGATGGATCGCGTAAGCCATTCGTCCTTTTTCATGCCTTCCGGTCTTTTCACAAAGAGCGATGGCCTGGCTGATCTTTCAGGCGGCGGTTCGCCACTACTGTTCCAGCACCTTTTCTGGTTCCTCGGGCATCCGGAGGTATATGTTCTACTTCTTCCAGCAATTGCCTGTGTTGCGGAGATCATTCCTGCAAATACTCGGAAGCCACTTTGGGGTTATAAATCCATGGTCTACTCAGTGCTGATTCTTGGGTTCCTGTCATTCATCGTTTGGGCTCACCACATGTATATGACGGGTATGGGAGCTGCAGTTTCCACTTTCTTCCAGACAACCACGGTATTGATTTCGATCCCTTCGGTGATCATCATCACCGCTTTGTTGATCTCGCTTTGGGGTGGATCCATCCGCTTTACACCGCCGATGCTCTGGGCCTGCGCGTTCATTCCAATGTTTGGAATCGGTGGCCTCACGGGTCTGCCGCTGGCATTCAACCTCGTCGGACTGCATTTGCATGATACCTACTACGTGATCGGTCACTTCCACTATGTAGTGGCTCCAGGTATTCTCTTTGGCTTATTCGCTGGGGTCTATCACTGGTATCCGAAAATCACAGGTCGTTACATGAACGGCACTCTCAGCCATTTGCACTTTTGGCCGAGCTTGGTTTGTATGAATCTTATTTTCTTCCCGATGCTGGTGCAAGGCATGGCTGGCTTCCATCGCCGCTGGTACAATGGTGGAGACGCCTACCTCGCAAAAGCTGCTGATAGCACAAACGTTTTTGGTAACACCGTTCGCGAGTTCATTGACTTGAACATTGTGATGTCTTGGGGCGCTTTTGCTCTTATGATTGCGCAGATTCCGTTCATCATCAACGTGCTACTTGCATGGAAAGCTGGACGTAAAGTCGAGAACGATAACCCATGGGACGCAACCACGCTCGAGTGGGCGACTCCAACACCTCCGGGGCATGGTAACTTCACCTTTGACGTCGCTGTTTATCGCGGGCCTTACGAATATTCCCGTCCTGATTGTGACAAAGATTATTTCCCACAATGGGAAGTTCCAAAGAAGGTCTCGGAAAGCCCTGAAAAGGAAGCTGTCGCCACTAGCACGAAGGAAGAAACTCACTAAGTTCAGTTTTTCCTAAAAACTGCAAATTCACAAACCTCTCGAAATGGAAATCCCATACATCGTCAACGCCCGTAAAGACACGGGTCTCTTCAATTCCAAGATCGCTATCTGGCTGTTCCTCGCATCTGAGGTCATGTTATTTGGTGGATTCTTTTCAGCTTATGTGTTTCTCCGCCTCGGAGCGGATTATCCATGGCCTGAGCGGACACTCCCCGTGCTTCCGGGCCTGATCAACACGTTCGTGCTTATTGGTTCCTCTGTCACAGTTGTCTTTGCGTGGGCGGCTTTGAAGCTCAGGAACTGGCGTCAGTTTCAGATTTATATGAGCATCACTGTCCTGTGTGCCTTATTGTTCATGGTTCTGAAAGGTGTCGAGTATAACGTCAAACTCCATCACCAGGCTGTTCGCCTTTCCGACTACTCCGTGGTTGAAGGTCACCTTGGTTACGAGAAGAAAGGGGACGATTACGTTCTTGATCACAACGGCAAAAAAATCGAAGAAAACATGATTCGCCTCCAACTTGAAGAGGGCGGAACAACCACATTCAGCGTGCTTCGTTTTCATGCTGATTGGGTTGAGGAAATCCTCATGGAGGCAGATAGCGCGAAAGCGGAATTGAAGCTTCTCGCCGATATTAAAGGAGATGAATCGAATTCTGATGCCGGTAAAGTTTATTTCGCAGCCGGCACCCCGCTTAGCATAGATCTTCTCAAGGAAATCAAGAAGGTGCACCTCATTGCTCGCGCGCACAACGCCGAGCTTCGCACGAACGCTCTCCGCCAAGAATGGGTGGTAGCGAAAGCAGAGAATCCTGGGAAAAAAGATTGGGAGATTTCCGATCAAGTCAGCATTGATACGACGGCCCTCAGTCCCCGACTCCTTACAGAGATGTCTACTGCGACTTTTGCTACTAGCAAAAGCTTTGAGCTGATCTTCAAGCCCCGCGACGTAAAAGAAGGAGCGGAGCAGTCACGTTTGCGCGACGATACCACGATTAAAGGAAAGCTGCTTGCCAGTCCGATGGTGTTTCATAACGTTGACGCTATTGATTTCCAGCATCTTGTGATGAAAGCTGATGAAAAGGGAATCGATCCCGAAACAGCAATTCAGAATTCGTGGCTGATGCAGAATAACCCGTTTGTTCGTGAAGCGTGGGCATGGCACGAGGAGGGCGTAGCGGCTCTCACGAAGCGTCTCACAGAAGAATACGGTCTTGATGAGAAGGGTGAGCCAAATCGCGAGCCAACGCACAAGGAACTCTACCGCATCGGTTGGAAAGACCTCGCAAAATTCGGTGAGGAGCGCCATCAAATCTCTCTTTCTGCAACGGACAGTTTGAAGGAAGAATTCATGGGGCCCAATTATGAGGCACGTGGAGAAGAGACATTCCCGCACTTATCCGTCCCACGTGAAGAAATTGGTTTTGCCTCCAAATTTGCTCCTGCGTGGAATACTTACTACGCAATTTACTTCACCATGACCGGACTCCACGGATTACACGTAATCGGTGGTGCTTTGGTTCTCGCCTACTACCTGTTCTTCGGACGTAAAATGTATCTCGAAAACCCTGAATGGCTTGCCAATCGGGTCGAAGTGGGCGGCTTGTTTTGGCACTTTGTCGACCTCGTCTGGATCTTTGTCTTCCCTATCCTTTACCTAATGTAAAACGATAGGCTCGTCTCAATATTTCCCAAAATTCTATCATATCAAGCAATGGCACATTCCTCAGAACTAACCACCGCACAAGAAATACAGAAATCTAAGAAAGTTTATCTCGCTGTTTTCGGTGCGTTATTGGTCGGCACAGTTGTCACGGTGCTAGTAGCCACCGTCGAGGCATTGGATGTTGGTAAGCATGGCTTTGATAAATGGGATGCCGTTCTAGGCCTCTTCATTGCTACGGTAAAAGCTTCCTTAGTTGCCTACATTTTCATGCATTTAAATCATGAAAAAAAGGCTGTTTATTGGATTTTCTTCAGTGCGCTGCTACTGTGTGCTTCGATGTTTGGCATTCTCTTTCTCGCAAAATACAGCCCGATCTTCGATAAATTCTTCTACTAACCAATGTCACTACGCGGCTTCCATATCGTTTTTATTACTGTCTGCACCTTGCTTTGTGCATTCCTCACGCTATGGGCATTCGTCTTGGCACCTGAGCCATCCGCCCTGGCTACTAGCCTTGGCGTTACCGGTATAGCTGGTCTCATTGTAATTCCGATATACGGCGTCTACTTCCTCCGCAAGGCATCCAAACTTCATCTCTAAATCACCAATGTACACACTCAATCTCCTCGCCTGTTCAACCTGCCGCGTTTCGATGATCGAAGGCGGTGGTGATGCTGCAGGTTATTCCATTTTCTTCCTACTGATTGTCATTCTCGCAGTGCTTGTGGGAGTCGGCTTTTTTATGGGTCGCTTGATCAAGCGTGAAAGCGAGAACTTAGACCCGGAGCTTCGGGATGATTACGTTCCTCAGTGATACGGAAGACATTACATTTCTACTTCTTACGATTTATATTTCATTATGAGCCCATCTGAACTCTTAGGCCTTCCAGAAAATTTCTCTGCACACGGAGGACAAGTCGATCACCTTTTGGACGTTGTCCATTGGTTCATGATCGCATTGTTCGTCGGCTGGACGACATTCTTTTTCTTTTGTATCTACCGGTTTTGGCACAAGCGTAATCCGAAGGCATCCTATAACGGTGTGCGCAGTCACCTTTCCAGTCACATGGAGGTTGCGGTTATTATTATCGAGGCAGTGTTGCTCGTTGGTTTCGCCTTCCCTCTGTGGGCTGAACGTGTGGATGAGTGGGAAAAGGTCCAAGAAATGGATCCTGTCCGTGTCCGCGTGGTGGGTTGGCAGTTTGGCTGGACTTATCACTATCCCGGGCTCGATGGAAAGTTTGGACGAACTGATCCGGACTTGATCTCTGGATCAAACGATCTCGGCATAGACTACACTGACCCAAACGCACACGATGACTTCATCGCGCCCATCCTTCAACTCCCTGTGGACCGCCCTGCAGTCCTGAACATCGGGACCAAGGACGTGATTCACAACTACGCGATCGTGCCGATGCGTATTCAACAAGATGCGATTCCAGGGAGAGAGATTCCGATGTGGTTCACTCCTGTTAAAACTATGGAAACTTATGTCATCTGCGCACAACTCTGCGGTGAAGGGCATGCCAATATGATCGGCAGTATGGAAGTCGTTGAGCAGAAATCCTTCGACGAATGGGCGAAGACCCAATCTGAGTCCGCGCTTGAGGCGCAACAGAACAAATCTGAGGTTGCTGCGGCTTCGGAATGATTTCTGAAAGCTAGGAGTTTGGTCTTTTTATTTATTAAAAAGCTAAGATCGATCAATCCCACCAAAAACGCTTCTCAAAGCGATTACTGGATACGACTTTCAGATCTATTCTAAATAGCTCTTCAAGTTTGCTGAAGCCCTTTCTTAAAGATGCTTCTGTCAGTGGTCGGACGACTAGATAGCGATTGTTGTTTTCATTATTTGTCGGCGACCAGACTTCAAACTCAAAGTCGTAAAGTTCATGTGATTTTGCTGTTTCAGAAAGGCGTTTCGCTTCAGCTAAAGCGAGGTCTTTGGCGTCATAAGATGCTGCTAGCAAATAGAAATCCTCGAGGGCTAAGTGAGCGTTCACTTGTTGAGTCTTTGCTGGAAGAATGCAGAGCCAACATTGTTGCTTCCCCGACAAAACTTTCAGAAATAGTGAATTCTGATCTTCAACCACCGCCTGCAACTCCCACTCAACATCGGCATTACGATCAAATCCCAAACGTTCTTTGACTCGGCCACCCCAAATCAAACTCAAGTTACCGATATAAGCACCTGAAGATAGACGGGAAAATTTTTCCTCCGGCCACTTCATTGGATGCACTGGGTAGTGCTTGATCAGATCGACAAGTGTGGTGGATTTATTCCCTTCTTCCGTTTTGCGAACTTTCATTGGAAAGTCTGCCAAATCTTTTCCGCTATCAAGGTGTTGAGCTAAAAGGAGTACGCTCGAAACCTTCTTTGCCAGAGGGGAATCGTATTCTTCGTGATCTTTACGTGGCACTTTCTCGTAGGTGTCCAAATAGTGTTTTACTTCGATCTGGTAGTAGCTCCCCACGTTATCTTCCTCTGTGCGCTGAATTACAAATCCGGTATCGCTCGTTCCAAGAATATGCTCGGTTACCGTAATAACGCGGTCAGGAGTGGCGCTACTCATGGGTATCAAAGCGAGAGTTAAGCAGGGAATAAAAGTCTTTAGAGAGAGGCGGGACATGGATTTTGGCGATGGTAGGTTCTTTCCTTAAAAACGGCAAGATAGGTTTCTCGCGCCATTGTTCCCAGTGATTCAATCAAAAATAGCCATTTAAATCGGTATGGGAATCGAGTATCAAAAGCAGCTTATGGCATATGACCAATCCATGTTCGGACCATCGGCGTTCGATATGTCCAATTTCAGCCCATACAATATTCTCGCGGGTTTTATTTTTGGGACCATAGGGTGGGGGGCTTGGCGTTATGGACGCCGACTTGAACGAACCAAGCCAATCATGATCGGTCTCGCACTGATGGTTTATCCGTATTTTGTTTTCAATTCCTACCTGCTGTGGGGGATTGGTCTAACTCTGATTGTGATATTGTGGTTTCACCACGATCGCTAAGTGTTTACCTGCGCGAATTTTTGATCGTATGGGCCAATCGACTTGCGGCGAGCTCCAGAAGCTCTGCCGCATGCTCGATCGCGTATTCCAGGGTCATCGGTGAATTGACGATGGAGGTCAATCCGTCGAAATGCTGTTGCAGTAGAGATTCATCCGCGATTTTTCCTGCCAAAGCGTAGATTGGAATACGATGCTTGTGAGCCAGTAGGGAAACGCCGAAAGGTGTTTTACCTTCTAGTGTTTGAGAATCGATCGAACCCTCGGCCGTGAACACCATGTCCGCCTTGGCTAGATGTTGCTCTGCTTGCAGTGCATGTGCGATGCATTCAAAGCCAGATTCCAGCGTTGCTCCACAAAAGGTCATCAGTCCGTAGCCAATCCCACCTGCTGCGCCAACTCCGGGATATTCTGTGAAATCTGTTTTAAAATGCGCGTTTACAACGGAGGCGAGCTGCGAGTGCGCTGACTCTGCTGCTGCCAAATCCTCGGGTGCGATACCCTTCTGTGGACCGTAAACCTGTGTTGCACCGCGCGTTCCTAAAAGGGGATTAGCGACATCGCAAGCAACGGTAATGGGTGGTAATTTCACCATGCCTGAGGTGTCGATACGTGTGATTTCTTGAAAATTCGCTGGCAGGGGCTCCAAGTTTTCTCCTGCTTCATTGAGAAATTTACATCCAAGTGCTGCCGCGATCCCGATCCCAAGGTCGTTCGTCGCGCTACCTCCGATGCCGATGACAATGCTCTTCGCACCCTTTTGTATCGCTTCACGAATCAGCTGGCCGACACCGTAACTGGTTGCTCGTGAGGGATTGCGTTCCTCTTCGCTGACCCGCCACAGGCCATTTGCTTGAGATGATTCAATAATCGCCGTTTTTTCGGTTCCGTCTGTCATCATAAGCCAGGCGGCAGTGACTTCCCTGTCCATGGCGTCGCCTACTAGAGCCTCATGGTGCTCACACGATCCAGTTTGTTCAAAAGCATCCAATAAGCCCTCTCCGCCATCAGCAAGCGGGAGTAAATGGTATTGGGCATCTGGAAAGATTGTTTTCAGTCCTTTCGCGATCGCTTCGGCGGCTTGTTTACCGGTCAAAGAACCTTTAAATTTGTCTGGAGCAATAAAGATACGCACAGGCAAGATTCTGCCCAATTGGCGTTAAAGGTCGAGAAAAGGTGACCTTTTATTAGAAACGCTGAACAAATTTTTGACAAGAGACGATTTGCTGTCTAAAGAACCTGCCCCGCGCAGTGGTAAACCATTCGCGGCGACTGACGATCCACCATAACAAATTTCACAAATGGCCAAGAAGACAACACTCCAAGCAGCCCCGCGCCTTCGCAGCGGTTCCGGCAAACTTAAGCAAATGCGCCGTGAAGGCTGGTTACCATCTGTCGTTTACGGACGCGGTGTCGAAACAGAGAACCTTAAAGTCGACGCAAAGACATTTTCCGACCTTCTTGCAAAAAGTTCATCCGACAGCATTTTGATCAACCTTGATGTTGAAGGTGAAGGCATTCGTTCGGTTTTCCTCAAAACCATCCAGACCGATCCTCTTTCCGGATTGGCGCTGCACGTTGATTTCCTAGCGGTTAACGAGAAGACTGAGATTACCGCGAACATTCCAGTTAGCCTCATCGGCGAGTCTGTCGGTGTGAAGAACGGTGGTATCTTGGAGCAGTATGCTCATACTATTGAGATCACCTGTTTCCCGAAGGATCTCCCTGATATGATCGAAAGTGATATTTCTCACCTTGATGACGGAGACTCACTCCACATCACCGATCTGAAGCTTCCTGAAGGTGTCATCGCGACTCAGGGCGAAGACACTGTCATCGCTCACATCGGTAAACCTGCAGCCTTGGTCTCCGAGGAATCGGCTGCTGGCGAAGCGGACGATTCAGCAGAAGTTCCTGCTACTTCCCAGAAGGGCGAAGAGGAATCCTCTGAAGCTTCTTCCGAAGAAGAAGCAAAGTCTGCGGAATAAGCTTTCCCTAAACTGTTTCATCAAACGCCCGGAGAATTCTTCTCCGGGCGTTTTTTCTTTTCTAACTTCGCTTGCGAGTGCTGGTCAATTCAGCTGAACTCATCACATGGAGCTTTCACTCATCATTGGCCTTGGGAATCCTGGTCGGCAATATGAAGGGACGCGGCATAACGTTGGCTTCGACCTCGTTGATCGCATTGCTGCTGCAGATGGAGTGAGTTTTAAATCAGAGCCACGGTTTCAGGCGCATATTGCAAAGTTAAGCGACGGAACTCTTTTGATGAAGCCCCAGACTTTCATGAACTTGAGTGGCCGCTCAGTGAGGCAATTGATGGCTTTTTTCAAGTGGGATCTGGAGCGGTTGTTAGTGGTTTACGATGATGTTGCCTTACCGCTCGGTCACCTTCGTTTTAGGGAAAAAGGTTCTGCGGGAGGTCACAATGGTATCAAGTCCATTATCGAACACCTCGGTGGAGACGGGTTTTCGAGATTGAAGCTAGGAATAGGCGCAGCAGATCCTGGTGAAATGACCGGGCACGTGCTCGGGAAATTCGCACCGGATGAGCATGAAGAGCTTGAAAACATGCTTGCCACCGCGCGGGATGCCGTGCAGATTTCGCGCTCCCAAGGAGTTTCCTTGGCAGCAAACCGCTTTAATACTCCACGGGCCAAAGCGCCCAAAAAACAAACAACCGAAGATAAACAAGATGAGCCGCAAATACGAAGGTCTGATAGCCCTGACAACGAAGAGCCAAGAGGGCAGCATGGATGATCTGGTAGCCACTATTTCTAAAGAAATTGAAGCAGCTGGAGCCAAGGTCGAGAGCGTCAATAACATGGGCCGCAAAGACTTTGCCTACACCCCACGCAAGATAGCCGGTGCTCATTACGTGACTTACACAATCACCAGTGAGCCTGACGTGATCACCAAGATCCAAGAGAAGCTTGCTCTGGTTGACGCCGTTTACCTAAATCAATTCAATCGCGTCGCTTAAGCGATTCGGACGAAACCTTCACGCAAGATCAGGTCGCTCTTGCTTCTTGTGACTGAACCTACCAATATTCCCCCATGGCAAATTTGAATAAAGTGATGTTATTGGGGAACTTGACTCGCGATCCCGAGCTTAGGCATACGCCTAAAGGGTCAGCGGTCGCCGACCTTGGAATCGCGGTCAATCGCCGCGTTCAAGACGGTAATGGTGGTTGGAAAGACGATACCACTTTCGTTGATGTTACCGTTTGGGGAGCCAGTGCGGAGAACGCTCAAAAGTATTTGACCAAAGGTCGCGGAGTTTTCATTGAAGGCCGTCTCCAGATGGATGTCTGGGATGATAAAGCCACCGGTCAAAAACGCAGCAAGCTCAAGGTCGTCGCTGATAACCTCCAGTTCCTTCCGGACGGCAAGGGCGGAAGTGCTGGTGGGCGCTCTAGGGACGATGACGGCTCGTCTAGTAATGACGGCAGTAAGCAGGGTGGCTCAGCCGCACCGACTGACGATTTCGCTGAAGAGGACGACATACCGTTTTAAGCGGTTTGTGAGTCAACCAGACTAGCTTTTCTCAGTAACCGATTAGCTTAGCTATTTGGCTTAAGGTAGTAGAGGACTGCCATGCGAGCGGCGATGCCGTTTTCGACCTGGTCGTTGATGAGAGAGCGTTCGTAGTCCATGACGGCATCGCAGAGTTCCACACCACGGTTCACTGGGCCGGGGTGCATGATATAGAGTCCGCGTTTGCTGATCTCATCCAGCCTAGTATCCGTGATTCCGTAAAGTTTATGATACTCGCGTATCGAAGGGAAAAATGGAGCGTCTTGCCGTTCCATCTGAACGCGGAGGAGGTAAATGATATCGGGCTTCCATTTTAGAGCTTCATCGTAGTTGGTGAAGCGTTCGATTCCTTGAGGGCCGTTTTTGGGGAGGAGCGAGCCAGGGCCGAGGAAGGCGACTTTGACTCCCAGTTTTTTGAGGATGGTCGAAGTTGATCGAGCGACCCGCGAGTGCAGGATGTCACCGACAATGAGGACCTTCTTACCGGTGGGATCTGGGAACTTTTCTTTAATCGTGAAGGCGTCCAGTAATGCCTGGGTGGGATGAGCGTGGGCGCCGTCCCCAGCATTGATCACTGAGGCGTTAGTTTGTGCTGCAATCGTGGCAGGTAGGCCAGAGTGCGAGTGGCGCACGATGATGTAATCGGTGCGCATCGCCTGCAGGGTTTCGACAGTCTCGCGCACGGACTCGCCCTTGGTGATTGAAGAGTGCCTAACGTCGAAGTTGGTGACATCAGCAGACAGGCGTTTGGCAGCGACTTCGAAGGAAGAATGCGTGCGTGTCGATGGCTCGTAGAATAAAGTCAAAACCGACTTACCTTTGAGTGCAGGAACTTTTTTCACTGAGCGGGTGAAAAGTTCTTTAAAAGGAACCGCTTGATCTAAAAGCAGATCGATTTCCTCACGGTCAAGTGAGCTGATATCCAGAAGGTCTTTACGAGGCATAAGAGAAAAGTGGAGCGTAGGTGATCCCCCCGAAAACGAGGGTCATGATAATGATGATCGTGAGGATAGCTGCATGATGACGCGAGCGCTTCTTTTTTACGAAGATGAAGATGGTGAGAAGTGTTGAGATGATGATCAGGCTCAGAGGTGTGATGTAAAGCGCCCGCTGCCAAGCGGCGAGACCGGCGCAGAGGGCTAGAATATACGTTGGTGTGAGGAGTATGGGGTGTGCGGTGAGTTTTTTCAGGTAGGCAGCGGGATCAGCCGCTGGGTTAGACATGACTGAGATCGTCTCGCGCTTGTTCGATTCAGCAAGGCTTTGTGCGGATTTGCGATGGCTTGGGAGCTCGATTTTATGATGTGTTCCTTGGGCGGGAGCCAGAGGTAGTTCTTCTTTGCGGAGCGGATGAATCTTCCTTCGCTTGGGCTTTTTCGGAGTATTAGGTGTTGGTGGGG
>Ga0307935_1000620_pt1 | contig 15138 bp, 13 predicted proteins | sample OrgLakmetageno92_FD_201827 | JGI IMG/M metagenome (GOLD analysis project Ga0307935, IMG submission 201827) | Saline water microbial communities from Organic Lake, Antarctica - #92 | ecosystem: Environmental > Aquatic > Non-marine Saline and Alkaline > Saline | place: Antarctica: Organic Lake...
TATTAGCAGCTGGCCTCACTCGATCCTGACACGCAGGGACTCGGCTAACTCCAGGCGGTAGTGTCGCCCGATACTTGTGCTATTTCGGTTGGCCACAATCTGTGCCATGAGCTTTGAGGGCATCGGGAAGCCCGTGGCCGAAGGCAGTGGCTTGCCACACGCCACCCCAGGGGATTTCGTGGTGACTATGAAATACTTTGATCTAGTCGTAGAACGTGAGTGCGATTGTCTTGACCACCTCTGCACTGGCTCTGCTCTTGATGGTTTCTAAATTTTTCTCAGCGTTGGTGGGATTTTCGGCCAACTTAAGGCCTTCTCTGATGGCATTCTTGACTGCTGGAACCGTGATCTCGTGCACGGCGACCCCACTGTCACCAAACCATTCGTCGCAACAAGCAGTTGAGGTTTGAACCGGGATAGCCCCCATTGCCATGGCTTCTAACATAGAGGTGCTGATTCCGTCACTCTCAGATAGGCCAACATATATTTTTGATTTTGCAAACATCTCAAGTACCTGCTTGTGGCTCATGGCTCCTTTACCGAATGCCTTGATCTCGAGTCCTGTTTGTTTGGAGATTTGTTTTGCTAGCTTCAAGACAGATCGGTTGGCCGAATAAACGATGATCTTGTAGCCCTGCAGTTCTTCTGACATTTCTCTGACTGCCTCGAGAGATACTTTTGCCCTACCCACCCAGCCGTGATAGCCCTTGAGGGCAATTGTCTTGCGTTCACTGGGGGCAAGTCGTTGAATCGCGAAGTCAGCTTCAGAGAAGCCACCTGCGTTCGGTATGACTGGCATCGCTTGACCGGTGAAACCCAGGTTCCTTGCAAGGACGACATCTCTCTCGCACTCTGCAGAATAATAATCCGCAAGCTGCAAAAGCTTTTGAAGTTTTGTTTTGTGTTTTGGGAACCGTTGAAACCAGAATATGTCACTGCCCCAATTGGTGACCATGAACTTAAGTCCCTTTGGCCTGTGAGCGGAGAGAGCCCTGAGGCTCACATAGCCAGCATTCTGAAGCTCCAATGAGTGAATAATGCTTGGCTGGAAGCTTCTAATCGCTCGCCTCAAGAGCCACCCTCGAAAAAAATTATTGGCTAACTTGTCTAGGACCCAGAGAGGAAGAGCGAAGTAGCGGGCGAGGGGGGCTAGCCGGAAGCGTGCTGCCTCAGTGCTAGAAAGCAATCTCTCAAGTTCGGGGTGGACTTGTCTGTGGGCTGAACTAGGGAAGAGCAGGAAGTCGAGGTCTTGCTCTCTAAACTGGCTGAGCCAGCGTGCAGAGTGGATGCTATCAAGCATGCATGCGACGGCTATCCTTCGCCTATCCATTTTCTCCTCTTGTCCCCCAAAGACCAACTGTTTCCCAAATCCACTAACGATAGGCTAGTGGCTTGGAAGTCTTAAGCCTCGAATGTTGAGAGTCTGGCCAAGTAGAAAATTGCCAAACCTACCAAATCCGATTACCGTTTGGCCTAATTCAGTCTTTGAGCACCAAAACCAAAGAGGAGTAAATCTGCGAGAATCTCGTCGAGCTCGGCATACTCGTTCCTAGACTTTTTAAGGACCTTGTATGTCGAGGACCTTCCAATGAGCTGACCAATTCAACGTGAAGGCTTAGTAGAAAATCAGCATTAATTGCATGGGAGACCCATTTTTCCACAGGGTGGAATCTGCAACCCATTGAGTACTCAGTTCGAGCTGAGCCTGTACTTTTAGGCGTTGGAATAGATTTAGTCTCATCCTTGTGAGCGCAAGAATTTTTTTACCTCTTAGCTCTGATGAGACTAGTACCGAGTTAGTGCCTAAACGCGTACCTTTAGGATGTCGAGGAAAGCAATCTAAGGAAGTATTCTGATCTATTTGTGCGAAAAGTAGCGGAGTAGTTTTAACTCTGGGCACTTACGACGTCTAAGCTCTGCTTCCCTTATTGCTAACAATCTAAGAGTAAGCGGCTTATGTCTGAACTGCGTTTGAAGACTAAGAGCCTGTGTCAATAACACGCGTTGGGAAGTACTCGTCCGATCAAGTTGGCCACGCTTTTTGGTATTTTGAATTGGAGTTTCTTTCTTTGGATGCGGATGACTGCGTGACCAGGTTGTCAAACTGCTGGCCAGAGCCCCTAGAGCCCGACAACCAGCCGGTATTTGAGCCCTGCGGCCGTTAACCGTTGAAGAGGGGAGAGTTTCCGGACAGGCGTTTTAGTTTTGGCACCCTGGCGGACCTGTTCCAGAAGCTCGAGCCAGATTGGGCGGGATTTGATCGGGTTGTCCCAGGTTTCCGAGCCAAGCCAATGCAGCTGAAAACTTAGTCTTGAATTTGGAATGTCCAATTCGGACCTTCAGGTTCGGCAGCCAAGGAAATTTAGACCCCTCCAGAAAAAAGGATCTTTTGACTTTATTCTGAGCATGGTTGTGAGGTGCAAGCAAGACGATCATAGTTTCCAGCAGATGCCGCTGCTAAAACTCAGCCAGCAAACAATCACAAGGTGATGTATTTCTAAAAACCAAAGACAGAGCAGGCCCCAAACTCTCCGAACATGTCCGGGCGCGCACAGCACCGCTCTTCGCGACCTGTGTCCCGTAGGACTTAGAGCTAGAATAAGGGGGCGTAAGCGTCTGGCTGTTCTGCTCATCTTTTAACTTTAGATTTAGCTGAGTTTTTGGTCGGGAGCATATGGTCGCGGGGGAAGAAGAAAATGCCAGTACTTTACGTTTTCGATCGCGAGGAAGTGAAAACCGTGACTCGAGGCTTGTTAAATGATCCGATTCAGAGCACCTAGGAGGGAATTTATATCCTTAGTGTTGCCGGCTCGCGACGCCGTTGGAACATTGAGGCTATCCGTTTTGTCCTCGCTGCTTGCTTTACGGCAGGGTGATGAGCTTCTCTTGGTTGTGGATCAAAATGACGAAGCTACTTTTCGGTTGGCACATGACTTCTCTGACCCTAGAGTGAGAGTATTGGTTGCACCTATCGGCTCAAGCTTCTCCGATAAGTTGAACTTGGGAGTTAGTCGCGCGGTGCACCCGTTGATAGGGAGAATGGACGCTGATGATGTCTGTCTACCTTGGCGATTTCTCAGCCTTTCGAGAATCTTGGAAAAAAAACGTGTTGATTTCATCTTTTCTACGGCAATTGTCTTCGGTAGGGCCCTCAGGCCCTTACCGGTGCTTCCTCAACTCCCAATCCCTTTGGACGATTGGGAAGTAAAAGAACAGCTTTGTTTCACTAACCCCCTGGTGCACCCAAGTGTTCTGATGAAAAGAGAGGCTTTCGAGTCGCTCGACGGCTACTCTGAAAAGTCAGGTGAGGACTTGGATCTTTGGCTCAGGGGCGCCGTGAAAGGGCTCAGGTTTCATAGAATCGGAACGCCGACTATTCTTTATAGATACTCAAAAAAGTCACTGTCAAGGTCGACTGAAACAAAGAAATCAGTAGAAAACGATCGTCATATCAGGCACCTCAGGGAAAAATTGCGCACAAACCTAAGGCCACATAGCCGTCCGTGTTCTTCGGCCAGCGGTGAGGCGAATTCTCCCTCAAGAATAGGCAGTTTGAGCTGGAAAGCGCGACTGGCTTTGTTGGATCTGGGGCTGAATTCTTGATGCGTCATCAGCACCAACTGCTCGGGATGTTCTCCACCTGACTTTCGTCAAATAGCCTGTTGGGGTCATCCATACCTTTGTACCATTTAGAAGGTTTTATCACTAACTTCTTCTTACCGGACATTGCGGCCCACCAGCTAAAACTCGAATTCGAGCAGGCAATAACATCTACGGTGCTTGCTAAAGCCAGGACTTCGTAGTCTCCTCTGAAGGGAATACTGGAGATGTCTAAGTAGTCAAATCTGGGCAGGCTCCTGAGGTTTTCCTTGAGCCAGTTCCTATCATCTGAGCTCACCAGAATTTGCTTAACGCCTGAATCACGAAGACGTTCTGACGCTGAGGAAAAATACCCTATGTCTAACAAACCTATAGTCGAAGAGTGATTTGCGTAGTCCCCCCGTCGAACGTGAAGCAGTCCAACTTTTTCTGAGGCAACGTCGCTGGATAGGCGTGAAAATATTGGACTTGGGTCGAGGGGCTCTAACTCGAATGGAGCCCCGTACTGGCGCAAAGCTTGCAGATAGAGGTTCGATTGGAAGTACCCAATCAAACGGGTCGTCTTCTTGGGATGAAAAACCGGAGTCGGGCTAAGCCCCAACTCTTCTATGGCAATTCGCTGCTCGAGAGAAAGCAGGCGAATAATTCCTCTGGTAACGGAACCTTTGGACTCCAAATTTAACATTTTCATTGTGGGCCCAAAAAAGCTTTTCATGTCCAAGTGATTCACGACACTTAGTTGGCGTCCCCGTATTTGCGAGGCGAATTGCGCAGAGACTTTCGCTTCTAAAAGCTCGTAACTAAGCCCAACGGCCCTTACGAGCATAAAAAGCTGATTTCCTAGGCCACCGCTTATTTGAACTTTCACATTGAGACTTGGGCTAGCTCCCGGTCTCCCGTTCATGCCTTGAGCTCACTTGTCAGCATCATATAAAAGTCGAGAAGAGAGTGGTGGGCACAGAACCGCTCTAAGTCCACGGGCAGACTTAGTGACGTTTTCGCATCATGGACGGATGCAACGATTGATTTGACTGATGGTTTGGCAAAAAACACCTGGGGCAGACTTCTAAGCCAAGCCCGCGACGGGCCCACGTACACGACCTTGGAGCCACTGGCGATTGCAGCAAAAATTTTCTCGGAATGGAAGGGGATATCGTTTTCGATCACAAGAACAATTTGGTGCTGTGAAAAAAACCTCACCTCACTTTCAACCCATCCGTAAAAGCTGAAGCGGGGATATTGACGAGTTTTTTCTAAAAAACTGACAAGGGACAAGCTGGTGAGCCTGGGTTTTTGTCCTGCTAACACGGTCCTGATCATAGAGTGAAGCGCCTGCTTTATCCTCGTAGGCATGGGTTTCTCCCACCCAGGACCGGCGAGGGAAACACTCTCGCTCATCTCTAGCAGGGCCAGAATGGATTGACGTCGAAGCTTATAAAGAGAAGTTTTCGAGGCACTTTGTTTGTCCCCCGCTGCCACGGCAATTCTTAGGTCAGTCCTCATTGCAGGTATCGCTATCCGGCCGTCCATGAAGGAGGGGTGACTCGAGTACAGGACTAACCGCGAGCCCTCGGAGCTCATTTCGGGGTTGAAAACTATTACCCTGTCAAATATTCTTCGAAGCCATTTCGAGTGCTGCAAGGGGTGCACTGCTTGCGGTTCGAAGACAATCAAAGTTGTTTTTCTCGCCTTTATTCTAGCGAGATTGGAGCATACGAACCAAGGGTCTAAATCGAATAGCCAGACTTCTTCAGCGTCTAGCAGCGTCGTAAACTTTACGCCTGAATCCTCTAAAATCTTGGTGAGCGGCCAATTTACAAAGGTATGACTTGAGAGTGCATCCGCTCCGAAGAACCTAGCGTAAACACGGGGGCCATTTAGTTTCAACTGCTCCTACCTGCCAGCCAATTCTTGGCAAGTAGACCGACAAGGTCCAAGGCCTTTGGGGTTTGCAGCGTGAAATCATTTACTGCCGCGGTCTGAACAGTTTGATCCGACGACCAGCCTAAGCTCTCGTCCACGTGCAGTCTGGACTCAGGGTTGAATTTGACCATGAGTCCCTTAACAAGGTCTGCAACCAACGTCTTCTCCGTGCCTCCGACTTGAAGGGTAGGAGGGAGATTTCGGGCGTCCGGCCCATCAAGCACATCCGTCACGAATGCAGCAAATTGATCGTAGTGGATGTACTCCCTCATCTGCTTAGTGCCATGGATTGTGAAATCAGTTTTGCTTCGAAGAGCTTCCAGTAGCTGACCCAGCATCATGTGTTTGGGTGGCGGAGTCCTGCCCACTAGTGTGTGCGTGCGAATATGCGTCCATCCTTCAATGTCACCATCTGAGGCCCGCACCCCGAGTCGATGCTTAGAAGCAATGTACGGATTTTCTGTGGCGACTCCTTCAAGGGCGCTGCCCAATGTTAGGAATTGCTTCGGCTCATTTGCTCTCCACATGATCTCAATTGCGTGAGTTGGTATTTCAAAGTTCAAGAAATTAAGCGTCTTCTTCGATGAGGATGGGTCGATAACCGCCGCGGCGAAAATAAAAGTGTCAAACTTATGTCTCGACGAATCCCAGAATGCAGATCTTTCTTCGGACGTCATTGTGCTTAATTTCCTGAGCGACAGTACTTCATGTTCCCACTGATGCAGGGCGAATTGCCCAAGCATGTAGCTTGATAATTTACTGTCCTTGCCTACCAGCGCAATTCTCTTCATGTTGCCTAGCTCCTATCTCTAGTCCAAGACTTCAGCCATCAAATGGTTTCTTGTGTAGCAATGAATCGCATCCGCTCGCGTCGGAACGGCCCCCCCGCAGGGGCTTGGCTCCACCTTTAGAATCACCAAATCATAGCTCCCTGTCGAGATCAAAAGTTGCGCAATGCCTTCTGCTCAAGTTGTTTGGAGGCAAAAAAAGTCCAGAATCTTTGCTTAGTAGTCACTGACGGGCTAACTGGAAGTCTGTGAAATACGCGTACTCCAACAAGTCGGTCAAGCTGGATTCGGGCATCATGCCTTCGATCTTCATGTCACGGTCATGCGCCAGTTTACTGTCGGGACGACCGATCCAAGTTGGCCTAGAGGGTGGATTGACATTGCTTTGTGCCTCACCGATCTTGTTAATGGCATGCTCAAGGATTCCGAGAGGCACCTCTCTGAAATTCACGAAGGCGTACTTGGATTGTTGAGCCGGTCCATCTGTCGCAATAGCGCCCACGAAGTCGGCTAGAAAAGGAGCGTAGGACAGGTCAATTTTGGCTTCCTTGTTTCTAATTTCGTATCGGCCACCCGTGATTTTAGAAGATATTAAATTTGCGATGACCTTGTCCCTTGGGTCGTTCGGACCAAAGGTTTCCGGAACGTAAATGTTCTCGACCCTCATAGAAGCGGACGATGCAACTCCTAAGTAGTGCCTGAATGCCTCTTTAGTGGCCGCGTATGGCCCCATTCCATCTTCACTATGAGCGTCTTGCCAAAAACTATTGAAGTTTATGAATCTTGATCCTGAACGCTTCGCCGCCTCGAAAACCCTTACCGAGAAGTCGAAATTTGCGCGAACGACATCGGGAATCACTTTAATGTCTCGGGAGGGCGTGAAATGCGTCGCCGCGTGCACTACAACCTGAATTCCAAGTTTGCAAAAAATGGCCTGCAATTCCTCTGCCGATGAGGCGGCCTCAATAAAAGAACCCTTCTCACCAAAACTCAGCTGGGATTTACTCAAACTCCTGTTTACGTGGTGCACTCTCACTCCCTTTCGCTCTAAGGACTGAGCTATCAAGTTGCCTAGAAATCCAGTAGATCCAGTTACGGCCACATTAAGTGTCATAACAGGCTGTGGCTTTGGTCTCTGTCGGAAATAACCTTCGGTTCCAAATCCCAGGCAATGCCAAGAGTCGGATCATCCCACCTCAGGGCGCGTTCCAGGCTGGAGTCGTAGGGCGCGGACATTATGTAGAGAAGAATTGTTTTCGGTTCAAGCGTAAGGAATCCGTGGGCGCAACCCGGGGGGATAAGGACCCCATCGTTGGATTGCCCCTCAAGATGAAATGATTGGTGGGATCTAAAGGTTTGAGATTCCTGGCGCATGTCAACAACTACGTCTTGAACTGACCCCTGAAGGCAAACGACCGACTTCCACTCTTGTGCTTGCTCCTCTAAGTAGTGCATTCCCCTCAAAGTCCCCGTGTTCGGATTTGTAGAGATTGAGATTTGTTCGGCTACAAGGTCTTTCTGGGTCGTTGGGAGACGGGCAGGGTCCCAGACTCGCTGCCAGCTCCCTCTGCCGTCGACGTGTTGCTCCCACGCATACGGGGCAACCCCGGCAATGTAAGAAGCAGGCAATCTACCAGACCTTCCATGGGGCCTCGTCGGCGTCCCAGAGTCGATTCAAGAGCTTATATTCTCGAAAGGTGTCCATTGGCTCCCAAAACCCGTCATATTGGCGTACTGCCATCTCGCTTATTCCTGCCAACCGGTGAAGTGCTCCATCTTCGAGGGACTCCCCCTTCTTCAGATAGTCAAAGACCTCCGGATCGAAGACGAAGTAGCCCATATTGACCCAGTCGGCCATTTTTGGTTTCTCTCGAAAAGCCAAAACCACGCCTTCTTTATCGAACTCGACAACACCGAATCTGTTTGACGGCTGAGTAACAGTCATGGTTGCCAGTTTGCCGAATTTCGCATGAGCTTCTTCTAGTTGATTCAAGTCGACCGGGGCTAGTCCATCTCCGTAAGTACAGTGAAAAGGATTGTTTCCGATCACACCCCTAGCCCGGAGCAGCCGCTCTCCGGTGAGCGTGTCTTCGCCTGTGTCTAAAACTGTGATTTTCCAGTTCTCCGAGTCGCCGGACAGATACTCGATGCCGCCGCCCTCTCCCGTGTGTAGAGCGAAATCGCGAGTATGCAAATCAAGATTAGAAAAGTACGATTTTATAACCTCAGACTTATACCCTGCCAGAATAACAAAGTCGTTTATTCCATAATGGCTATATATTTTCATTAGGTGCCAGAGGACTGGTTTGCCGCCAATTTCGACCATGGGCTTAGGCTTCAGTTCCGTTTCCTCGCGCATACGCGTTCCGAGTCCTCCAGCGAAAATAACTGCTTTCAATATTCCGCCCCCCTTTTCCTTGGTTACAACTTCTGAAACAAATTTAGCGTAAAATTATAATCCCAATAACAATTTAGGAACAACGTTGTATTTTTCACTTGAAACAGTTCAAAGAATAAAAAACCTAATTGCAGAAGGCTTCTTAGATCAACAGGTGGATTTTAATCCAGGAGTCTCAGCGGTTCCGGTTTCAGGCAAGGTTCTAGACGCTGATGATCTGGCAACTTTGGTCGAATCTTCTTTGGAGGGATGGCTTACGGCAGGGCGGTACCACGAAGAATTTCAGCGCGGGCTGTCACAGTACGTGGGAGTGAGAAACGCCACGTTCGTCAACAGCGGATCTAGTGCAAATCTCGTAGCGTTGTCAGCATTAACGAGCCCAAAGTTGGGGAAAAGGGCCCTAAAACCAGGAGATGAGGTAATAACCGTTGCGGCTGGATTTCCCACAACAGTCAATCCAATCATTCAAAATGGGCTAATTCCAGTTTTCGTTGATATCAATCTGCCCACGTATGACATAAATGTTGACGCCATGAGAGACGCGCTCACCAATAAGACCAGGGCGGTGATGATAGCTCACACGTTAGGGAACCCCTTTGACGTAGATGCGGTGCTGGATTTCTGCAAATCGAGTAATTTGTTTCTAATAGAGGATTCTTGCGACGCTCTTGGTAGCACGTACAGAGGAAAAAAAACAGGGAGCTTTGGTGATACAGCGACTGTCAGTTTTTATCCCGCTCATCACATTACGACAGGAGAGGGAGGCGCTGTTTTTACCAAATCTCCCCTAATCCGAAAGCAGGTCGAGTCATTTCGAGATTGGGGCCGCGACTGTTACTGCGAGACGGGAGTGGACAATACTTGTCAGAAACGTTTTGATTGGCAGCTGGGAACTTTACCTCGGGGCTACGACCACAAATATATTTACTCCCACTTGGGGTACAACTTGAAGGCTACAGACATGCAAGCTGCGCTGGGGCTTAGTCAGCTGACTAAAATTGATATCTTTGGGCAAAAGAGACGGGCCAATTTTAACTTTTTAAAGCAAGAGCTAGGTCAAACGGAGGGCATAATCTTGGCGGAGGCGACGCAAGGCTCGGATCCATCTTGGTTTGGGTTTCCAGTCACGCTGAAAGACGAGCTGTCGGGGCAGAGAACGAGAATTCTAAAGAAATTGGACGAACAAAAAATTGGAAGTCGTCTGCTCTTCGGGGGAAATCTCCTTCGTCAGCCTGCTTATAGAAATATTGAGCACAGGGTGCAGGGCGAGCTGACTATCACCGAGAAGGTGATGGGTGACACGTTTTGGGTAGGGTTGCATCCTGGCCTTTCAAAGACACAGCTGAGCTTTACAGTGCACGTGCTAAAGGAAGCACTGGCGGCCTAAATGAAGTCGGTATTTCTAACAGGCCACACGGGCTTTAAGGGGGCCTGGCTAACAGTTCTTCTTAAAAGCCTGGGATTCGCAGTGCATGGATTCAGTGATGTGACGCGACCAGAGTCGCTTTATGAAACAGCCCGCCTTACGGATTTGATGACGAGCGAAGAATTCGGTGACATTCGGGATCTCAGTAAGTTGAGTAAGGCTATTTCGAGGTCAAACGCTGACTTAGTTGTCCATTTTGCAGCGCAGCCCCTTGTCTTGAAAAGCTATTCAAATCCCATCGAAACATTTGAGGTCAATATTAACGGCACTCTCAATGCGCTTGAAGCAAGCTTGCAAGCAGGGTGCAAAAGGGTTTTAATCATAACCACAGACAAAGTTTATAAAGATACGGGGTTGTTGCAGGGATATTCGGAATGGGACCCACTGCAGGGATGGGACCCCTATGCCGCTTCTAAGGCAGCCGCAGACATTGTTGCTCAAAGTTGGCTCGAACTGCACAGGAAAGTCATGCGTGTAGACATCGCTCGAGGGGGAAACGTGATTGCGGGAGGCGATGACTCAGAATTTAGACTGGTTCCGGACATAGAGAGGTCCATCGCCAATAGGAGCGCAATCTTGCTTCGCAATTCTTCACAAGTTCGACCTTGGCAACACGCTCTTGATTGCCTGGATGGCTACCTGACGATAACGTCGGCCCCAGATGGCAAACCCAACACTTGGAATGTGGGACCGTCGGACAGCGACCTGTCCTATTCCGCTGGAGAATTTACGAAACTCTATCTGCAAGCTAGAGGGGTTTCAGTTCCAGTGTTAGAGTCTGCGGGCAAGGAGAAAGAGACGGCATTTTTGAAGCTGGATTCGAGTCAAATATTTAGGGAACTCGCATGGCAGCCGAGGTGGCAATCAAAAAAGGCAATTACGATGACAGCTTTCTGGCACAAGCGCGTTCAAGATGGAGAGGACCCCAGGCTGGTGACAATTTCTCAGGTGGAAAGTTTCTTGGAGACAAGCCGAGCGTAGGCTGCGCGTAGCTCTCGTGCTTGAAATAACGAGGCCAATTTGAGTGACGGTAAAAGCCCCAACACTTTGGATCTATCCCCCAACTGCTTCCATGGGAAAGTAAAAACATGCATCCAAGGGGGTGGAGTACGCTTGCGACCTTGCTGGAGAGAGTAATGGGCAGAATTGTATTCGATGGGCTTGCGGTACTTCCGGTAAACAAGGTCACTCGAGTACGTGATTTTAGCAGTTTCTGAGGCAATGTAGGAGAACCACCAATCCGAGGACAAATTTGGTGTGAATGATCCCAGCGGGCTTCTAAGGGTCTTGACAAAGTGCTGGGCGTCATAAAATCCATAAATTAAATTACACGTCCAGTAATTACGAATTGCGTAATGTTTTCTATCGTGACCCTCTGTCAGGGACGCAAGTACGCCGAAGTCGTGAGACTGAACAGGCGAATCGTCAGTAAATCCTTGGACTTTCCCACAAGCTATTACTGCCTCCTTTTGTTTCAGGGCCGAAATAGCTGTGGATAGGTAAAGCTCATCGCCGAGGATATCATCTCCCGCCAAGAACTGGATATAATTCCCAGTAACTGATTCCAACGCCCAATCGATCGTACGCATAAAATTGTCGTGAATGGGCATCGGCTCAACAAAAGAGTTGACTACACACCTCTTGTCCGTGGACGCTAATCGAGAGACGATTTCCAAAGTTCCATCATCCGAAGCATTATCCCCAAAGTAAAGGATCCAATTTTGGTGTGTTTGCGAGCGAAGAGACAGGTACATTTCTTCTATGCGTCTTGCCTCGTTTCGGACCGGACAAATGACCGACACGTTTTCGTCTTCTTGAACTACATTCACTTTGACAACTTACCACATGGCTATAAATCCCACTTGTATGGCTTAGCTCGTTGAAGGACTCGGAGATCAGCTTTTTGGAGCGAGCCTTTGATGGTAACTATAGATTGCAATAGAGATCTGCCATCTTCTTTTGGTGAAGCTGCGATCAATAGACTCCGCGAGCTTTCTTCCATCATCCGTCCCCATGGCATTCAGGGCGCATGGGATCAAGTTAGGCTGGCGGTAAGAAGAGTCGTCTACGCTCCAATTCGAGCAGCGGAGATTCTTCTCAGCCGGGAGGCATTCTTGACCTTTGATTTACAGCGACTCCGACGAGCTGGTAATAGGGTCATCGATCTCCTGGGGGCAGTTCTATTTCGAAGGGCACCAGGGGTTAAAAATGTTCGAATCGAGCGAACAAAAGTATGGGCGGGATGGGGAGAGCACGTCGGGTTTTTTTCCCTCGATTCAGAGGTAAGCCTCCTGAGAGCCGTGCACGCTGAAAGGGGTCCGATCAGAATTGAGGACTCGCCTCACTATGCATATGTTCGGTCGATCATTTCCAGATTCGATGGTCAATTCAGCAAAGAAGATTGGTTGGGGTATGTCCGGGTACATAGCGCTGCAGGAAACAAGTACGTTCAGGAGAAAATGCTTAGGTTTGACGCACTTATCGCTGCGTCTATCCGAGGGGCTGAGTTTGAGATTGTGGTGAGGTGGAATAGCTCATTAGGCGTATTCCTCGTCGTAGACGGGTTTCACCGCCTAGCCTGCGTGGCGGCAATTGACCCAGGGAAACGAGTAAGGTGCATAGTCCTTCTCTAACAAAAATCGAGACTCGCCTTTGTAGCTTCGATAAAAACTGCCCGGCTCGCTAAGGAGGCCTTTTTTACATTTGTCCTGTCGTCTCCTCGAACGGAGCGGAACCCTAAAACTAGACACATAAGCTGCAAAAGCTCTGAGATAGTTTTCGACTAAGAAATTCTGCCTGGCTAAATTCGACCCTGAACCAGGAACGGATGTGCTCATGAAAGCTCTGTTCTATTCAGAGGCCTACGGGTCAGTGCTTGGAAGAAGACCCTTAACCCAGAGACCCTTTCAGTTCTTGCTCCTAGGAGTTGCAGAAAGAGCACTTGCAATCGCGATTGCAACCCTAGATCCCTTCCCGCACTTCAAATTGTTTCTATTTATTCTCTTTAGGTAGTCGAGCAAGATCCCGGAGCCGGGTTTTAGATTAACTTGCTTGGCTTCCGAGCCATAGTGCCCCAGCAATCCAAGGGCTTAAAATCTCCACTTAAACTCATCCAAGAACTTTGGGTTCTTAGATAGCTCCAAATCTGCATGCACCATTTTCTGGGCCAATTGCGCGACCGAGGTTTCTGGTTTCCAAGAAGTTGCGCTAATTATTTTCCTAGGGTCCCCCACTAGTGCATCGACTTCCGTAGGTCGCAAGTAGGCTGAATCCAGCTCAACGAACTTGACCCAATCCAAATCCAAAGAACCAAATGAGGCCTCAAGAAAGTCTTTTACAGTCGCAGAAACGCCGGTTGCTACGACGAAGTCATCAGGCTCATCTACCTGCAGCATCAGCCACATAGCTTCGACGTACTCTGGTGCATAGCCCCAGTCTCTGATGGAATCGAGGTTGCCAAGAAACAACTTGTCCTGCAGACCAAGCTTGATGTTTGCGGCGGCTCGGGTAATTTTTCTAGTCACGAAGGTTTCGCCTCTTCGTGGCGATTCGTGATTGAAGAGAATTCCATTAGTCGCAAACATGCCATACGCTTCGCGATAATTTCTCGTCATCCAATAGGAGTAAACCTTGGCGGCTCCATATGGACTTCTAGGGTAAAAAGGGGTGGCCTCATGCTGAGGAGGGGGAGTTGCTCCGAACATTTCGGAGCTGGATGCCTGGTAGAACTTGGAATGCGAGCTTACGAGCCTGATTGCCTCAAGGAGCCGAGTCGTAGCGAGCCCTGTCACGTCTCCGGTGTGTTCGGGTTCATCGAACGACACCCTAACGTGAGATTGGGCGGCCAAATGGTAAATCTCATCCGGTTGGATGGTGGCTAGCAGAGTGGTTAGCCTTGAAGAGTCTGACATGTCTCCGTAGTGCAAAATTAGCTTTTTGTTCTTTGTGTGAGGGTCCTGAAAAAGATGATCGATGCGCTGAGTGTTAAAAGTAGACGCGCGCCTGATCAGACCATGGACTTCGTACCCTTTGTGAAGTAAAAATTCAGTCAGATACGATCCGTCTTGCCCAGTTATTCCAGTAATCAGTGCTTTTTTCAAAAAGTTCATCCTAACTTCGCCTCTAAACTTACCTTAGATATTATTTTTGACTTGGGGGTTTTTCTTGAAAGTGCTAGTCACTGGCGCGGCAGGAATGCTGGGCAGTAATCTCTTATGGAAAATCGGCTCCTTTCAAGAACACTCAACGATTGGGCTTACCAGGGCAGACCTGGACTTTAGAGACCCAAAAGCCCTGGGTCAAATTTTGACTCGAGAGAAACCAGACCTGTTGATTCATGCCGCCGCCAAGGTGGGGGGCATTCAGGCGAACATCAAGAGCCCTTTTGAGTTTTTGGCGAGCAACTTGAGCATGGATACCAACGTGATTCAATCCTGCATTTCTGCAGGGATTGAAAATGTCTTGTACGTGGGCAGTAGTTGTATGTATCCGAAAGATTATCGCCAACCCCTTGTGGAAACTGACATTCTGGCGGCACCGCTAGAGCCAACCAATGAAGGTTATGCAATTGCTAAGATAGCGGGTAGCAAATTATGTGATTACGCCTCTAAGTCTTTTGGCCTCAATTACCGGACGATAATTCCCTCTAATCTTTATGGGCCTGGGGATAATTTCAATCTCGGCTCTAGCCACTTGCTTGCGTCCGTAATTCGTAAAGTGCACGAGGCAAAGGTAACAGGTGCGTCTGAGATCGAAGTTTGGGGGCCAGGCACCGCTCGACGAGAGTTCACTTACGTAGAAGACCTAGCCTCCTGGGTGGCAGCTTCGGTCGGCAAAGTAGCCAACTTGCCGGGAATTCTAAATCTCGGCATCGGAATGGATTACTCGGTGGATGAGCTTTACTTGGCCGCCATGGAGGCCATTGAATTTGAGGTTCAACTCGTACACGACTTATCAAAGCCAGAGGGAATGAAGGCCAAGCTGATGGACTCGTCCAAGGCAAG
>Ga0307935_1000621_pt1 | contig 15094 bp, 15 predicted proteins | sample OrgLakmetageno92_FD_201827 | JGI IMG/M metagenome (GOLD analysis project Ga0307935, IMG submission 201827) | Saline water microbial communities from Organic Lake, Antarctica - #92 | ecosystem: Environmental > Aquatic > Non-marine Saline and Alkaline > Saline | place: Antarctica: Organic Lake...
TCTTGCCCGGAGATACGCTGCGCTGCTTGCGCCACACTAGACGGCGTAGGCGCGCCGCCACCGCCACCACCGCCACCCGCGCTTTGATTCAAAAACCCGGGTGCCATAGGCTGTGACAGTTGCTGCTGTATCTGCGACTGCGTTGTGACAGGCGCCTTGTTGGGGTCCAACCCCTGGCGCACCATCTGCGCCTGGAGGCGCTGCCATTCTTCAGCTGTCATGCCTATCTCCTAATTATCCAAAGAACCCAGTACCGCCCGTAGCCATGCCGCCGAGTATAGACCCGCCGGCGCCTATGAGCGCGCTTGTTGGGTCGGCTGCGTTGGCCATGCTGGCCTGGTCGGCTGCCGCAGTGTAGACAGGGGCTGGCTGCGCCGCGGACGCTTGGCTGAAGTTCGGCATCTGCGGGGCGTTCACTTGCTGACCGCTCAACAATGCGTTGATTTCGTTCAGGCTGAAGCCACGCTTGGTCATTGCCTCTGTCAACTGCTGCTGGCGGATCTGATTGGCGTACTGGCTGCCTTGCATCGCCTGGCCGAAATTCTGGCTGTTAGCGCCCAGAGCCTGCTGGTAGTCCTGGTCGCTGCGCGCAGCCATTTGCCCAAACATCTGGCCTGACTCAGCACGGCCTGCACCTACGGATGACCACAACGCCTGGTTAGTGGCGTCGTTTTGCTTTCGGTCCATGCCTTGGCTTTGTGCTTGCCACGCGGCATCGCCGGGGGCCAGCCCCTGGTTACGCATTTTCATCTCCAACGACGCACGGTTGGACTCAAACTGCGGCTGCAGTCGAGACTGCGCCTGGTCGTACATCGCGTCTTCCGCCCGCTGCCGCGTCTCGTAGGGGTCGCCCACGGAGTTCTCCGGCACCGTAAACTGCGCTGTAGGCACCTGCCCCATTGGGTTCAGGCCGCGCCAGTCCATCGACTGGCCGAACTCAGCACCCAGGCGACCTGTCATCTGCCCAGCAATGTCTGACCGCCCGTCCTGGATAGCAACCTGCTTATCTAATATGCCCTGAAGTTCAGGCGTCAGGCTTTGAGTTTGCTCCCACGCAGTGGTCGCCTCGCCCGTAGAGGGGTCAGTAGTCTGGTAGGGGTTCCAGCTGGTGGACCCCCACGGCGTGTATTGATCAGGCCGGTTAGCAAACGTCTGGTCGCGCACGACCTCTCGGTTTGCCTCGCCCTGGGATACCGCTGCCTGCTGCATATTAGGCTGTGATTTGCCGCCCATCAGAACATACTCCCAATATTTACGTTTACCCCGTTCCCTGAATCCCAACTGCCTGTAGAGGGGTTGTATCTAAACGCTGCGCCGCCTCGTTGATAGCCGCCTTTATCTGTGTCAAGCCCCGCCAAAGGCTTCGCGTACCCACTATCCATCACTTCTACCTCCGGCAGCCCACCTTCCAGCCACGACCAATCCATCGCTTGCTGCTCCTGTGGCTGCGCCCCTCCACGGATGCTGGCGGCGGTGCGCTGCTGATCGCGAAAGCCCTGCTCGTCGTTCAGAAGGCTCATAAACTGGTTGCGGTAAAAGTCTTTATTGCCCCCTGCCTGGTCAGGCACCCCCCACGGCGACTCCTGGCCGGGCACATAGCGGTCAAATGCGTAGTCTGCGGGGTCGTAGCCGCCGCCGCCATCAAGACTTGGCGCCCCTTGCTTAAACTGCTCCCAATCCCACGACACCGGCGCCTCCTCATTATTGATGTTTGTGCCTATGCTACCCCCTTTATCCCACCCAGAAGTAGGCCGCGGCGGCGGCACAAACGGGTCTTCTGTCGAGCCAAGCAGCCCGGCAATAGCAGGCACAACTGCGCCGATAGCAGCATTCTTCGCCGCGCCGGTGAGAACATCCTTAACCACGCTGCTGTCTTCTTCCTCGCCGCCGCCTTCCTCGCCGCCGCCTTCCTCGCCGCCGCCTTCCTGGGCTGGCGCTGGCTGCGGTGCTGGCTGCGGTGCTGGCTGCGGTGCTGGCTGCGGTGCTGGCTGCGGTGCCGGCTGCGGTGCTGGCTGCGGTGCTGGCTGCGGTGCTGGCTGCGGTGCTGGCTGGGGAGAGCCGCCGCCCGCAGGTAGGTCAAGCACAGACCAATCAAATAGGCCACCAGGGCCAGAGAAGTCCCCAAAGGGCGCCTCGGGGTCTTCTACAGATGGGTCATACGTTTCGTCTTCAAAGGCGCCGGGGTTGTTCTCTTCAAAAGCCCCCCGGCTAAACGCCGCGTCCTTAGCAAGGCCCAAAGCAAAATCCGTGCCGCGCTCTCCCATTGGAATTTCACCAACCGGGCCGCCCAGCTGCCCCCCTACATAGGAGCCAGCACCAGCAACGAGAGAGTCAGTTACTATGTCTTCAAAATCACCACCTTGTGTGGCTGACGAAAGCCCTCCACCCCCGGCGGCCAGTAGAGGGGCGCCAGTAAACGCGCCCATGAGTGCCGGAGTCTTCTTAACCAAAGAGGTAAACCAATCATCGCCAGCACTTACGGCGCCTGTCCACTTGCCTGTAGCCGCGTTGAACTCATTCCGGGTTCCGTCACTGGAGGTGAATTCTGCGGGGATTCCGGTGATCTCCTCAACTAACCTGTTAGGGTCGGGCGGTGCCACAAACTCGCCCTTTCCAGTCACCCCAGCGTAGTAGTCATCCATCTGCTGATTATAGGTGTCCAGGAACTGCGTTTGTTTTTCCGGGGCAATATCCAACTGGCCGGCGGAGGATATGTCTCCCCCTGCCGTGATGTTTTGAACTTCACCGAAGCTATAGTTATTCTGTTGATTTTCAAGGACATTTCCTCGCTCCCTCGAAATATACTGCTCAAGATTCTCGCCCTCCTGTGCGGTGGGGGTGGGGTTGTAACTCGGCAAATTGGGGGAGTTTAGCCCTGACAGGTCAACCCCTTCGGGCACTGTCCACGGATCCGCAGACTGCAGTCCAAGGCTGTCCTGAGCCAGGCGCGGAGCTTGCTGTGTAAAGGCCCCAGGGTCTGCCCGCATGGCCTGCGTAAGGGCAGCAGGGTCGCTCGCCCACAGCTTTTCAAGCGCAGCTGCAAAAGGGTCTTGTGTAGCCATTACGCAGCCTCCGTTTCTTTTATGCTGGACCGCCATCGGCAGTCGTCTTTGTGCAATACCATGATTATATACCCAACGTCCTCCGATACCGCATGCGGCACACGCGCGACTTCCGTGAAACCTATTCGCTTGTCCAGGGCTACGGCCCGGGCGTTGTTATCCGGCACCAGGCCGAACATGCGCGTGCGGCCACACGTTTCATAAACGTAATCAGCGATTTCCCTGAAGAAACCAGCACGTATGACAAGGGGAGAAGCAATAGCAAAATGAGCATTGCAGGCGTCAACACTAAAGCTATCAACCACGCAGACAGCTTGTATGCCACGATGGTCGTAAGCGACGATCCCGCGGGAATCTTCACAGAATATAACATGCGTCCTCTCCTTGAACCAAAGCCACTCTTCCTGGGTCGCCATAGGCTTAAAGAGGATCATAAATAGCCCCCTACCGTGAACAGCGCATCCCACCCGACTATCGTAATACGGCTGTTCGCGTTACCGTTCATCACTACCGCAAACGTACGCCCAACGCCCAGGCCGCCGCGCAGCTCAGATCGCCCCTCCACCTCAGAATCCCATATCGCGGTGTCCCACAACGCGCTATCCCACACGTTATCACCTGGATTGGGTGGCACTGCGGGTGCGGCAGGCACCAGGTTGATTGAGTAGTCGTAAACAACCCGCAGAGTGAAAGCCGGTGTGCCTGCGTATACGCCCACGGTTCTTACCAAACCAACGCGGGAGAATTTGGCGTGCTTCGCCGGCGCCTGGAACGCGGTCAGCACCCGGAAGTCTATGGCTTGGCCGGCAGAACTTTCTACGCTTATATTCACGTTGTAGAAAGCGCCTATGAAATCTACGTCGCCCACAAGGGCCGCCACTGTCTCTGCAGAGGTCGCGGCAAACGTGCTGGTGTACACGCCCACGCCCGTCTTGAAAGCCATAACATCCACGCCACCTACCGTCAGCTTATGCTGCCCGGCGGGGGCGTCTTTAATGCTGTAGCTGACGGTGTACATAACGCCTATAACCGTCGGTATACGCAGCGTAGTTTCGTACTCCGTTTCAGCCAGCTGAGCGCCATCACAAGCGAATTCACCCGCTGTGGGCACTGTCCATTCGGCAGGCACCACGCCAGTCGGCGCATCCTGCCATGCGTTCGCGTTCAGCAACTCTTCGCCGTCCCGCGCGCCGTCGTTGACGTAGACTACACCCCCTTCACCGCCAATATAGTACTCCCCGGACCAGGTGGACGCACTTATGATTGGCACCCCTTCCCAGAACCCCCACGCCTTCGTCTGCAGGTTCTGCGCGTACTGCACGAACGGCGTGGAAAATGGCTTCGGCGTGATTATGTGCAGGAAACCATCGCTGGGGTTTATCACCAGCTGCCAGTTAGGCAACGCAGACCCCCTTTCCACATCAGGCCGCAAGAAGCGATTTATCATGTAGGACGGCGACGCGCCGAAGGCAGGCGCCCCCTGCAGCAGCTGTGACAGCGATGTTATGCCAAACACGGACAAGATGTACATGTCAGGGCCGTAATCCACCACTACCCGCCTGGAGTCTGGTATCTCGCCTATGAACCAGGATCCGCGTGTGGCCCACGGGCCTATGTTTGAGCCGGTGGCGGTGATCTCAGGGTCATCACCTTTGTATACTATTACGTCACCGCCGCGTGACAGCGCAACCAGCATATCATCCACGCCGTCACCGCCGTCTACGGTCCAGCTATACAGGCCGACCAGGTCGCCGCCGTGAGGCAGCTTTGAGCCAAACGTAAACTTTGTCAGCTGCCCTGTGACAGAGGCCACCGGCAGATAGTAGGCGTCATCGTCGTCTTCCAGGATTACCCAAATGCGCTGTTTGTGTATCATCACAAACGCGACATCGTCAACGGGGAACGCTAGGCGCGTTGTGCCGTCTGTGGGGTCTATGTAGTACCATTCGTCATTGGCCACCCCGGAAGTGGGCAGCGACCACGCGTCCGTGGCCTCTTCGTACTGGTAGATCCCGTTCAGGCCGTCGGCGTAGAACAGGTAGTGCCCGCGCAACCCGTTGCCCGCGGCATCGCCAGTGAACTCGGCAAACACGCCAAAACCAGCCTGGTCGCCAGTAGTGGCGAAAACCACTTCCTGCTCTGGCGCTGTGGTGTTGAACGCTGTCACGTTCCAGATGCCTTCAGCAGTTACCGCAAACAGGCGGTCGTTGGCCGCGTCCTGTATGTTTGATTCAAACGGTATGATGCTTCTAACGTCTATGTTAGCTGCCCGCTGGGGGCTTTCAACGCAGCTCTTGGCCCATTCCCGGTAGCCTTTTCGCAGGCGCATGCCGTACTCTGACGGCATCAGGTTGTAGGTATATATGCAAGACTGCGGCGACATGCCCATCAGCGAGTCAACGGCGTTAACGCCCTCTACCGCAGCGGGGAAGGTGTAGGCTTTTACCGTCGGGGCTAGCGGCTTACCGTAGCGCCCTAGTGTTTTTCGCCGCATATACATCAAATTCCGCCGTACCCCGTGTCGCCTGTGTTGCGGTAGGCATCCAGGTAGGGATACCCAGCTCCGCTGCGAGAGGCGCTCAACACGGGTGCGCCAGTGGATTTGCCTACCCGCGTGTTGAATATCGTGTCGAACTCCAGTGCCGCCATCGCTATGTCAAAGCCTTTGGCCGCTAGCCATTTCAGCTTCAGGAACTTAATGGTCATCAACGGGTCCAGAACACAGGTGTCAGCCCCCGTACCTACGGTGTCTCGGTCGGCCAGGGTCGCGCCCTGGGTGATAAGCCAGTTGCGACTTTCATACTCAAACGACAGACGCAGGCCGTCAGGCGCCGGTTGGGGGAATATTTCAAGTTTCCCGTCGGTTAGCCTGAAAGTGGCATAAATAGTCTGGGAAACAAGATCTCTGCCGACCAGATACGTCCAGTTTTGCGCCGATAAGGGGCCGCCTATGGCGACCTGGTTGGTCCTGTCCCACCCCGTTTGGTTTATCATGGAGTTGAAATCGTCAGGCAGCGTGTAAATACCGCTCGTGCCGACCGTTACACCATCGCCAAGCAGGGTGAGCGCGCTTGCTGAATCCAGGGTGACATCTATTACCTGGCGCAGTATTTGCCAGTTATGCAACTCGCACAGCTCCTGCCCGGCGCTATTAAGCAGCTGGACAAGCTGTACGAACGTCTGATCCAGCGACGTTACCGGGCTGGAAGACGCCTCAAGGCCGCACTCTACAGCGGCCCTGTTGATGATGTCATTGACCTGAAGATAGCGAGCCATCTACTTCTCCTGTTCGCCTTGTTCCGCCTCTGGGGCAGCGAGTGTGCGGCGGCGTTTTTTAGGGGCTTTCTCTGTCTGTGCGGCCAGCAACTCTTCGTATTTGGATCGGAGATCCGCCAATGCTTCGGCGGTAATTGTTTTGGAGGCGTCTTCCAGATACTTTTTCGCCTTTGTTTTGAGGAAGTTTATACCCATCACGTTTTGCGCGTTGGAGTCGCTGACAGTAGCCAGCTGCTCTACTGTGCGGATGTGCATGTACCGCAGCTCTTCAACCTGTGAGCGCGTAATGCCTGCCCACTCTTCCAGCAAAGTGCCTTCTACAACGTCTTGGTCTTCCCGCGCCTCATACTTGCGGAAATGCTCTGCAAAACGTAACTTATCTCGCTCAGTAGCCGGGCGGACGATGATAGAATCCTTGTTGCCTGGCTGCATGATCTGCACATAAGGCACTTCTTTGAAGATAGGGCGTTTTTCTTCCGCCGTCCGCGTGCCGTCCAGTTTGGGGTGTTTGAAAAACTTCACCAGTAAATTTTGGTCACCGTGATAGCGGGCGTTATTCATCGCCATATCAGTAACGCCGTGTTCTGCTTCCATTAAGTCCATATCGTAGCCCTCATTGCGCTCTTTGGCGCGTCATTATGGCCTGTCGGCCTTTGCAAAAAGTTCACGCGAACGGCACTATCACGCGCCCCGCGTTAAACCCGATTCCGTTGTTGTAGTATGCCGGTGCCGCTACGGTAGTAGCAAGTAGCCCCGCGGCGGTGTAGGGAAGCCCATTGGCTGAGTGTGTTATTGAGCCTGCTGTGTCTACGCACAGGCCGCCGGCGGCGTTAAAAGGCAGCACCTGATGGTAAGTCACCACAGGCCCGGCGGCAGTGGCAACGCCAGGAACCGCCTGCTGCAGATAGCTGAATATTGACGGCATACCACCAAACTCCTAGCAAACCCCCGGAGGGGGTGTATTACGCTACTGGGACTTGGCCCCACACTAGATCGCCTACAGCAACTGGGGCGCCTGTGTTGTTGACAGCGCCCGATGCGCTGTCCATCTCATCGCCATCGGCAGCAGCAGTGTCGGCGATAACTAGGTTGGCCGTGTTGTTGAAGTCTGTCCCGTCCACCACGTTGATTGGATTGGTGGCTGCCCCCTCGGTGCCGCCAGATGAAGGCCAGGCAACTGAAGACCGGTCAACAAAACCAGTATTGCCTATGACGTCAGAATCCTGCGGTATGCGGGCCAGGCCGTCCTGGTCATCTTCAGTCCAGTTATCTGGGCGAGCTACTCCGCCGTCAGGCACCAGCACAGCGCCGGTACTTATGCCGATACCGGGTGCGTTAGAGCCCGCCCGGTTGCAGCCTAGGTACGGCGCGGCGTAGGTGGCGGAGCCGTCCGTGTCAGTTAGGGGGGTGCCGGTGTACTCCGCATTTCGTGAAGTTACGTCCGCCGCCGTTAGGTTGTACGTGGGCAGGTTTGGTGCTGCTATTCCTGTCATGATATGTCTCCCAAAAAGAGGGCCGAAGCCCTAAAGGCCTCCCCCCGGAGTGAGTGAACGGGGGGAGGCAGGGCTGTCATTTTACGTGCCGTTGGCGTCGTAGCGACCTTGGAACTGCGCGCCTGAACAAGTCAGGTTACCGGCCCACGCCAGGATCTGCACTTCTGCGTCCTGGTTAGTTGCGTAGCGCTTGCTGGGCGCCAAAGGCACCATGTTGCGCTGCGCGTGGGGACGGTAGTGCAGATACTTGGAGTTCAAGAAGAACGCTGTACCCGCCGGGCAGAACCCGCCTATGCCGCCGTCCAGGCACACATCCGCGTCCATAAACTTAATGGTCGGGAAGCCTAGGTTACCAGTTTCTGGGCTGGTGAAGCGTTGCAGGGACTGCAGAGACTGCATATACGCGCCCCACACTTCGTTATCCACCATGATCAGGTCAGGACGGTCTGTACCGCGAACCATTGAAGCCCACAGCGTGTTCCAATAGCCTTGGATCTTGGCAGCGTCGAGGCCGTTGGCCGCGGTCTGGTCGCTGAGCTGGCTGCGCCAGAACGTCCAGGTAGCGCGGTCGATGCCGCCGTAAGTGCCGGTAGTCGGGTCGAGGGGGACCATAGCGTCCAGACCATCGATTTCCTTACCGCCTGCGCCGGTGCCGTCTGAGTACAGACCGCCGGAGATCAGGTTGGCCAAGGTAGATTCGGCAACGGAGAGCCGAGAATCGAGCAAGTCGATCATCTTCTCTTTGCCGGAGTTCTGGAGCATTTCCAGACCCGAAATTACAACCGGTACGGCAGCCTGCTTGATGTTGAATTCAGCGGCTGAAATTACATCGCTGACGCCAACAGGAAGGATGTCGTAGCCTGAGTACCAGCCGCCGTTGTTGTTTTCGGCAAAACTCAGCTCTTGCAGGATCTTAGACCCGCCCGAGAATGTTTTTTGCTTGCCTTGTTGCTTTAGTTTCATCAAGACAGCGTTGTTTTTGGTGACGTTATCCGCGATGGTCTTGGTGCGTGACTCGATTGTAGTCGCCAGAATGTCTGACAGATTTGGGAAGGCCATTTGGCTATCTCCTAAGTGAAAGTTTTATAGATGCTCCACATGGAACACCGCCTTTTCTCAGCTGCCGCTTGAATGGCTGCTGCTTGGAGATAGCCGCGTGAATAGCTATCTTAAATTTTTTGAGGCCGCTTGAGTGACCCCGAATGCCGAGTGTATCACATCCTTCCTGCGTTATCCCACGCATCGCTCAGTGCTGTCAAGCGGTTATCGGAGCCTCCCCCCATGCCGTCGGAGCCTTGAACGCCCCGAATGCTGGAGGCAGCATTACGCTTTTGCGACACTGATTGCTGAGAGCTGCGATTCTGCATTATCTTGGAAATCGACGGGTGCGTTGAGCAGGCTATGTTATAGGCCTCTTGCGGTGTCATCTCCCGCCCGCGGTTGGCCGCCATGTCCAACAAATCAGCCATTTCCGAACGTACGTCAGCGTAGAACTCGTTTTTGGTCGCGAAATTAGCCAATTCAGCCTGGATCTGCTGTTGTGACTGCTGCGCCTGCTGCTGATCGCGCTGCTGGTAGGTCTGCAGCTGCTGCTGCAACGGGGCCAGCCGCTCGTTGAACATACGATCCAGTTCGGTCTGCTGCTGCATCCCTTTTGGCGCGTCCCCGCCGACCAGGTAGTTATCCAGCGCGCTGATGTCCACGCCAAACTGCTTGACCAGGTTGGCCACGGTCTGCGCTTTTTGCTGCGGCGACCCCATCTGCAATATGGCGCCCGTTTGCAGTAGTGGTGTCAGCGTCTTCTGCGCGCCGCCATTCATGGCAAAAAACTGCTCGTACGGCTTTAACGTACGGTCCATTGCCTCGGCGCGCTTGGCGTTGCTGGCGTACTGCACGATCCCCTTCTCGAAATCCGCCTCGCGCTTGGCCATCATCTCTTTTATTGGTTTGGGGGTGTCTTTCCAGGCCTCCCTGGCCTCGGGCGACAAGCCCTTCGGCGCGGTGTCTAGGGTAAGCTCTTCGACCCTAGCGGCGACTTCACCTTCCTCACCGCCCCTTTGTAGTCCTCCAGGCTCAGCTCCTGCCTCGGGTTCTGCCGGTACTCCGCCTTCGTCATCGGTGCCTTCGGCGGGTGCGAGGGCTTCTGCGGAGGCTTCCGCTGGCCGTTCACTATTGTTGGTATCTTCGCCATCAGTGTCTCCCTCTGCATCCGACCAGGCGGCTGCAAGATCAGCATTAAGTGTATCTTCTTCTTCGATTTCCATTAGTCAGCCCTCAACGGCGCTCTAAGCGCTCTATAATCCGGTGAATTTCTTCACCTCTTGCCTGCTTTTCTGCAGGTGTGTGTTCACCCGAGTACAGCCGGGCGCGCTCTTTCGCCTTGCGCTCGTAGAACGCAGGCGAAAATTCTGACGAGCTAACCACATTATTTCGCTTGTTGTGGTTATCCAGATCGCGATGGGTGCGTATAGTGCTGCCGTCTACGGGAGACACAAAAGGATCAATATCACGACGGATATGCAGATTGCCGTCATTGCCTAGCGGGGCAGTCGGCCCCCCCATTTTAATAAGCACATAATCCTGCTCTTCCTCACTCCAGGTCTGTCTATACCTTGGCATTGTCGCTCCCCTGTCAATAGCCGCCGCCCTGTGACGGCATAGGCGGCTTTTTAGGCATGCCCTGTGGCATCCCTTGGGGTTTGCCCGGCATGCCCTGTGGCATCCCCTGTGGCATCCCCTGTGGCATCCCCTGTGGCATGCCCTGTGGCATGCCCTGTGGCGGCGTGGGCGGCACTATTTGGTGTTCTACCTGGGGCTGCCCTTGTGGCATGCCTTGTGGCTGCCTTTGAGGCATGCCGCCACCGCGCATCATATCGGCCAGTTGCTTCTGCTTACCCATGTCCATCATGATTTATCTCCCGAACGGTTTCTATTTTGAGCGCTCAACTCAGTCATGGTATACCCATGCGCTGCACGCTGCGATTGCATGTCAAAGGCCGCCTGGGCCTCTTCCACGGCGATGTCTGCCCGCATGTTGGCCCGTACCTCGGTGAGGCTGGCCTCCATGTCTCTGGCTATCTCCAGCAGGCGGTTGTTGGCCTGGCGTTCTTCCAGCGACATGTCACGCTGCGCGTCCATCTGCATCTTCTGTATTTCGGTTTGCAGCTTGGACTGCTGGCTTTGCATGTCGGCTTGGGATTTCGCCTGTATCTTCTGGATTTCGCCTTGCAGCTTGGCCTGCTGGCCTTTCTGCCGCATCTCCTCTACCTGCAGCTTGATCTGCTCCGGGTTTGGCTCTTCCGGCTGGCCCTGTTGCTCCTTCGACTGCTTGGCCGCCAGCTGTATTGCCTGGTCCATCGCCCCTTCCAGATACTCGGAGCCTTTGAAGCCGGCCATAGCCCATTTCATCAATTCCATCAAAATGGGCAGTGAGTCGGGTATCGCCGTCACCGCAGAGCTGGCCGACTGTATGTATTGTGCCATCGACATCAGGAATTCGCTGCGTTCTGACTTCAGCTGCGCGTAATCAACCATAGAAATGGATTCTGGTTTGATATTCACGCGCCACATCAAATCTGGCTGCTGCATCAGCTGCACCGCGGGCTGGATATATTGCTTATCCGCGTTGGGGATGAATTCGGCGTTGGCTTGCTTGAATATGGACTCCGGGGAGTAGTGTTTGGCCACTACTTCGGCCTTCAGCCCCTCAATATCGCTGGCGAATCTTGCAAACTGGTCCTGCAGCGACTGGATGCCTATAGCACCCATTTTCGCCTTCAGCTGTTGGGTGCCGTTGGACGTATACTGCTGCGTGTCGCCGCCGCGCATGATGTCGGACATGCCGGTGATCTCATACAGCTGCTGGATCTTGTTTTGCTGTATCTCCCCCAGCGTTTTCAGGACAGTGACGATGTTCTCTACGGGGAACCAGTCCACCACCCCTTTAATCGCGCCTTTTTCGGCAAACATGGCCCAGTTGTCCACTGGTATTAGTTCGTTTTCGCCAGCCTCTTGCAGCATACGGCCTATAGAGGCGCCTTGGGATTGGTCGTATAACCCCACCACTTTTATGGCGCGGGTTATCGTGGCTATGCGGCCTTGCAGGATGTCTATTTCGTTGTACAAATCCTGTGCAAACGCGAAATCGGCTTTCGGCACGAACAGGTTCGTGCTGGTGTTGGCCGCCAGCGGTTTCGGGCAAGGAAAAAAGCCCTTAAGCTGAAGCGGATCGTCTTTTATGTCCAGACATTTGTCGTACCCTTTGCCGTGCCAGTAGACTTTCTTGTTGGTCTTCGACCATATCTCCCAAATTTCAGCCTTTTGGGTGTTGTCGTTCATGTCCGGGTCGAGAAAATCGTTGTTATTGTCGTCGCCGCCCGGCGTCTGCTCTTTGTACTCAAGCTGATTGGCTATTTCTTCACCAAACCGCGCTTGGGCCTCCTCCTCATCCAGCCAGGAGCGAAAAGCGACCCAGGGCACTTCAATCCAGGTGCGCCCCCATCCCCACAGGAAATCCTGCCAGTGGACGTAATCTATGGGCGCTCTCTCGTCGGTTACCTGCTCGGCCATAGCCATCTCAAACGTGGCCGGGTCCATATAGGGCACCTGCTCTGTTTCAAACGTGTAGCGCACCCTTGCTTGCCCCAGGCCCGGCAGCAGGCGGTCTTGCAGGGCCGCCTTAAGGGTCGAGTTCAAGTCTTCGCCTGACGGCTCCACGTCGGCCTGCAGGATGCGCTGGAATAGCATGGCGGCCACCCGGGCGGTGTCATCATCGGGGTCGTAGTGTTCTCGGGAGACGTCAATCTTTGGCGTTTGCCCGTACATCATGTCCAGCATAGTCTGGGTGTTCTTGTGGAACAGGTTCAGCCTGCTGGCGCCGGGGGAGTTTTCCGTCAGGGACATATCGCCGGTGTTGCCTTTTTCGTCAAGAAAACGGGCCACCACCTGGTTGCCTTGCTTCTGGAATTTACGCAGTCGTTTTTTGGCCGCGTCCAACTCTTTCTGCCATTTCCGGTGGATCTGAGTGGGCGACTTCTCTTCGGACGGTTCATCCATCTGTACGACGTTGGTTTCCATAGTCAGATCCTGATTATTTGGTCGCGCCAGTTACTGGACTCACGATCAGCGTGCAATTGGTCGAGAGTATACCCCTGACCTTCGGGTGGGTATACCCGCCCCATGTGGGTGCTTTGCAGAGGCTGCACGGCGTCACTGACGAGGGCCAGCGACTTGTCAGCCACCAGCGACAAATAGCGGAATCCGTCAGCGCCGTTTGACGCCCAGTCGTGCAGCGGGGAGTCAGAATAGCTTTGTGTATGCTCATGCCACTGCCGGCGGTAGCTACGCAGGGCGTCAACGCCGTTGGCGCAGTTGGTCATGTCTATGTAGCAGTTCGTCATCATCATCCGGCTCGCGTCGATGCCATGTTGTATCGACAACTTTGGCACAAGCCGGACAGGCAGCACAGTTGAGCCGTCGTAGATGTCCGGGCGCACGGAGGACGGTACGCGGATCTGCTCCATAGTGGATCGCCGCGTGGCCAGGGTTTTGGCTTTGGCGTCGTGGGGCAGCCAGATCTCGGCGTAGTCGTAGCCTTTGTCGTGCAGCACTCCCAGGTAGTGGTCAACATGAACGCCGCTGCTTTCGTAATAGTCGATCACGGCAACGCCGTCAGGTCTCGGCTGCCAGAACCACCACGCGGTGGAGTCGCGCAGACCGACGTCTGCCGCCACATGCACCTTCTGGTGGGGGTTGTAGAGGTGCTCGTCGTAGACCAGCCGCCCTTGCTCGTCCATCGTGTTTATCATGTCGGCGTAGAAGCGCCCGGGCAGCGCCGCGTCGAAGTCGTTCTCCATCTCCTGCGCGTACTGGGCCTCGCCCATCACCTCGCGCATGCGTTTGAGTTCCGCCTCGGGGATGATGCCCGTATCGCTGGCCTTCTGGTTCTTGTAGAACCAGGCGTCGTCCTCTTCCGCTTTTTTCTTGTACGCAAAGAACTGGTTGCGCCCTTTGGCCGTGCCGATCAATACCATGAACCCCATGCGGTCGGCCAGGCAGGGGATGATGACCTCACCCATCAGCGAGGGTTTCATGTCGCCAAACTCGTCGAGGATGATGCCGTCAAAGTAGAGGCCGCGCATCGCGTCGGGGTTGTCGGCGCCGTAGACCGTGATCCACGCGCCGGTGACCAGCTTTACCCGCAGCTCGGACTCCCTTGGCTTTTCAGAGCATATTCCCTCGGTCATGTTCTTCAGGTAGGTCCAGGCAATCTCCTTCGCCTGCTGCCGGAACGGTGCCACATACGCGAAGCGGGCGTCTGACTTCTGCGAGTGCAGGCCTCGCACCACCAAGTCGCCCACGCACCCTACGGTCTTTCCCATGCGCCGGTGGCAAACCATGAAGGCGTTACGTTGGGTTCGCCTATGGAAATCCAGGAACTGGTCGCGGGGGTTGTATGCCAGTTCGTTCAATCGTTGGACTTCTTGTGCTCGCCTACCACATCAAGGGGGCCGGGCTGCAGGGACGGGTGCAGGTGCATGTGCATGACGTTGTCTTTGCCGCCAAGCGGGGCATTAGGGGTCGGCGTCAGCCGCAGCATGATGTCAATGAAGGCGGTGGGGTTGTCTTCCGCCCAGTCCCGCAAAAAATTTACTCCTCCCAACTCGTCCCACACTTCGGCAAACGCCTGATGCAGGGGGTGCGACTGTTGGAACGCTTCTTTTACGTTAGCCGGCAGTTTGTCTGATTGTGTCGCTGGTACGCCCATGTTCTTTAGCCTTTGCAACCGCGTGATTGGTAGCCTTTGGTCTTACAGCCTTTGGCCTTTGGCCTTTGGCCTTTGGCCTTTTGTCTTACAGCCTTTGGCCTTTTGTCTTACAGCCTTTGGCCGGAGTATACCAGAAAAAAGAAAAAAATTTACATACGTACCTTCGATACGAGTACTCGCGCGATTTAAAGTTTTGGCGGGGGGTCGTCCGGCCTTTCGGCGGTTCGCCTGGCCTTGTTGCGCCGGATCCTGGTGGCGTTCGCCTTCGCCTGTTCGGCGACGATATGGCACGAGTGTGCATAACGTGGATTATGTTAAATACATATCGGCGACGACATGGCCGGCGCCTGGTAGCCGACGGCTGGCGCTTTTATTTTTGGCCTGCAGAATATATCTGATATATTTGTTTGCATTATGTATACGTAAGGGAATACAGTAGGTGTCCCTTAGTGGGAAACGCCGGCGGGGATATGGCCGCCATAGGAAACGCAATTAGA
>Ga0307935_1000622_pt1 | contig 15089 bp, 11 predicted proteins | sample OrgLakmetageno92_FD_201827 | JGI IMG/M metagenome (GOLD analysis project Ga0307935, IMG submission 201827) | Saline water microbial communities from Organic Lake, Antarctica - #92 | ecosystem: Environmental > Aquatic > Non-marine Saline and Alkaline > Saline | place: Antarctica: Organic Lake...
CTGTTCGAATTATTCGAGCTGCACACGATGCGGGAATTAATACGGTCGCTGTCTATGCAGACCAAGACCGCAACGCACGTTTCACCAGGCTTGCCCATGAGGCCTATGCCCTCAATGGCAACACCTCCGGTGAAACCTATTTGGTGCCAGAGAAGATTCTTTCGATAGCAAAGCGGTCGGGAGCAAACGCTATTCACCCGGGCTACGGGTTTCTTTCCGAAAACGCTGACTTTGCCCAGATGGTCATGGACGCAGGGTTGATCTGGATTGGTCCACCCCCGGTCGCAATCCGCTCACTCGGTGACAAGGTGTCCGCCAGACACATTGCCAAGAAGGTTAATGCTCCCCTCGCCCCGGGCACAGCTGACCCAGTCACCAGTGCAGAAGAAATCATTGCCTTTGCCCACACCCACGGTGTTCCCGTGGCCATTAAAGCTGCCCACGGTGGTGGTGGCAGGGGCCTCAAAGTTGCCTACACGCTGGAAGAGATTCCCGAAGCTTTCGAATCCGCAACCAGAGAAGCTTTAGCAGCGTTTGGTCGGGGGGAATGTTTTGTCGAAAAATACCTCGAACAGCCCCGCCATGTGGAGACCCAATGTCTCGCTGATGCCAACGGGAACGTTGTTGTTATATCCACAAGGGACTGTTCTTTGCAGCGCAGACATCAAAAACTGGTGGAAGAAGCTCCTGCACCATTTCTCAGCCCCGAGCAAGAAAAACTTCTCTATGACTCCTCCAAAGCGCTTCTGAAAGAGGCTGGCTATGTGGGGGCAGGAACGTGTGAGTTCCTGATTGGTAAAGATGGCACGGTCTCTTTTCTCGAAGTCAACACCAGGCTCCAGGTGGAGCACCCGGTCTCCGAAGAAATCACCGGAATCGACTTAGTACGGGAACAGTTCCGCATTGCCGAGGGTGGAACCCTCGGCTATGGAGACCCTCCCCACCACGGCCACTCTTTTGAATTCCGCATTAACGGTGAAGATGCGGGGCGTGGGTTTCTCCCCACCCCAGGCCCCATCCATTCAGTGCGATTCCCCGGTGGCCCAGGCGTTCGCGTGGATTCGGGCATCACCACCGGTGATGTCATCACCGGTGCGTTTGACTCACTCCTTGCCAAGTTGATTGTGACCGGTGCAACCAGGCAGGATGCTCTAGAGAAATCACGCCGCGCGCTATCAGAGTTTGAAATCACCGGTCTTCCCACCGTCATCCCTTTTCACCGGGCCATTGTTGAAGATCCTGCTTTTTCTAGCCCCGAAGCAAAAGACTTCGCTGTTCACACGCGTTGGATAGAAACCGAATTTGCCACCGCGATCGAACCCTGGGATGGCGCAATTGACGAAGGCTTTGACCAAGAAGACCTCTATCGAACTGTCGTCGTTGAGGTGGAGGGCAGGCGCCTGAAAGTTGGTGTCCCCTCGGGTATTTTTGCAGCCGGACAAAATGCGAAATTAGGCAAAGCTCCCAAGCGCACTGCTCCGGGTTTTATTACCGGAGGAGCGGCCGGTGGAACAATTTCTTCCCCCATGCAGGCCACCGTGGTGCGGGTAATGGTGGGTGCTGGGGCAACCGTTGTTAAGGGTGACACTCTGTGCGTCTTGGAGGCAATGAAGATGGAGCAACCCATCGTCGCCCACCGAGATGGAACCGTCATTGCGGTGGGTGTTGCCGTGGGTGACTCAGTCTCGGGTGGTCAGTCCCTGCTCACCATCGAATAAAGGTAAACTTTCTTCGACCACAGATGTGTGCCACAGGGCAGACGAGGGCTCGCAGAGCGAGAACACTCACCGGAAAGGCGAACATCATGCTTCGCACCATTGGCCGAAGTTGGGGTCTTTTGTCCCAGAGGCAAAAGACAGCCCTCACTCTTCTTGCACTGGCACGGGTGCTCGCTAACGGGTTAGACATTCTTGGAATAGCCATGATTGGCATTGTGGGGGCTCTAGCACTTGGTTCGGCTGTTTCCATCCCCTTCCTGAATCAGCTCGACATCGAGCCCGACACCCTGCTCGTGGGCATACTTCTCGCTGCCGGAGCAGTTTTTGTCTTTAAAACAGTTCTGGGTATCACCCTGTCTCGCACAACAATGCTCTACTTGGCAAAGATTGAGACCCTGTTTTCGCTCCGGGTGGCAGAGTCCATCTTTTCTGGCACCCTCTCCCACTTGAGACGGCAGTCACAGCCAGAAATTGAGTGGTCCATACTCCGATCAACCCACATTGCCTTTGCTGTTCTACTCGGGCAAGCGATGGCCCTCGTAGCAGAGGCCTCCCTTGCCCTCCTGGTGTTTGGCTTTTTGTTCTTCACCGATTGGCCGACCGCTATAGCGGTAACGCTCTACTTTTCCTTAATTCTGGCGATCTTTCAGCTTTATTCTCAGCGAATTCTCTCTAAAGCGGGGGCTGAATTCTCTGAAGGGTCTGTCGCGGTCAATCAAGCAATTTCAAACCTCACGAACGCCTTCAGGGAAATTAAGGTGTTAGCTAGAATGACGGTGTTTATGGACTCTCTCGCCAAATCCAGGGCGCGAGTGGCGCAAGCATCAGCGACAAACCTCTATCTTGCCGCGATACCTCGACTCATTGTCGAAGTTGGTCTCATCTCTGGCGCAATAGGGCTTGTGGCATTTCAGTATGTGCGTGGAGATGGGCTTTCTAGCCTTGTTATTTTTGGTGTATTTCTCATGGGAAGCCTGAGAATGATGTCTGCTCTCCTCCCTCTGCAGCGAGCCTTCATGGCTATTAAGTACGAGGCCCCCAGCGCCGCAGCCGCACAAGATCTGTTAGCGGAACTCAAAGTCTCTCTTCGAGAAGAAGACGTGCAACACACTGACCCTCACAGCTCTCATCAGCATCCCACCGCCGCTCGAGATGAGGGCGGCTACGGGGTATCTCTGCAGAACCTCAGTTTTGAATACGACGATGCACAGGATTCCTCCCCTGTCCTTCACAACATCTCGCTATCCATCACACCCGGAAGCGTAGTTGCCTTCATCGGCCCATCGGGAGCCGGGAAAAGCACACTTGTTGACGTGATCCTGGGGCTCAATGAAGCAACGCTTGGCACTGTTGAGTGTTCCGGGATGTCACCTGTGGCATTGCGAACCCTGAGCCCGGGCTCCATTAGTTACGTTCCCCAAAAACCAGGCTTGGTTTCTGGCACCATCGAGCAAAACATTGCACTAGGTGTCCCGATCGAAGAAATTGATCACGTAGCACTCTGGGATGCGATTACTGCGGCGAAACTGACTGAGCTCGTTGCTTCCCTTCCCGACGGAGTCAAGTCATCACTTGGCAAGCAATCTGATTCGCTCAGTGGTGGACAAATTCAGCGTCTTGGTTTAGCCAGAGCCCTCTACACAAGACCCCGCCTCCTTGTGCTGGATGAGGCCACGAGTGCCCTTGATGCGGAGACGGAAGCAGCCATCTCTGAGAGCTTGGCGTTGCTGAAAGGCCAGACCACCCTTATCGTTGTTGCCCACCGCCTCTCCACGGTTCAAAGAGCCGATGTGATCCACGTCTTAGACGAAGGCCGCATTATTGCCTCGGGAATGTTCCAGGAACTGCGAAAAGGTAGCCCCCTGGTGAAGAAATACGTTCAGTTGATGTCATTTGACGAGTAGACATCTCTCAAAGCCCTGGGGCTTTGAGAGATGTCTACTTAGTGGCTATGACGAAGCGCTCGGCCAAAAATTTAAAGAACCATCGTGGAAGCTTTCATGCAAGCCCCCGAGTTCATCAGGGTGACGCTGCGCTGAGGAGAGTCTCCAAATGAGTTCGTGATTGCTTGTCAGCAGCTGGTCATCGCTCGAGTAGAGAACCTCGTGGAGTTTTTCTCCAGGGCGTAAGCCCGTGTAGCTGATCTCTGCGGACTTACCCGACATTTCGATCATCCGCTCGGCGATATCCAATATCCGCACTGGTTGGCCCATATCCAATACGAAGATGGAGCTCTTCTCCCTCTCGGTGCCGGCCTGAAGGACAAGCTGGCATGCTTCAGCAATCGTCATGAAGTAGCGGGTGGCATCTGGATGGGTAATGGTGACGGGGTCGCCATTATCAATCAAATACGCGAGGGTGGGAATCAGTGACCCCCGGGAGCCCAAGACGTTTCCAAACCTCACCGATAAGTACTCACCCTCACCTTGGACCGAAGCCCATGCCGTGAGTTCCTCTGCCAAACGTTTTGACCGCCCAAGCACGCTCGAAGGGTCAGCCGCTTTATCGGTAGAGATATTAACAAACGTTTTCACGCCAGCATCGCGTGCCGCCGTCAAGACATTAAGCGTGCCCTGAACGTTAGTTTTCCACGCTTCGGAAGGGAAGTTTTCCAACACCGGTAAGTGTTTAAGAGCAGCCGCATGAAAAACAACATCAGGTTTGTGATGATTAAGAATGCTGTGGATGGCCTCAGAGTCACGGATATCGGCAAGAACCACGTTGGGTGTATCTAGGAGACCACTTTTGTATGTGACAAGCTGGGCTTGCTGGAGCCCTGTTTCATCCCTATCCAAAAAGATGAGCTGTCGTGGGCCAAAAGCTGCCACCTGCTTGCACAGCTCAAGCCCAATAGAGCCCCCAGCTCCCGTAACCAACACTGTCTTGCCAGAAATCATAGAACTCACCTCGGGAGAGTCGATAGTGACGGCCCGGCGGCCCACCAAGTCTTCAATACCCAACTCACGCAAAACAATGTCACGGCCAGCGGAGCCTAATATTTCACTGAAACTAGGGAGCACCAGGATCTCAAGTCCCAAGGCGGAGGCAACTTCATTTATTCTTGCCAAAACATCGGAGTTAGCGCGAGGAATAGCGACAATAAGGGTCTCTGCGCCCGTCTTGTGAACGATCGATTCGAGATCATCAAAAGAACCCAGCATCTTGACCCCAGCAATCCACCGATTGGACTGCTGGGGATCATCATCCAAGAGCCCGACAGGAACATATCGAGACTGCGGGTCCTGGAGCAACTGTGGAATCAGGGTGTCTGCCATCTGACCGGCGCCATAAACCAGCACGCGTTTGGCCCCCAGAGGCTTTTGACCGGTCGCACGATAAAATCGTCTCAGGGTGCGGGCAGCACCGCTTGCCAAGAGAAAGAGCGGTGTGGCGATAAAGACGACACTGCGCGGAATTCCCCACTCTGCGCCAAAGAGATATACCGCCACGGCGAAGGGCACAGAAGTCACCACGGTGGAAGTCAGTAACGCGACAAGTTCATCAAAGGATGCCGTCTTATGGCGCGAGCGGTACAGGCTGATGATTTTCCCAAAAACAAAGCTGACAAGGGCCAAAAACGCCCCAAGGATGCTGAAGGCCACCGCGTCGATCGCCCTGAGGTCAAATTCGTACCGAAATACTCCCGCAAGAAAAACCGCTCCAAACCAGGAGAAAGAATCAAAGAGAGCCTGGCCCCCCACCTTTCGGCGCATCCACCCAAAAGCCACTTGACCCACCTTATTTTACGTCCTCATCACTTTACCTCACTGGTGTGACAAAGAACTCCCGCAAGCTTTCCGTGGCACCAAACATTTGAGCTGCCCCAATCTACTTTTCCATTGACCTACTTCTCCATTCTTAGGGGGTCTCCCTCATGCTACTTGCCCCAGCACACCGCCGAATCAGATGTTTTTCTCGCTCTGGCCCGGCTCGGCTCGCGAAGTCGGGCTCGAGCCGCGAAACGGTTCCATCATTTCAGTCCCCTGAGGGTTCACGCCCCGGCCGAGGAACACCACCACGAGAGATTTTAGAAGAATGCCTACATCACGAAAAAAGGAATACGTCTCCACGTATTGCGCATCGAGCTCGAACCTTTCAGCCCAGGTGAGGGCGTTCCTGCCATTCACCTGAGCTAACCCCGTGAGGCCTGGCCTCACGGTGTGTCTTGTTGCCTGTCGGGAATCGTAAAGAGGCAGATACTGGGTCAGCAGTGGCCGTGGCCCAACCATGCTCATATCGCCTTTGACCACATTCCATAATTGGGGCAATTCATCAAGGCTCAACTTTCGAAGAAACCGACCCACACGGGTCAGGCGATCTGCTTCAGTTTGCGACGGCAACGGTCCTGTCTCACTATCCATCGTTCGAAACTTAAATAACCGAAAGGGCTTCCCATGCAGGCCCGGCCTGATTTGGACAAAAAAGACAGGTCTGCCCTGTGCAATAAAAACCACAACCGCCACAATCGCCATCAGTGGACTCAGAAAAATTAGCAAGACCGCAGCAAACAGAGTGTCCAGAATTCTCTTTCCGGGTGCATGGAATCGAGGGTTCACAACAGAAACCCCTAGGCCTTGGATGCCAGAAATTCGTGAAGCGCTCCTTCTATTCGGCCCCACTGCTCATCGGACAGATTGGAGCCACTGGGAAGAGCTACTCCGGTGCGGAACAGACCCTCCGATGAGCCATCGACATACGCTTCGCAGTGTTCATAGAGAGGTTGGAGATGCATGGGTTTCCATAGAGGGCGCGACTCAATGTTTTTACCCTCAAGAAACACAGAAAGTTTTGCGGCCGTCCAGGGCAACTCTTCGGACACAACAATCGAACTTAGCCAGCAATTGTCTTCCTCGTCATCACCCCCAAAGACCTCAACCCCCCAGACAGACTGGAACAGTTCCCGGTACTTATGGCGATTGGCACGGCGTCGCTCAATCATTTCTGGAAGACGTTGAATCTGAGCCCTACCAAGAGCAGCCAGGATGTTGCTGAGCCGATAGTTATAACCCAGCTCTCGATGTTCGTAGTGAACCACCGGTTCCCTAGCTTGGGTAGCTAAAAACCTCACCCTTTCAGCAAGCACTTCGTCATCAGTAAGCACCATTCCACCACCAGAGGTGGTGGCGATCTTGTTTCCATTGAAAGACACAATGGCCACATCCCCAAAACTCCCCGCAGGTTTCCCCCGGTGGGTGGCACCAAGAGATTCGGCGGCATCAGCAAGAACCGGAATTCCATGCGCTTCGCACAGCTCAAGAATGGCGGTGTAATCCACGCTCTTTCCGAGAAAATCAACCGGCAGCACCGCCCCGACTCTGCGACCAGACAGCACAACCGATGTGATGGCCTTCGCAAGCAGAGGAACCGAAATGTTCCCGGTGAAACTATCAGAATCCACAAAAACAGGCACGGCTCCCGCATAAGAAATAGCGTTTGCTGTGGCAACGAACGTCATCGTGGAAGATATGACTGTGTCTCCCGGCTTCACGCCTAACGCGATCAACGCCAGATGCAGCGCCGCTGTTCCCGAGGACACACCCACCCCGTATTCACGGTTACAGAGGCGGGAAACCTGAGACTCAAAAGCATCGAGCTCTGGGCCTGCGGGAGCCGCCCATCCTGATTCAATCGCGCTTGCAACAAACTGACTTTCTAATTCTCCGACATCTGGAGGGGACAATAGAATTCGAGAGTCACTCACAACGGTTCACAATACCCGAAGCAAGCATCTATTTCCCCTGGCTGGCCGGCTTAAGGCCTTCGATTCGTTGAGCCGTCATGTCCTGAAACTTCGGCGCAAGGCGAAGAAGGCGCCATCCTCGCGTAGGCGGCGCGATCCCATCCCCGCGCCGCAGAAGAAATCCGAGAGTGAGGGGCAAAAGAAATAGCTCCGCCACCACTCTAAATCGAATGATGATTCCATAATTCGTAAGAATGGAGGAAAATATCAACAGCGTGAGCAGCGCGAGGCCAAACAGACCAAGAGTCGCGAGGTTTCGAGGTTTTGCCTTAAAAAGACACAGGACACTTGTGGCTAAGAGGAATAGAAAATGCAACGAGGAAGCAATAATGGCAATCCATATCGGCTCTGGCCCTATCTCCCAGAGGAACGGGCCGAAGATGAGGGCTGGAAGTCGAGCTAAAGAACCACAGAGGATGCCCACGTAGGAAGTTGAGTTACAAAAATCCGAACTATCTGTTTCTAGGCCAGTGGTTACATCTCCATCGTTCGCAAGGGCATAGGACACGATAGGGACTGTTTCCAAGACGTCAGCGGCTGCCATCACGCCAACTGCGGGGAAAAAAGCTGCACCCAGGATTGCGAGCAAAGTCGTGCCTATAAAGATCCGACTGATTAGGACTGATTCTTTTCTCAGGGACCACACCACAACAGCTACAGCCACTAACGGAAAAACAATAAGCACCCCAAGGTTGGGCCGAATCCCAAGGACCACCACAACACTGAGAAGGAGAAACGCCACACCGCGACCGAATGATGCGCGGTAGAGATAAGTGATGGCCAAGATTCCTGCACTGATGCCAAACCAAAAAATTGCTTCTCGAAGCACCGTGGGCGCGAAGAGGAGCGCTGGCGGATTCGTAAGAGCGAGGACGATAATCGTCCACTTGGGGCGAACACCAAAGAGCAGTGCGGTCGCTTTCTGAAGGAAGATTATGGAAAAAGCGAAAACTAGAGCGTTGATAACGATGAGCGCGACTAAAACTCGGCCAAAAAAATAATTCGCGACCGCTATCAGGAGTGGCCACACCCCCTTACCGGGCCAAATAACTCGCTCGCTCCACGGCTGCCCGTCCCGCCACGCCTCCGAGATGGCAAAGCCCCAGTCGAGATAATAACGGCCATCAGACAGGCCCAGATAAAAAGGGCTAGCTGCCAATTGGGTTGAAAGCCCCACAAGAATGAGCACAGCGGCAACAACCAGAAAGGGCAAAAGAGAAACATCCCATCTACGAGTAACGAGAAACCCGAGACCTCCTGCGAACACAATGAGAGAAACAGAGAGGAGCAGATCTAATAGCACTCTTCCTCCACGGTCGGTACCTTTCCTTAGAAATACAGCCGTCTTGGGCGAACGAGAAAAGCCAATCCCACTCTAACAGAGAGTATTCCTCATTCGATCAAACTCACGGTTTGTCTTGAAGTTCCCGAGTCTTCGCATTGACGACATTGGATCGTTCACGGACGAACCAAATTGAGTTTTGTGAGGCGAGGGGCATTGGAGGGGCTCAGGATTTAGTCGGAGCCGCCCAGTTTGCCCAAGAACCAGTCGAGTGTCCTCCTCACGCCAATCTCAAGTTCTACAGGCTGAATCGCTGGGAAAAGCTCCCGCAACGATGACGAATCGGCTTGTGACGCTCGCACATCCCCGACCCTAGGGGGTTCATGATTCACCGGTAGTGGTCTGTTCAATTGGTTTGACAGGATATCGATCAGTTCTAAGAGGGTGGCGTTAGAACCAAAAGCAAGGTTAATTGGCTGGTTGTTATTAACCTGTCTGACGCAGGAGTCGAAAAGGGCCGCGCATACCGACTCAACATAGGTAAAATCTCGCGATTGCTCGCCATCTCCGTAGACGACAAGTGGTGAACCAGAGAGGGCAGCATCGATAAATCTGGGGATTACCGCAGCGTAATCGTGGTCTGCTCGCTGACGGGGGCCATACACATTGAAAAACCGCATGGCCAAGGTTTTCATTCCGTAGCTGAATCCGTAGGCAAGAGCATAAGACTCTGTGGCAAGTTTGGAGGCGGCGTAGGGGCTGAGGGGTCGGGTCCAATCCAACTCATTTTTCGGCATCGATGGATTACTCCCGTACACCGAACTGGATGAGGCAACAACAACATGTTCTACGCCGTTTTCCCGGGCTGCCTCGACAACATTCAGTGTTCCAGAGCTGTTGGCTTCGTGGCTCGGGCGTGGCATCGCTATTGACCGTGAAACGCTCCCGATTGCACCGAGGTGAACAATTGAGTCCACCTTCTGTGTTGCCCGAACAAGCGCCGGATAGTTAAGAATGGTGTCCTCAATTAGCTCGCACTGAGAACCGGACAGATTTGACGCTAAACCAGTGCTCAAATCATCGAAGACTGTCACCTGGATCCCAGGGCTGTGAAGGTTGATGTAGTCGACGAGGTTGCTTCCAATAAAGCCTGCCCCACCCGTGATCAACACATGCTCAACCATTGCACTTCTCGCTATCGGACCCTAGATTCTTTGGAAAAGTTTGCTGCGCTTGCGGAACGGAACCTCCCCTAGAGTGGTTCAACGTTTTCCCCCACCAGGCAATTGCGTGTGTCGAGCACAACTTGGGACGAGCTTAAAGCCCATTCGTGATTTCCTCCTGAGTGGTTTGTGATCAATATGGCTAAGTCAAAATTTCCAGGCTCAGCATCGTTGGCCCGGGCAATATGTCCTGGCCAAGAATGCGATGGGACGTGATTGTCAATCGCGGAAAGATTCGCCCCGCGAGCTGCCAGAAGCTGTGAGACCGCAGCAGCGGGGGATTCCCTCGTGTCACCGGTATCGGGCTTATAAGCAAGACCAATAATGAGAATGGACGCATCTGCTACTGGAGTACGACTTCTCTCGAGAATTCCACAAGCACGCTCGACCACAAAATGGGGCATTGATTCATTAACATCGTTGGCAAGCGAAACAAACTTGAAGTCCGCTCCAGCCTTATCTTTAATGGCCCAAGAAAGGTAGCTCGGGTCAATAGGGAGACAATGGCCGCCCACGCCAGGACCAGGAGTGAACTTCATAAACCCAAAAGGCTTGGTACTGGCTGCGTCGATTGCCTCCCAGATATCAACCCCAAGCTGATCAGAAAACATCGCTAGCTCGTTGACCAGAGCAATATTGACGTGGCGGAACGTGTTTTCCAACAGTTTCGTCATCTCGGCTTCTCTTGTGCCGCTGACGGGAACAGTGACAATTCCCAGACTTTCGTAAAACGAACGAACTTTCTCAAGCGACTGAGAATTGATGCCTGACACTACTTTGGGTGTGTTGATCAGGTTCCACTCGCTGTTACCAGGATCTATTCGCTCTGGGCTGTAACCCACAAAGAAGTCTGTTCCCGCGACGAGCCCAGAGCCTTTTTCCAGAATGGGCACCAACAGTTCATCGGTCGTGCCGGGGTACGTAGTTGATTCAAGAATGATGGTTGATCCCTCAGCTACCCACGGAGAAAGAGCCGAGGCTGCTGCCTCGATGAAACTGAGGTCAGGCGCACCTTCCCTCAGAGGGGTTGGGACGGTTATCACAGCTACCGAGAAACCCAATGACTGGCTGTAGTCATCCGTAGGATTGTAGAGCCCTCGGGTAAGGCCAGAAATGATTTCTTCGTCAGAAACATCTTCAACCGGGGATTGGCCTTTTGCTAGAAACCCAACCTTGCGAGTATCGAAATCAATACCTGTGACCTTGTATCCAGCAGCAATTGAAGCCATCGCAACGGGGAGACCTACGTAACCTTGTCCGACGATTACGACATGACTCTGAATTGATAAACCCACAGTCTCACTCTAGCGAGGAACAAACACAAAGACGGAGCGCAAATCAGCTACTTCCACACAATTAGGTCACTGGTCTCGGGGCTTAACGGACGTCATACATTTCCTCCAGAGGCTGTCGTAGGAAACCAGCATTTGCTCCATCGAATAGTTTCCTAAAATCCACTCATAATTTGTGTCCGTAATTGTTTTTCGCTCGGATGGGGCAATCTTGAGCAAGGAATTAATGGCCTCAGCGAGCTTGACCGCAGAGCGGGGTGGGACCAAAAAATTCTTACTGGCCAACAGGAGACTCGAATCCCCAACATCGGTCGCCACCACCGGCACGCCGCAAGCAATGGCCTCCGCAATGACGTTCGGAAACCCTTCGGTTTCAGAAGCCGAGACCATAACGTCGAGAGCATTCAGGTAGGTCTGAACGTCAGGCACAGGCCCGATCAAATGGGCATGGTCCGTCAACTGTCTTCGGTCTAAGAGGTCAACGAGTTGTGAGTTCTCAAACAGAAGGTCTTTGCCCACCATCAAAAATTGGACTTCCCAGCCCCAATCGGACAAGAGCTTGAGTGCATCGAGGAAAGATTCGACACCTTTATGTGGGTCCCATTTTCCAACAAAACCGATTAAAAGTTGGTCCTGGGCAAGCCCTAATCTTGTTCTTTTCACATTTCTCAGTGAACTATCAGCGCGAAAAACCTCAAGGTCAATTCCGTTAGGAATAGTTGACAACTTTTGCATGGAATATCCGATGCGTTCATGCTCATCTCGGACCGTCACTCCCGCGGCCACGATTGCCCGGGGGACAAACCAAGACATCCGCACGAGAACCCGCTGAATGAGCCTGGTACGTCGGGAGGAAGATGGAGTCAGAGCGGAATGCCGGAGGTTCCAGACTATTGGCGTCCGAGGGGCTATGAGCTTGATAACAACAGTAACCAAGTCAGAATGGTACATCCAACTTTGAATCAATGAGGGCTTTGTTTTCCAAACAAAATGCATAAGGAACGCAAGCCCCCGGATTACGCCCGAGGTGGTGCGCATATCAAGGTAATGAAGCTCGGCCCCAGTTTTAAGAAAAGCAGGAGCAAGCCCTCCAAAGCCTGTTAGCGACACAACATGGTGATGGAACTCCGGCAAGCCAGAGCAAACCTTGAGCAGGGTCTTCTCTGCTCCACCCGTATAGAGCCCTACAATAATGTGCACTACTACAGGCTTGCTCATCCATTCCTAGCCAGCGACAGACAGAAAGAGCTACGTATGTTGTTCCGACGCATTTCCCCCACGTTACATGAGGCTTTGTGAGAAACTTGACTTGAATCCGCGGCCGCCGCAAGGTGCCTCAATCCGGTTGGAAAACCAATGACCGATAAGTCTAAAACACACTCAACTAAGCATCTGGGGCCCGACGCTTCCAAGGATGCCCAATCTCGAACTGGCGTAGTCACAAAGTTAGAAACTTGGCGCTCCAAGGTTCTCGGGTGGTGAGGGACCCGTCCCGGCGCAGAATAGTTTTCGCCGTCACGGTGGACTACTCAATAAATCTTCTTGGAGAGATACCGAAGGCTCTGAGTAAAGAGGGGTGGGATGTGCATTTAGTGTCGAACCCCGGACCTGAATTAGCGGAAGTCGCGAGACAGAATTACGCTACCTGCAACCCCATTCCCATGACCAGAAACCCCTCCATCTTGAGAGACCTCGGCTCCTTTTTTGGCTGGATATATCTCCTGGCAAAAATAAAGCCCGATATAATCTCAATTGGAACACCAAAGGCAAGCCTTTTAGGCCTCCTTGCAGGGTGGGTAATGCGAGTCCCTCGCCGTGTCTATGTGCTGAGAGGGTTGCGATTAGAAACGACTTTTGGTCTCCAGCTCTGGCTCCTGTCTGCGTTGGAAAAGCTTACTTCAGCTTGTGCAACCCAGGTAATTGCAGTGAGCCCAAGCCTTCGCGCACTGTATTTGAAAAAAAACCTGACACGCCCCGAAAAAATTGTGGTCCTTGGGCATGGATCTTCAAAAGGAGTGGATCCCGAGCGATTCAGGCCCGCGACAAAAGCGGAAACAATCGGTCTCCGAGAGCTCGCCACCAAAATTGGACTGAGAGAGAAAATTCCTGTCATTGGCCTCGTTGGCAGGCACGGCAAAGACAAAGGTCTCGAGGTGTTTTTTGCCGCCATTGCGATATTAAATAGCAATAAGGTGCGTTACCAAGTTCTTGCGATTGGTGACGACGAGTCCGAAGGTGCCCTCACGCAGTCCATCCAGGCGGCAAAGGGCCAGGTTATCGCTATCCCGAGAGTGGTCGATCTTGAGCGGCACCTTCGCCTCCTTGACGTGCTGTGCCTGCCAACATTGCGGGAGGGGCTACCAAATGTTGCCCTGGAGGCTCAAGCCTCTGGCGTACCAGTCATCACAACGGATGCGACCGGCGCAATTGATTCGGTCGAAAACGAAGTTACCGGTCTTTTAGTGCCCGCCGGGAAAGCTAAGGAGTTGGCAGAAGCACTGACGAATATCATTCTGAATCTAAGCTACCGTTCTGCATTGGGTTCGAGTGCAAGGCCATGGGTCTTAAGTCGCTTCGGATCAGCTACGGCAATCGCAAATAATGTGCAGTTCTATGCGAGGCTTTATGAGTAGTCGGTTTCACCTGGCATCAACCCATTTTTTAGGCCCAGCTGATGGGATTCGCTTTTGGGGCCGGCCTCACGACAGCTGCAACTTAGGGGGCGTGGACTTTTTCATATTCGGTCGGTGTGAATCTCCGTGGGTTTCTTTCCTATTATTTTCCGAGTGAAACGGACGGTAAAAAGAGGTCTTGTTCAGCGACGTGCCTCAGGTCTTTTGAGCGCATGGTTTCGCCCGGTGCCTCACCATCTTTGAGCGGGTAACACCCACGAACTGGGTACAGGCTTGCATCTATAGAGGGCAAAATACCGATGGCTGCACGCCGAGACGTGACCAATAAACTCCGCACCGCTTACACCCGCGCGTCAAAGGCAGACAAAAACCGAATTTTGGACGAAGTGATTGCGACTACGGGGATGGGTCGCTCAACTGCCCGACGCATGTTGACCGGTGGTGTTTTCCCACACCCAACCGAGCAACTGGATCAACGCCGGCTGCGACTGAAAGGTTCAGTCACGATGCCCGCCTGCTTCTTGAGCATGTGTGGACATTGATGGGGTTTCCCTGCGACAAATATGTGAAGGTGATGGTCCCCCTCTGGTTACCGACCATGGTCGAAGCCTGTGATGTTGATAAACCTTTCGCGACCGCTGAAGCTCTCGCAGCAGTGTGGGTGATGAGTGCGACAACTATTGACCGATATTTGCAACCGGTGAACCGCCCTGGGTTTAATGGAGATTTTGATGTGCCCTGGGTTTCTCGGAGTTGGATACTTAGAATTCCGTGCGTGACAGTGTGGTTTCCTCGGATAGTTTCTCGTGCTCGACGGGGCTGCCCGTCCCCAACATTGAGTGGCGTCTGCGGTTGTGAAACAACTCGAGATACTCGAATATCGCGTTGGCTAACTCGAGGCGAGTCCGCCATGCTTTCCTGTTCAGAAGCTCGGTGTGCATGCGGCCCCAAAATGATTCAATCATGCTGTTGTCGTAGCAAGACCCAACAGCGCCCATTGAGGGCAGGAGCCCTGCATCTTTCGCGCGCTGTGTAAAAACCCAGCTGGTGAAGACAGTTCCATGGTCCGAATGAATGACGGTGCCAGGCTTCGGTGATCTCGTCTCGATTGCCATCGCTAACGCGTTGGTGACCAGAAGAGCGTTAGGCGCTGAATCAATTGCCCAGCCCACTACTTTCCTACTGAAGGTATCCAGCACGA
>Ga0307935_1000623_pt1 | contig 15086 bp, 13 predicted proteins | sample OrgLakmetageno92_FD_201827 | JGI IMG/M metagenome (GOLD analysis project Ga0307935, IMG submission 201827) | Saline water microbial communities from Organic Lake, Antarctica - #92 | ecosystem: Environmental > Aquatic > Non-marine Saline and Alkaline > Saline | place: Antarctica: Organic Lake...
GGATGAACCGGTCATCTCCTTTGAAGATTATTCCCGATGTGGCACTGGTAGTTGTGAGGAGTGCCATGCTTCCTGCTCCTATGTCGAGGGTTTGAGATGGGGTTGTTGTACCAATTCCTATTCGCCCACTGCCATTATTCTGCAGTACCAAATCACCGGTTTCATTTTGAATGACCGAATCAGTCCCATTATGAAACATTCTTAAATCACCGCCTTCCCCAATTATTAATTCACTTCCTGTTCCTCCTAAGGCTCCATCACCATCGGCATCGAGCACCCAATCTCCATCGGTTCCAAAAATTCCGTAATTATTAGTACCGTTGGCGGCGCTGACAATGATTCCGTAATTAGTCGCGGCAGAGGCATCATCGGCGTAAAATCGGCCACCATAAGCCGTGTTCGCATTATTAACGTCAGAATAAACACCCGTCGCACTGGTAAATTCAGTTGAACCAGATCTTCCATCTAGGTCTGCATATACACCATAAGCATTAGTAATATCTCCACCGGCGGCAGAATCTACTTCTACCCTATTATACGAACCATAGGCATTTGTAATATCACCCGTATCACCATTTACGGTCCGAGCCATATTAAAAGCACCGTAAGCGTCGGTTATATCAGATTCGTAAGCCATGGCATCATTTCTAGATCCGTACAAAGTGGTTATATCACCTGAAGTAGAAGTATTACCCCTTCCGACAAAAAAACCACCGTAAACGTCTTGTAACGCCCCTGTAGCATTTACATTATAGGCCTCTCCGCGAACACCAATAAGTGCCCCTAGTCCAGATCCAGCGTTACTATCATTAAAAGCCACTCCTCGAACACCGTGAAGCACATTAAAAGTAGCACTCCCGCTAGAACGTGCACGAGAATAAAGTCCTTCTGTGTAATTGTTACCAGATGTTTCTACTTGAGTCGTTTCGGCATCTATATAACCTCCTCTAAATGTCGGAGAATTAGTAGTATTCCCACTCACTGTACCTTGTACCATTAATAAAAAATTATCGGTATCAGTGTTATAATCTTCATCAATGTAAGCCACTCGATTATCGTTAAACGAAGCGCTTGAACCAACGGCCAAAGCATCATTTAATTTTACGTCGCCTACTACTTCTAAAGGTACCGTCGGGTTTGCAATTCCAATCCCAACGTTATCAGCATCATAATAAATTTCATCATTTTCCGTTCCTTCTTCCCATAAACCAGCCCCAACGGGTTGCCCCGTACCGCCATCTACAAAGTTATTGGCCGTAATGGTATCACCTGTAATATTTCCTCCAGAAGTGAAATCATTACTGGTTGTAATGGTATCACCTGTAATATTTCCTCCAGAAGTGAAATCATTACTGGTTGTGATATTATTAGTAGTACCATCAACTTCAAACACGGTATCACCAGAGGTCAAATTTGTAATCTGAAAATTATCGCCCGTACCGCCATTATTTCGAATAATCCACTCTTGCGAATCATTTTTAAGTCTTAGGGCGGCGTCATTCCCCGTGCCACCAGCGTCAACTTGAATTTGCGAATCACCAGTGTTGTGTACTTCTAATTGGTAGGTTGGGCTTGAATTAATCCCAATCGCTACTTTACCGGCGTTATAATAAATATCATTCGCCGTGATATTCCACGGGCTTGGGTTTGGCAAGTTGGTTAATTGTGACCCATCCCCAATAAAAGCCGCCGCGTTCACGGTGCCGTTAACGTCTAACATGTAAGCTGGCGTTCCGGCAATGCCAATACCGATTCGGTCATTAGTCACATCGGTGTCGCCACGGTCATCTTTTTTAAGATTTCGCAGCATATCCACAATCAAATTTACTTCGGCCGCGGTAATCGCGTCCCCAGTATTTTTTTCAGGAATACCGTTGATATCATAAACTGTGGCCCTTACTGGTGTAACCGTTACTAAGAGACTTAAGATAAGACTCGTTGCGAGCATTGATTTGGCAGAAAATTGGCGCATGAACGTTTTTTTGTTTTAGTTTTTTTTGAAAGTCTAAACATTATATCCTACTTTAAGCCTCTGATAAAGCATAATTAAGCTTTTCGTCGCCCTAAGTATAAGAATAAAACACCCCCCAATAATGACAACATCAAGGGAAGCCAGAGATTATTAGCGTTTCCAGACTCTGGCACGGCGGCCGACATTAAAACTTCACCAAACGTTGTCGTCTCTACTAAATTACTCAAGGTGCCTTTATTTCCGTCAGAATCTATGGCGACTACTTGAAAGTAATAACGAGTCGCTTCGCTTAGTTTATCTACGTACCACTGAGTACGATTGTCGGGTGTGAGATTCACGCCATTTAAATTTTCAGGGTCTAGACCAAATAATATTTGGTACTGCGCAATCGCTTTATCATCTCGCGCTGGCGACCAATTAAGCGTTACTCGCATATCCCCTGGGGTGGCACTCAAGCTCGAAACGGCCGTCGGTGGTAAATTAGTTGGTGTAACGACAGGCGCTGGTTCCCCAACAGGTTCGGTTACTGGCGGCGTAATGACTGGCTCATTACCACAGACTTGAACCGTGGCCGCCGTATTTTCTTGCAGCTCGTTGCCTAAAATATCGGCTACGGTACACGCTACGGGAAACGTACCACACTGTTGCCCAGCAATTAAATCACCCACAAAACTATCACCCGATCTATTTAAAGGCGTTGCCACGCTATTAAAAGTACACGTAGCGGTTGAAAGCGGCTCGTTTGATGAGACACTCACATTAAAGGTTCCGCCCGCACTCACCCCTTCTTTAGGCGTTACATCAACTGATAAAACTCGCGGCGGAGTGTTATCGATTCTAATTTCAACCACATTTGAAAAACTAGTGCCGTCCATGTACTCGGCTCTAAATATATGGCGTCCGTCGGCCAAAGCCGGCGTTTGATAAAAAAAGTCTCCGTTGATATCTAAACTTAAATCTTCGACTAAAATAGTTGGTCCATCGGTAATTTTAATCGGCGCGCCGGGCTCCCCTCTTCCGGTAATAGTCATTCTGGGCGAACTAAAAGTGCCCGCGCTCGGGGTTAAAATGGTCAGCCCTTCACCCACTGGCGGTTCTACTAATCGATCACGACTCACGACGTTAAGTTCTATGGTGCCGTTTACTTCAGGGTCTGCAATATCGGTAACCGTGAGCGTTCTAACCCCAGGCGTTGCAAAAGCGGCCGCTACGGCAAACTCATGCTCACCTTGGTCGGTTCTGGTAAACGTATAATCGACCGGCAAACTGGCCCCACTGTCATTCGATGAAAATCGAACTTGCCCTTCATAATTTTTGACCACGTTCCCTGTCGTGTCTTTAGCCAGAACTCTAAAGGTTAAACCGTCTTCGGTTCGAACTTCTTGAGGCAAACCTTCAATCGTTAAATAAGCGACTTCTTCAAAATCATCACTAAACAACTGAGCTTTTAAAAATTGACCAAAACCAGATTGTCCGACGCCAGTGTTACCGTTTGAAGGTAAATGAAAAACAATCTCTGATTTTTCAAAAATAATTTCGTCGTTTACTAACGCCGATAAAATACTAACGCCTGGAGTAAGCGATGAAACCTTCCCTTTTACCAGACCATTTATGTCGGTTACACCTGCAAAATTAACGACGTCTCCGTTACGCGACGAAAAAAGTTTAACATTTTGATTTGGCACGGCATTACCATAAGCATCTTTAACCGTTACGGATGCCTGCGTTAAGGCGTTGCCATCGGCGGGCAACGTGGCTACAGAAGATTTAAGCGTCGACCGATACACCGATGGCGCTCCGGCTAAGACTTTAAAATTATGACTTTCGGTTAAATTGACCGCTTGGTTACGAACCACTTTTAAAGTGTAAATACCACTCTGCTTTAAATGAAGACCGTAAAGCTCGTCGTTGACATTTCCTTGGTTGTCGGCTTGAAACGATAAATTAATTTCAGAGGTATCTGGTTTTACCAAAACGCCACTAACCCCTTCATTAGCGGTTAAACCAGAAATTTGTAAGCTCGCCTCTGATCCCGCTAGTGTGTCGCCTACATTGACAAAAAAAGCCTGGGTAGCGAGCGCTGGAAACAGCGCTAAACCCAGCAATAGACCTTTATAAAAACTTTTAATGCTTGATAACTTCATTTGTTCAATAACTACTGTACCCCATTGTAGCACAAATCCAAATTTCTTGACTATCTTCAGCCCTAAAAAAACACCACCCCAGAGGGATGGTGTTTTAAAATTTTAGTAAAAAACCAAAAAACTAATTTTTAGATTTTTTCATTAAGTCTCGTATTTCAGTTAAAAGCTCAATGTCTTTCGGCGTTGCGGCTGGTTTCGCTTCTTCTTTTTTCTGCACTTTTGTAATGGTTCGTACAATCATAAACACCGCAAAACCTAAGATTACAAACGCAATCACGTCATTTATAAACACGCCGTAATTAATAGCCACGGCTTCGGTATCTTCGGTTGCCGCTTTGAGGGTGTAGCTCAAATTGGCAAAATCAACGTCCGCCATTAACAAGCCAAGGGGGGGCATAACCACATTTTCAACTAGTGACTTTACGACTGTGGCAAAGGCGGCACCGAAAATAAATCCAACGGCTAAATCAACGGCGTTCCCTTTAATCAGAAAACTTTTGAAATCTTTTAACATGCGCTTGAGAGGTTAGAATTTAATAATTGTTTTTATCATAAGCTCCAGCCTTAGTTTGAGCAAACTTTGAAAACATTTTGCATGGCCTTGATATACTTTGGCATATGTTGAAATAGTTTTATAAATAAATTATGAAGAAGTTTTTATTCTGCCTTTTGTGCGCCTTAATAGGTTCTGGAATGGGCGCCGCTGAGTCGCTTTGGGAATGGGGACAAGAGGATTTTAAACGTGGACAATCGCTAACCCTGGAAAGCTTAGAGTTTTCGGTGATTGTCACCGATAAAAACGGTGAAGAACTTTATAGAAATTTTGATCAAGAAAATCGTGAATGGGTTGATTTAGAGGCTATGCCACTTGCCCTGCAGCTAGCAACCGTTATGGCGGAAGACAAAAGGTTTTATTCTCACTCTGGGGTCGATATCAAAGGTATTGCCCGAGCTGCCTGGGAAAATCATCAAGCCGGGGAGATCACCCAGGGCGGTTCGACCATCACCCAGCAATTGGCCCGAAAAGTGTTTTTAAATGATGAACGAAGCTATGAAAGAAAACTGAAAGAAATGTTTATCGCGCTTGGTATTGAAAGTCGGTATAGCAAAGACGATATTTTAGAAATGTACTTAAATACCGTTCCCTATGGCCCCCGAACTAACGGTGTGGGCGTAGCCGCAAAAGAGTACTTTAACAAAACCCCGATTGAGCTCACACCTTCAGAAAGTTTAGTACTGGCCGTTCTTCCTAAAGATCCCGTTAGGCTGTCACGAATTAGAGAGATTGATACGTGGTTGGGTGAGTGCCCAATGGAGTTTGTAGAGGATACCTGTAGCCCTTTCAAAGACTTAAACTATGACTTTTCGCGAGTTGAATCTTTGCTTTTTGCGGTCGCCGAAAACCTAAACTGGACGCCAGAAAAAGCGCACAATGTCTGGGTTGAACTACGGGATATTCAGCTTCCACAAAACAAATCATGGGTGAACGATGACTTTCAACACTTTCGGTTTTATTTAGAAAATTTCTTAGCGGAAAATGATTTATCTGAAGCGGCTATTGGAGATGGAATTGTTATTAAAACCACGATTGATAAAAGCTTACAACAAAAATTTTTAGCGCAAATCGAAGCCAAAAGCCCAGACTTGCAATCTGAACATTGGATTTCAAATCTGGCTACCATTGTCGTCGATCATAAAAGCCGTGGACCGTTGGTATGGATTGGATCTAAAGATTACTGGAATAACCAAATCAAAGGCCAAATTGATATGTTGCAGTCTCGTCGGCAAACGGGTTCGGCTATTAAGCCTTTTATATATGCGGCCGCCATTGACCAAGGCTACCAACCACCCACTATTTTTTATGATTCTGTCACTTGGTTTAGAAATGATCGCTTTAGATTAAGTAACGCTGATGGTCACTTTTTAGGCGGTATTAGAATGAAACAAGCCCTCGCCTATTCTAGAAATATTCCGGCCGCTAAAGCCCTTTTATTAGCGGGCGGCGAAACAGCGGTTAAGACGTATTTAGACGAACGTTTCGGTTTTGACATCATGGCGCGCTACCCCAAGCATCCGTTTGGGTGGACGCTTGCCCTTGGCACCGCCCCCGTTAAAATTTCTGATTTAGCCAACGCCTACGCCACGCTTGGTAGTAATGAAAAAAAAGATTTATGTCCAATTGTAAGTATCACCACTTTTAAAGGTGAAAAAGTCGGACACCCTTGTCAGATAAAAATTGCGCGCCGCACGAATCAAACCACCAACTATTTTATTTCTGAAATGCTGAGCGATGAAAGTGCGCGTCCAGCGAGCTGGAATGAACTGATTTCTACGGCTCAACCCATGGCCGTTAAAACCGGAACTTCATCTAAAAGAGTGAACGGCCAAGTTATGCCCGTGGATGATATTGTGGTGGGTTACACCCCAAACGCCACCGTACTTTTGTGGGCGGGTAACACGAGCGGCCAAGCCTTAAAGCCCGGTAGTGTGGCTATATTTTCGGTGGGTGAAACCTGGCGAGACTTAGCGAACACTATGCTCGCCCACGACACCGCCTTGGCCGGCAATTTTAAAGCCCCGGTAGCCCTACAAAATATTAATGGAAATTTAGCCACTTTAAACTACCAACCGCCCGGCTACGAAAACTTAGATAGATTTGTGGGGTACAACGTTGAAAGGGGTATTAATCCGTTAAATTTGTTAGATCATGAACGTTGATATAAATAATCCATGGACTTGGCATTGGGGTTCGCGATATGGAGAATCATTAAAGATTAATATTGCGCTTCAGGGTTATTTAGCTGAGTTAATAGAATCAGGAAGACTCGGTCATATAGTCGTTGATGTTGGCAGCGGAAAATCGTGCCCAATTAAAGACGTTATACGTGACACAGGCGCTCGGCTTATTAACGTTGATATTGCCGCTCACGAAAATTTATCTAATGATAGTCAGCTATTTATAAAATTAGATGCCGAAAAAATACTAGACGCAAATAGCCTTGAAGTAAAAGAGGCGATTAAAAGAGTTTCTCGCTTTTTGGACATTGATTGCACCAAATCAAAAGACGTTGAACCAGTAGATACGTTTCTGTTGTCTGAAATTATTAACTACATTGATTATCAAGCCGTTATTAAAAGTGGTTTAAAATGGTTAAAACCTGGTGGACGCATAGTTATTATTAATGAACCTAAACGAGGCCTAGAGGATGAGTTTTCTGATAAAGGACCTATAAACAACAATGAGGTTATCAACTTTCTAGAATCTCTTGGTCTGGTTATTGAGGTAGCCGATTACACAAACTCAACTGCTAATATTAAAATCCCTCAAGCCTTATCAATGATGGTTTTAGTAGCTCAAAAAAAGTAGGACTACCAATCAATTAAATCTTCGCCGCACTTCATCTCTACTTTTTCAATGTAGGCAATAATTTGTGGTGGAATCGGAATCCCTTTCACCGAGCGCAAACCACTTAAATCAGAAGCGAGCACACAATCAGCCATGCTAAACTGTTGGCCAATCCAACCGCCTTCGACGCGGTCTACAATTTCAGCGAGAATGATAATTAAGTTATCGCGGTACAGCGTTGGGGCGTCTTTCTTCATTTCGGCAAAAGTCTTGCCGCGTTTGGCTTCTTTGCCTTCTTTAAAGTACTTAGCACCGGCGGCATCAAATTCAGGGGCGCCTTCAAACTCATCTAAGTAAAAAGGGAGTACTACGTCCCAAAATTTAGGGGCACGAGTCACAATATTACTCGCCCAATCTAAATCAGGTTCAATCCATTGATGCGACAGGCTTGGTTCTGGGAATCTTTTTTCTAACTCCTTAATTAAATCCAAACTTTCTCCCATAATTTTACCGTCATCAAATTCAATAATGGGCAACATCTTACTGCCGATTAATTTTTTGGGCGTTTCGCTGTCTGCATAGCTTAAAGGCACATCTTGATAGACAATATTTTTGGCTTTTAAAACTAAACGAACACGCTGACAGAAAGGGCAATGCGGGTAATGGTAGAATTTCATAGCAGAAAGATTATTCAAATTAACTATAATAGAACTTGATGACAGACGAAATTAAAATTCAAACGTTTCTGCCTGGACAAACTTTGCCTAAAAATTTGATGCTACCCCAGCAAAGTCACAGTGCGAACATTTTTGAAATCAAGACCGGTTTTGAAGATTTAACTAACTGCGATGGTCTCTGGACGCAGAACCCTAAACTTTTACTGGGCGTTAAAACCGCGGATTGTGCGCCCATTTGTGTGTGGAATAAGAATTGTTTTGGAATTGTGCACGCTGGTTGGCGTGGCGTGGTTAATGGAGCGGTTGAGAATTTACTCTTAAATTTCGAGACCGGTCTCAAATTTGGAGACCGGTCTCCAAATTTAAACATCTGGATCGGCCCGATACTCCCCCGTTTTAAAATTCAAAAAGATGAATGCTACGATTTGATTTTCAAAAAATTTGGAGATCAATTTTTTACGCTGACTGATAATATGATATTTTTTGAGTTTAAAGATTGTCTGCGATTTATGCTCCCCGAAGCTGAGTTTGATGAACGATCGACTTACGTCCATTTAAATTTAGCCAGTTGGCGTCGTGACAAATCTTTCCCTAACGGGCAAAATACAACCGTCATTGGATTTTCTAACGCCTACCATTTATGAAGCCTTTCAAAATTCTCTCAAAAGAATTACTCGTTGACTCTCCTTTCTGCCGGATTGAAAAGCAGCTAGTAGAGTTACCAGACGGTTCAACCGCCGATTGGTATGTATCACTTAATACCGATGCGGTGATTGTGATTCCCGTACTTAAAGACGGCTCGGTCATTTTACAGCAGCAATATAAGCACGGTGGCGGTGAAATTGTCACTGAGTTTTGCGCTGGCATGGTCGATGAAGGCGAAACTACCACTCAAGCCGCCGCCCGTGAATTACAAGAAGAAACGGGCTATACCGCTGAAGAATTTATTCATTTAAAAACCGTGTTTAGCAACCCAACAGGCAGCCGTATGAAGTATCATTATTTTTTAGCCAAAAACGCTGAATTAACCAGTAAACCAAACTTAGAACCCGCTGAACAAATAGAACTGTTACAACTGCCAAGCTTAAAAGCCGCTCGAGAACATTTACTAAAGCCTGAGACGCTGACAACTGCCGGTATGATTGGCGCTTTGAGTTTAGTTGAGCCGCTTCTTTAAAAGAAATAACAACAGCGTCAACAACCAAAACAACAACGTAACTGATACGGTTATTAATAATACCGCCAACGAGATCAGTCCTTTTTCGCTTTTAACAGCCATAAGTCCTAAATACTCACTCAGCTCATAAATCGGAACTATCAACCAAACGGAGCAAGCCAGAAAAAAACATACATGATAACTGCGGTTAACAAAGTTCTTCATAACCTAACTGTATTTTTTTCTCTGTAACTGACAAACCGCACCTGTTATTTAAAATGAAGCCGTCGCATCCTAACGAGACGATAAAAACCTTTGACACTCTCTCAAATTCACCTAAATTCACACAGCTTTATCAAAGACCGCTGGTTGTGTGCAAACATTTAATTCCCGCCGAGATGAAAGAAAGTATAAAGATTTCAATCTTTAGCGCTCAGAGCTTGCAGCTCTAGAGCCTGAAATCATCCTTTCCGGTCGTTTCATTTCGAGAGCCCTTGATTAAGCACCAAAGGTTTATTTTATTATAAACTTCAACTTAAGAACCAATTTGAATATGGCCACATCGAAAGCCAAAAAACAATTTCAATTAAGTGAGCTTGAAACCAAGCTTAAAGACGCAAAAGGAATCGCGTTTGTTCAGTTTGATGGAGCGTCTGTAATGGATGTTCAACAAGCTCGACGCGATTTACGAGCTAAAGGTATGACGTACAGCGTTTTGAAAAAAACACTGATGTCTATTGCGGCTAAAAACACGGACGCTGGAGAATTTGAGGCAACTCAACTTGAAGGCTCTGTAGCCATTATCGTTTCGCAAGATGACGAGATTGCACCAGCCGCAGCTATTAAAGCGCTTAAAAAAGAACACTTCAGCAAAGAAACTAAAACCAGCAAGTTCAACTTTGCAGGTAGCATGTTTGAAGGTAAATTTTTAGACGCCGCTCAAACCGCTGTTCTTGCCGACACACCTTCACGCGAAGAATCACTTGGCGCGTTGGTTGGAGCCCTACAACACGGGGTTCAAGGAATTCATGCTGGGCTTACGCACGGTATGCAAGGTATTGCCACGGCGCTCGAGAATGCTGATAAATTCTCAAAAGCCTAAATTATTATTAATCACTAATTACTATGTCAGAAGAAAACACTGTAACTGTAGAACTCTCTAAAGGAGAACAATCAGTAGTTGACTCAATCGAGAAACTTACTGTAATCGAAGCCAACAACGTAGCGACTTACTTCAAAGAAAAATACGGTATTTCTGCTGCTGTTGCAGCGGCTCCAGCTGGTGCTGCCGCTCCTGCGGAAGCCGAAGAAGCTAAATCATCTTACAATGTTGAATTGAAAGATTGTGGGGCTCAAAAAATCGCTGTAATTAAAGTTATCCGAGAAATCACTGGACTAGGTCTTGGTGAAGCTAAAGCTTTAGCTGACAACGGAGGAACTATTAAAGAAGGTGTAAAAACTGAAGACGCTGAAGCGATGAAGAAACAATTCGAAGACGCTGGTGCAACGGTTGAACTTGCTTAGTTTTAACCTCACTCAAATCTGAGAAATAAAAAAACCCTGCTAAGTGCAGGGTTTTTTATTATTAAATTAATACCGCTCTCTTAATTTCTAGCTTGTCTAGAATCTAGAAAACTCACATCAAATATGCTTCAAAAAACTCTGGGCAAGCCAGAGATTTAACTACGGTATTGCTTAATAAAAAAAACCATGCAGTGCATGGTTTAATAATTTAAGGGCTTAGATTAGAGGCTACAGTCCTAGCTGTTTTTTTAGCGCTTCGGCTTCCGCCTTAGCCTCTTCATCTTCTCCCGCTTCTTCTTCTTTCATCTCGGTAACCGTGATTTCTTTTTCACGTTCCGCTTTTAATTTGGCTACATCATCGGCAAATTCGTTCTCAAGTTCTGCAAATTTTTGTTTCTCTTCTTGAAAAATAGAAATCAGCTCGTTAATTTGCTCAATCGAAAGTCGAGGAATCGCTTCAATAACTCGCTTCTTTTCTTCTAGCGTAAGAGAAATAGAGCCTTCTAGTAGCACTAAAAAGTTTTCCTCATCAAACTGCGTATTTGGATGTTCTGGTATAACAAACAAATGCCCATCGCGGGTTGAAAGTTGGCCTTGTCTACCACTCGCATCAGTCGGCGCACTTGCGGCTGCCTGGGTTTGTGGTGGTTGTGAAGCATTCGGGTCAACCGGAGGTTGACCCGTGTTAGGATCTTGAGGTGGAACGGGTGGCTGAGATTGGTCAGACATAGTTTTTTTCCTTAGAATTCTTATCCATTATGACGCTTAAGCGTCTTTTTTCGCAACTTTTTTTGCGGCTGGCTTTTTTTCTGTTGGTGCTTTTTTAGCTGGAGCGGCTTTCTTAGCGGCTGGTTTTTCGGCTTTAGCTTCTTCTTTTTTAGCCGCTGGTTTCGCGGTAGAACCACCAATACTCGTAATTTCAATTTCTGTGTAATCTTGACGGTGACCGATCGTTCGTCGGTAACGCTTACGCGGTTTCATTTTGTAAACCTTGATTTTATCGGCTCGACCGTGCTCAAGCACTTTAGCTTCCACCATTTTACCATCAATGAACGGCGCACCAATAGTACAGTTTTTGCCGTCTTCATCAGACATTAAAAAAGTTTCAAATTTAGCTATTTTGCCAACTTCAACGTCTAATTTATCAACACGTAATACTTCACCAACTTTTACAATGGCTTGGTGGCCGCCAATTTTTGCAACAGCAATCATCTTTATAAGGGTTAAGAAACACTCGCTGGAGGCTGAAACAAATCAGCGCTTGAAATCCCAGAAAAGTCGTTTAAGACGCGGGAAAAGTACTAACTTGAACCTAGATGTCAAATAGTTAATATAGGCGCAATGCAACACGTTTTATCGGCTGGCCAGTTTAGTAAAGAAGCTTTAGAAGAAATCATGGCTCAGGCCGCTGATATGGAAGAAATAGTTAAAAATGGCGGTTGTGATATGGCTAAGGGCCGAATCTTAGCGACGCTTTTTTACGAACCTTCAACTAGAACCAGGCTCAGTTTTGAGGCTGCCATGCACCGACTTGGCGGCTCTATTATTTCAGAAACGGATGTTAATTTTTCTTCTATCACTAAAGGCGAAGTATTAAGCGACACCGCTAGAATCGTCGGCGGATATGCTGACATGATTGCCATTCGGTCTAAAACTCCCGGCGACGCCAAAATCATGGCCGATTATTCTGGGGTGCCGGTTATCAATGGGGGTGATGGCTCTGCCGAACATCCGACTCAAGGACTTTTAGATTTATATACCATCTCTAAGCAATTTAAATTGGGACACGAACCTTTAGTTATTTCATTTGTAGGAGAACTTATTACCGGAAGAACCGTGCACTCTTGCTCGCAAATGGTGAAACAGTTTCCGAACGTTAAAATAAATTTCGTCGCGCCCGCTGATATTCAAATTCCAGACAAGTATTTTGATGAAGCCACCGATACTAAGCACTTCGAACTCACCGATGAAATTTTAGAAACTTCAGACGTAATTTATGACACCCGCATACAAAAAGAAAGACTGTCACCTGAAGTGTATGAAAAGCATAAAACGGCTTTTCACTTTAACGCTGAGAAAGTAAACAAGATGAAACCAAACGCTATTTTAATGCACCCCTTACCAAGAGTTAATGAAATAGCGCACGAAGTAGACGACTTACCGCAAGCTAAGTACTTTGAGCAGGCTATAAACGGGGTACCAGTGCGGATGGCTTTAATTGCTAGAGGTTTAAATTTAATTTAAAAATATGACAACAACCCTTATAAAAAACGTACGCGCCATAGATGCTGAACGCGATGAAATTCGAGATGTACTCATGGTTAATGGCAAATTTGCCGAGCCAAGCGCAACCTTAAAGCCCGATGAAATTGTTGATGGCACCGACTTACAACTGTTTGCGGGTTGTATTGATCCTCACGTTCACTTTAGAGAGCCCGGCTTTGAGTATAAAGAAGACCTCGAATCTGGCTCTCGAGCGGCTGTAAGTGCTGGGGTGACTAGTTTTTTTGATATGCCTAATACGGATCCACCAACCTTTACCCGTGAACTGTTGGCTGATAAAAAAGCCCTCGCCAACGGTCGAAGTTGGGCTCACTATGGTTTTTACTTTGGCTCTGGCCCTGATAACCAAAGCGAAATTGAACAAGTAACAGGCGTCCCCGGTACGAAGCTTTATTTAAACACTACTACTGGTGGCTTACGCATGGATAATGAAGATCGCTGGCGAGAAATATTTAATATTGGCAAACCCGTGGCGCTTCATGCCGAAGGACCCGTTTTTCAAAGAGCCGTTGATGTGTGGCTCGAAGAAGGCTCTCCGTGTCACTTACATTTGTGCCATGCCAGTTTAAGACGGGAAGTCGAACTAGTACGAACCATTAAAAAAGACCCTAAACTAAAGAATAAAATTTCGATTGAAGTGTGCCCCCATCATTTATTTATGACGCACGCTGACCGAGAAAAGCACGGTGCTTTTTGTTGTATGAAACCAGAACTCGCCACTCAAGATGATTTAGACGCCATGTGGGAAGGGGTTGAAGACGGTACGATTAATTTTTTTGCGACGGATCACGCCCCTCATACCAAAGAAGAAAAATTGTCGGACGAAATTTTTTACGGTATCCCAGGCGTAGAAACTTTTTTCCCACTGCTCTACACCGAGTTTGTAAAACGAGGTTACAGCCTAAAACAACTCAGTGCCATGACCAGCCATAACACTTTTAAAACTTTTAGAGTGCAACAAAATAAAGGCTTAATCAGACCCGGTTTCGACGCTGACTGTTTTTTATATGAACCGGCCGTGCAAACAAAAATTTCGGCTAAAAAGCTGTATTCTAAATGTGAGTGGACCCCGTTTTCGGGCTACCCTTTAACCGGGCAATTGCTCAGCACTTGGGTAAAAGGCGAACTTAAATACACGAACCATAAATTTGTCGGCGAAGCCGATGGAGAAGCGTTAGAATTTTAATATTCCATTCTGATTCACTCGTCTTTCAGTTTTGAAATTTAATACTATTAACACTCGTAAAAACTTTATCGGCCTACAGCGTATCGACTAAGAGTTTTAAAGTTTTAGAGTTTAATAATTTTTAAATAAAAACTGAAAGCGGTGTAATCGAAGTTTTTGTTTCTTTTTTCAAAAAGAAGAGGAAAGAAAGATTACATAAACCCAAAGAAATTTGGGTTCACCGTTCGTAAAATCATCGCGGTAGCAAACAGGAGTACCAAGCTTAGTAAAGCTTGAGTGACTCGATTTTTAGCATCACTCACTAGTTCTGGGCTCGCGCCTCCAAAAATTATTTGTATACCCGAAACAACAATCATTAAAACCGCAATAATTCCGACTATACTTGCCATCCACATGTAAATCATGCTGATGTATTGGTTAATTAAATCAACCCCGTTAGAAGCCGAAACGTAAGCCGACTGTCCACTTAGGGGCTCTTGTAATTTAACTTGATAATAACCGGCACTACCCGCCGTTGAAGGTGAGCCACCACCACCATTAACGGCGGCCTGAAAATCAGCCACGTTTTGCTGGCTCGCTCCACAGTTCGTCGTTCCTCCTCCGCCAGTACAAGCCGCTGTTGAGCCAATACCAAATTGTGAAGCCAATTCCGGATTAGCCTGAGCGGCAGACTGAGTTTCAACTCCGTTTAAGCCGTCTACTGCTAACTGTGCCGAAACTGGGCTATTAAACCCTAAGCCCGAAACCAAAATTAGTCCGAAACCAAAAATTAATTTTTTCATATTTAAGTCGAAAAAT
>Ga0307935_1000626_pt1 | contig 15016 bp, 18 predicted proteins | sample OrgLakmetageno92_FD_201827 | JGI IMG/M metagenome (GOLD analysis project Ga0307935, IMG submission 201827) | Saline water microbial communities from Organic Lake, Antarctica - #92 | ecosystem: Environmental > Aquatic > Non-marine Saline and Alkaline > Saline | place: Antarctica: Organic Lake...
GAGTGTCAAGAACATCCTCTTGGATATCGACTCAGGTGGTGGTCAAGTGGCTGGTGCCTTTGATTTCAGAGATTACCTTATGGAGCAACGCGGGCGAAAGCCTATTGTCTCTATCGCAAGGGATACTATGGCCTCCGCTGCATACCTAATTGGGTCAGCCACAGATAAGGTCTACACGACACAAACTGGGTCTGTTGGTTCCATTGGTGTTGTCGCTATGCACGTGGATAACTCGGAAGCTAATGCCAAAGCTGGTGTTAAGCCTACTTTTATTTACGCTGGTGACTATAAGACCGCTGGCAACCCCAATGCCCCACTTGAGGGTGAGGCCCTTAGCTATCTTCAAGAGTCAGTCAATGACTCATATGAAATGTTTATTAGTGCTGTAGCGGAAGCTAGAGACATTACACCAGATGCAGTTCGCGCTACAGAAGCTCGGATGTATGGGGGGCAAAAGGCTGTCGATCAAGGACTGGCCGATGGCGTATCTACTTTAGAGATAGCCCTTACCGAACTCGCAACGTCAGCCCCGCGAGTTTATCAATCTATGTCAATCACAAACAAGGAAACCCTTATGACACCTGAGGAAATTGAAAAGCTACAGGCTGATCTTGCTGTTGCAACAACTGCTAATGAATCGCTCCGTGCATGTATTATAGAAGAAGGATACAGCATTACTGTTGAAGGTCTTTCCAAAGAGGAAGCATCGGTTGCTGAGTTTATCGAAGTAGCTGGTACTATGGTAGACAAAGCCTCCCTCCCTGCTGAAGTGGTTACAGCTCTAGAGACAGCATTTGCTGATAAGCTGGACGCTACTCTCACAGAGCAAGCCAACCGTGACCTCCCTAACTTCGCAATGGATGATGCTAAGGCACTCCTGAAGCTGGTAGGCTCCGACGAAACAACCATGACTGCACTTAAGTCTGCTGATGCTGCTATCGGGAAACTGATGGAAGAAACAGGTTCTACAGATGTAGATGGTCAAATGACTACTGCTCAAGATAAGCTTGACGCACTAATCACAAATGAAATTGCTGATGCAGGTCTGACAGGATCAAAGAGTATTGCTCGTGCGAAAGCTATGACCAATGTTCTGAAGACTGCTGAAGGTAAAGCACTAGAAGCGCAAGCTCGTAAGGATAAAGTATAATGCCATATAATAACATTGACGGCCAAGTAGAAACATACATCGCTGGTGCGGACCTCACAGGTTCTATCTACCTCTTTGTCAAAATGGATGGAGCTGGTGTAGAAGTCTGTGGTGATGGTGAGGCTGCTGTTGGTGTCCTCTGGAATAGCCCAGCAGATACCACAGCAGCTTCAGTTGTACGTGGTGGTGACCCTTGGGTTTACGCTGGTACTGCACTTGCCGCTGGTATCGACATTGCTTCAGATGCTACTGGTAAGGCTGTAGTAGCTGCCTCTGGTGACATCATCCTTGGTACTACTCGTGCAGCAGCAGCCGCTGGTGATGACTTGGTTCAAATCAACTTCTTCCAAGGTGGCAACGCAGCAGCGTAAACCATACTAATAAGGAAATACATTAATGGCTTATAATAACACCCCTAGTGCTGTTCACCTCGATGAGGTACTCACTAACCTAACACTGTCTTACGTGACAGAACAAAACTTCATTGCGGATAAGATTTTTCCAGCAGTAGAAGTCCAGAAAGTATCGGATAAATTCTACAAGTTTGATCCTGATGAGGAGAACCGTGAAGGCGACGTACAAAAGCTCGCACCACGTACCAGCCCCCCTAAGATTGAGACAGGCTCTGATACGGATACATACTTTGCAGAAGTCTATGGTTTGGCTGCTGACTGGGACACACAGACTTTGGCTAACGCCGATGACGTTCTCGAAGTTCGTATGCGTAAAATCCGTAATGTCATGAATAAGATGCTCATGCAGAAAGACCGTGACTTCCTTAACACGTTCTTCACCGCTGGTGTATGGTCTGAAGACCTTGCTGGTACTACGGACTTCGTGAAGTGGTCTGATGGTGCTTCTGTACCAATTGATAACATGCGTACATGGAAGCGTGACTTCCAACTGCGTAACTACGGTATCAAGGCTAACAAGGTGCTCATTCCTCAGCGTACTATTGATGCATTGATGTCTAACACGCAAATCTTGGGTCGTATTAACGGTGGTGCAACTATTGCTAACCCAGCAATGATTGACATGACATTGCTTGCTAACATCTTTGGTGTTGAAGAAGTAGTCGTTATGGATGCAGTATCTAACACAGCTAAAGAAGGTGCTGCTGGTACCCCTGAGTTTATGGCTGGTGACTCTCTCTTGCTCACATACTCCCCATCTAGTGCAGGTCTCGATATGGCTGCATCAGGTTTGACCTTTGCATACAACTCCATTGAAGGTGTCTCCTACGGTATCTCAGTAGAATCATTCACGGATGATGCTCTCCAGCGTAAAGGTGTAGCTGAGGAAGTACAGGCGAAGATGGCTTATGACATGAAGGTGGTTGGCCCATCGCTCGGCACGTTTGTCAATGACGTTCTGTAAGTGAACTAAGGTGTCCGAAGGGTGTAAGTATTCTTCGGACACTTACATAAGATTAACCCGACAACAAATTAGGACTATACAAATGCCCGAACAGTACAAAGACTTACAAGATAGTATGCCTGTGTTTGTCAAATCTTTTGACGGTATTATCTGGAATGGTAAACAATATAAAGCTGGCAAAGAGTTCCCTTGGAAAACTATTGGTGTGACTTTTGATCAAGCTAGGGTCATGTTTGTAAACCATCAAATCTTCCATAGTGATGAACTAACGGTAGAACATAAGGTAGGCGACGGGCTAGACGCTATGACTATTGAGCAACTACATTATCTTGTGGAAGGTTTCAATGTTAAAGTCAAGGCCAACGCTAAAGATAACAAGATGAAATACGCTAAAGAGAAGTGTAAGTTTTCTCAGGTTGTATCTAAGCAGCGTGGGCTTATCCGCACATGGCGTAGTAACTTTGGCTACCTAGAGAACTAATATTAAAATCAAAGGGATTACCTAATGACTGCTACTTATGATCCAACAGACCTAGATAAGGATACTGCCACTGGTAGAGTTAATGTCGTTAGGTTTCTCTTAGGTGATACTGATGTTGCTTACCCTGAAGTACAAGATGAGGAGATTACGTTTACACTAGCTTCAGCATCTAATGCTGTATACCTAGCAGCCTCCTTGTGTGCATCAGCTATTTCATCAAAGTACGCAGGTTATACTGATACAGAGATTGATGGGATTCTATCATCTGATTATGGTTCTTTGGCAGGTAGCTTTAGTGAACTATCTGTACAGCTTAAGCAAGAGGGCAACAGGCAAGATGGTGGATCACTAGGTATCTTCCTAGGTGGTATGCCAGTGTCCCCTGACAAAGGTTACACATTCTTCCGTAGGCAATTTGAAGACCCAGCCTATAAGAACTTAACTGATGTTTAGGGAGAAAGACCTAGCTAGGCTAGTGAAAGATCATGGTGAAAGCCTCAGTCTCCTCTCAAGCACTAACTCTGGTACCTATAATCCCCAGACAGGTGCAGTAGATGGTTCTACCACAACACCAGTTACATTCAGAGGATATATCTTTAGTAGTGAGGCTGGTATAACTAATACCTCACAAGTCGTAGGATCAGACCGCAGATGCTTTATACCCAAGAGTCAACTACCTAATAATATACCCTCTGACAAAGATAAGATATCTAATGATGAGATACTGATGGTTAGGACAATCAAGAGCAATGGTGTCGTAATGTGTTACATCTGTCACCTAAAGGATTAACCTATGTCAAACCAGATGACTATTAACACTAGTTTCTTCGATAAACTACAGGTATTAGAAGACCAAGTTGAAGAAAAGCTAGAGGATGTTATGCAGAACCTTGCTAGTTTGGCTGTAAGTTACTCTCCGGTTGACACAGGTGCTTATGTTACCTCTTTTTCTCTAGTACCTAACAATGGTGGCGGAGGTAGATCAAGAAAGTCAGACAACAAACCTAAAGGGCAGAATGAGCAAACTATGAGAGACCAAGGCTATTCCCAAATGATGGAAGACTTAGCGGGAATAAACCTGAGAGAAACTACTAGTATTGCAATAAGAAACAGAAGTCCACATGCAAATAACGTAGAGGACGGTGGACCAAACTGGCGCAGAGATGGGTACCATGTGTTTAGGAAGTTAAGGAATGAATCCTAATGACTAGTATATATGACGACATTAGGGCTACTCTAGAGACCCACCTAAGCACGATGACTGATGTACCCTCCATAAGCTACGAGAACGTATCGTATGAGCCTCCTGAAGGTGCTGACTGGTGTAAGACACAGCTACTCCCGACTAGACGTAGGCCAGCTTGCAGAGGTACCGACCCTAAGCAAAAATACGAGGGTGTCTTTACAGTTTTCTGTTATTCTCCTGAAGGCTTAGGTCCAAGCAGGTGTGACGATCTAGCTGACAAAGTAATAGTACACTTCGATGCCACTACGGACATTGTTCACCCGACAGACTCTACCATAGTGGTATCAGTAAACTATGCTGAGAGATCACAGGGTATTAATGCCCAACCATATTATTATGTGCCTGTTGACATTAGCTGGTACTATTACTCTTAACTAAGGATAACCTCACATGCCTATCTCACAGAACAGTCGCGCCTCCCTCGCTACCGTAGTTGAATCTACCTTCGGTACAACCCCAAGCACACCTACGCTAATCACCCTACCTTTCGCTACACATTCCCTTGATGATACACGTCAGACATTGGGTGGTACGGACATTCGTGGTGATGAGATGGAACGCTTCTTGCGCCTAGGTGATGTAACCGTTGCTGGTGATATCACTGGTGACTTCCGTAAGGGTGACTATGATACCCTACTAGAAAGTGTTATGCGAGGGGAATGGGCTACTAACGTACTTAAGGTTGGCACCACACCTAAGTTTATGACCATTGAAGAAACTGCTGCTGACATTGATCAGTTCCGTCAGTTCAAAGGTATGACTGCTAACACTATGAACATTGCGGTAACCAGTGGTTCCTCTACACCAGTACAAGTTACATTCGGTATGATGGGTCGTGAGGTTACACAGTCTGCTACTACTGTAGCAACTACGCTTACTGCTGCATCATCCAACAGTCCATTCGACCACCACTCAGGCGACTTCGCATTGGGCAACGTAGGTAGCTCCAGTACTGCATGTGTAACTGCCATTAGCTTTGACGTAGCACGTAACTACGAGACAACCTTCTGTGTAGGCGACCCTTTGACTAAATCTATGGTCTCAGGTAATGCTGCTATCACTGGTACATTTACAGCGTACTACGAAGATGAGACACTACTGGCACGTTACACAGGTGAAACTCTTACTGAGCTTGAGTTGTCAGTTGACGATGAGACAGGGGCTAACCCATACACCTTCTTGTTTCCATCGGTTAAGTTCACAGGCGCTCCAGTCCCTGTCTCAGGTCCAACTGGTGCCCGTATGGTAGAGATTCCTTTCACAGCACTTTATAATGCTACTGAGGGTAGTAACTTAGTTATCACTCGCACAGCATAAGAAATCCCTTTAACTAGGGTTAGTTGCTTGTGCCTTCGTCGGGTGGGCGCAAGCAACGCTATTGACTGATACCCGATAACTTATAACATAACCACATAGGAAACCCGACAATGGCTGATCTAGCAAACATCAAAAGTAACATTAAAGAAGAAGTAGTAGTAACACTCAAGCTTGGCAAGGATGATATCCTTAACGAACCTAAGGGGGATGCTGAGGCTACCCCTATGACTATTACACTTAGTGGCCCTAATTCTAAGGCTTCTCAGGAAGTAGCTTTCGATATCCAAGATGAGGCTATTGCTAAGTATAAGGCTGACCCAAAAAGTCAAGAGATTAGTTCCCGTAAGATGTTTGAACTACGTGTAGACCGTGTAGCACGTAATACAACTGGATGGAACATTACACTAGATGGTAAGTCACCTAAGTTTACTCTCGATGCTGTCAAGGCTTTTTACAATGAGTATAAGATGTTCTTTTATCAGGTGGAGGAGGCCCTAGAGATTGAGTCGGGTTTTACTCTGGCCTAACTCAACAGATGTGTACTTGGGCGGAGCATAGGTTTCGCCTAAGTAAGACTGATGATAAAGGCACAACGGTACGGGAACACTTGGAACAGGTAGAGAGGCAGCTAGGACGTAAGCCAGCAGAATTAGAGGAGCCTAATGAGCTTCCATCTGTTGTAACTTATCTCTGGGCTGCCTTTTGTCGTTTAAGCAATAGAAGAACAAGTAATGACTCAGGTGTTAACCCTATTTCATTCACAGAGATTAAGGCTTGGAAGGATTTACTAGAGGTTAAGACGCAACCTTGGGAGATCGAAGCCATACTAAAGTTAGATGAAGTTTACCTTAGGGTGACCAGAGAGAAATAGAGAATATAACATGAGCAGTTTTGACCTAGTAGTCTCCTACCCCACACTTAAGGCAGCTAATGCTGCGCTTGAGAGGCTTGGGGTAACTGCGAGCAAGTCTGCTAAGGTTACTACTAAAGCTTTTAGGGCTATGCAGACGGAGTTCGCACGTAACCTCCGCGAAGTTAATAACCAGATAACAACGTCTCAAAGGCTTGAGACACAAAAGCGAAAGGAAGCTCAAGCTGCTGTTGCTGCGGCTACTAAGGCTGCTAATGCTACTAAGGCTCAGGCCAGAGAACTTGAGAGATTGGCTATGAAGTATAAACCTTTGTACGCTGCATCTAAGGGGTATGAGAGAGCTTTAGAAGAAGTTGAGATTGCCTATCAGACAGGCACTATTAGTTCTCGTCAATACGCTGCCTCATTAGAACAAGTTAACCAAAGGTTTGTTCGTGTGCAAGCGGGTGCGGACACTTGGTCTAACCAAATTGTACAAGGCTCACGTAGGGCTGGCAGAGCAATGAATAGCTCTGGTATGGCTATGCAACAGCTAGGTTACCAAGTGGGTGACTTCGCAGTTCAAGTGCAATCTGGTCAATCTGCTTTAGTCGCCTTCTCCCAACAGGGTACTCAGCTTGTAGGTATTTTACCTATGATTAGTAGTCAGCTAGGTATTAGTACTAGAACTGCTTTAGGTTTATCCGTGGGCCTTGGTATTGGTATACCTGTTGTTACATCTCTAGCTGGGGTACTGTTTGGCTTAGGTAAAGAGGCAAAAAGCACTGGTAGTAAAATAGAGGAGACAACTGCTAAACTTGATGAGTATATATCTCTTGTAGAGTCACAAGATGGGTACGGTGGAGAAGGCTTCTCAGCTCTAAGGGCCGAACTAGAAAATACTTCTAGGGCATACGATGATCTTATAGGTATTGCTAAATTAAACGCTTTCAAAGCTATAACAGACTCTTTAGATGAGATAACCTCTGCTGCTGCTAACACAAACTATATACTAGGTGAGATAGGAGAAGGCGGCAATCTTTTAGGCATTGAAACTCAACTTCAAGGTAATATAACTAGCTTCAAAGATAACAGAGAACAAGTTAGGCTTTTCCTCGGTGAGCTAGAAAACTTAGATAGTGCTGTAACCTTAGATGAACAGTACAAAGCAGCTTTACAGCTTTCCTCCGCCTTTAGTAAGGTTGTTGGGGACGCAGAGGGTATGGATGAAGAACAGCTAACCTTCCATACTAACCTCCTTGAGAACATCTATAGGATGGAGCTTATGGGGGCTGCGGTAAGTGAGGTCACCTCTAATCAGAGGGAAGCAAACGAGTTACTGGAGGCTGGACGTTTAGCCCAAATAGAACGTAATAGGGTTGGCATGGATACCCTACGTGACTTGCAGGATCAAATATCCCTACAAAACACACTAAATGACTCTGGAGAAGACAGTGCAGAATACGTAAGAGCTAGGGCAGAGCAAGAAGCTATTGCCTTAAACTTAAATGAGAAGAATACGGCTGAGTACATAAGGCTTACTCTAGCTTTAAGACAAGCCAAAGAGATAGCAATTGACTTTTCCTTAATAGACATAGGGGCAAGCATAAGACCTGCTATTACTTCAGCCGCACAACTGGCAAAGAATCTGTGGTCTGCTGCCACTGCAATGGCTACAGCTAAACAGACCCAAGCAGATTCCGCTGGTAGAGGCAGAGGAAGCTCACAAGGTAACACTGTTGGGGTACCTGAGGATGGGTATGGATTTAGAACACAACTTGCTAACCTAGCTTTTACTCCTTCTAATGATAACACTGGTTCTTCAGGTGTCTCATCTGGCGGCGGGGGCGGTGGTAGTTCCTCAAGAGTTGATCCACAAAAGACTCTCCTGCAACTACAGGCACAAGCTATTGCTGTAGCTGAACTAGCGGCTAACCTAACGATAGAAGGTGACATACTACGTGAGATACAGTCCCTAGAGAAAGACCTAGGAGATACACGTGACCAATACTCGGATGAGGCCATTAGGCAATCTGCTGAGTTTATTGTAGCTGAGGAACAAAAGAGAGATGCTATTGCAGCCACACAAAAGCAGCAGGAAGACCTAGCGAAGTCTATTGCCAACACTATGGGTAATAGCCTAATGTCTGTAGTAGATGGCACTAAGTCTGTTGAGGAAGCCTTCAAGGAGATGGCAGCTAGTATTATCAAGCAACTCTTTGAGGTTCTAGTTGTGCAGAGACTTGTGGCTAACCTTACTGCTACCTTAGGCGGTGGCGGAGGTGGTACTAACCTTATCACAGGTATTGTTGGGGCTGTCACTGGCAGTGCAGATGGTAATGTCCTTGGTAGTGGTAATGTTATCCCATTTGCTACTGGTGGTGTAGTATCATCGGCTATCATGTTCCCTATGGCTGGCAATAAGACTGGTCTCATGGGTGAAGCTGGGCCTGAGGCTATCATGCCTTTGTCTAGGGGTTCTGATGGTAAGCTAGGTGTTAAGTCTAGTGGGTCTAATGACACAGGTGATGTCAATATCTACCAGACATTCTCCTTTGCTGCTAATGGTGACGAGAGTGTTAAGAAGCTTATATCACAAGCTGCGCCTGAGATTGCCAAGATGACTAAGGCTTCCATGATAAACGATAGACGCAGGGGCGGTGCTACAAAACAAGCCTTTGGTTAAACACTGTAACACTAAGGAATAACTATGAGTCTGACGTATCCATTAGCTCTACCAACAACTATTGGTTTCGAGAGTATTGAGATCAGAGCAGTTAATGCTGTAGCTATTTCTCAGTCTCCATTCACGTTTAAGCAACAGGCTATCTCTCATGGGGGGGAGAAGTGGGAAGCATCCATTAGTATCCCCCCTATAGGACGTGACTTAGCGGCACCTTGGAAAGCCTTTCTATTGGGACTCAAAGGTCAGGTTGGTACGTTCCTCCTGAGCGACCCTGATTACGCCACTGCCCAAGGGGATGTATCCTCATGTACTCTCTCAGGGACTGCTGGTGATAACACTGTAACTGTCACTATGACTGGCACACTAAAGGCTGGTGACTACATCCAACTAGGTACAGGTGCTTCATCTAGGTTACATCAGGTGCTAGTGGACCTCACTGGGGATGGGTCTCTTGAAATATGGCCCGCACTAAGGGCTACCTACACAGATGCTACAGTGGTATATGAGAACGCCAAGGGTGTTTTTAGGCTATCATCTGGTGTCACATCATACTCGATTAACAATCAATCAAACTATGGTATATCTTTTGAAGCTGTAGAAGCTATATAGGAATATTAAATGTCAAGAGACCTAACAGCAGATACCATAACAGATATATCTGAGGATAGTGTATTCCCTTTCTTCGCTGTTGAACTTGGGTTTGATGGTGACAACGTACTTCGTATGTGGAATGGCATAGGTACGCTAACGCTATCCAATGGTACTGAGTGGGCTGGTGCTGGTAACTTCCTTGATGTATCGTCTATTGAAGAAACAGCAGAGATGGCCGTCAAAGGTGCGACACTTACGTTAAGCGGTATACCATCAGAGATTCTCTCCCTTGCATTAACAGAGCCTTACCAAGGGCGCGTATGTAAGATTTACTTTGGCACATTGACAGGTAATGACCAGAGTACAGCAGAAGATAACTTTAACGAGATATTCACAGGTTATATGGACCAGATGAATATAGACGATGGGCCTAAGACATCTACTATTGAACTCACAGTTGAGAACAAGCTAATTGACCTAGAGAGGCCTAGGGTGGCTAGGTTTACATCTGCATACCAGAAGGGTCTATATCCTAATGACAAGGGATTAGACTTCCTAGAGGATATGCAGGATAAGCCTTTGACATGGGGCAAGAAGACACCTAAGAATACTTAACCCGATGAGGATACAATGGCTAAACTTACATATCAGCAGGAGTTTCTATCTAGTGTACAGGATGAATGTCAATACCTAATAGAGTTACACTGGGAAGACATAGCACTTAACAAGGATAACATTAAGTTAAACCCTGACTGGGACGCATACTATGCTATGGAAGCCACAGGTAACCTTAAGATATTTACCGCTAGGTCTGGTAGTATTCTCGTGGGTTACTTCGTCGTAGTGTCTACACATAATATTCACTACAAAGATCACATGTTTGCTAGTAATGACATTATATATCTACACAAGGATCACCGCAAGGGTTTCGCAGGTATTAGACTTATTAAGTTTGCGGAGAAATGCCTAAGAGATGATGGTGTATCAGTTCTAACAATTAACACTAAAGTTCACCAGCCCTTTGATAAGGTGCTTGAGAGACTAGGGTTCAATCTTATTGAGCGTGTCTACTCTAAATACCTAGGAGGGTAATACTAATGGCTTTGACGGGTACTTTTATCACTGCCTTAGCTGGTGCAGGTACTGCTGCTGCTGGTGTTACTGCTGCTGCTTTTAGTACGTGGATTGTCGGCGGTAGTATTGTCTCAAGTCTATTAACCTCATTGGCAGTCAGCGCATTACTAGGGGCATTGGCACCTAAGCCTAGTGCTAGTACAGGTGGCCCCAGAGGATACCAGACTAACACAAGTGGCACTGCACTAGATCATCCAGTTATCTATGGTGAGGTACGTGTTGGTGGTGTAATACTATTTGATGAGACTACAGGGTCTAGCAATAAAATCCTACACAGGATTATTGGTGTAGCTGGGCATGAGATAGACTCCTTTGGAGATGTCTATGTTGATGATGAGATTGTAACTATTGATGGAAGTGGCAATGTAACGTCCCCCTCTAGATATAACGGTAGACTTACAATTAATTTTCACGATGGGTCTCCTGACCAAACTGCTGATGCTGACCTAGTGGCTGAGTCTAACAAGTGGACTAATGATCATAGGCTCCGTGGTATTGCGTATATGTATGTCCGTATGGAGTATCATGAGGATGCTTTCCCTAATGGTATTCCTGTGTTCACTTGCCTTGTCAAAGGTAAGAAGTTGTATAACCCAGTGACAGGTACTACTGCTTGGTCAGATAACCCAGCGTTATGCCTGAGGGATTACATATCTACAGCAGGGTATGGCCTTGGTGAAGATGTAGTTAACATTGATGATACTTTGGTGGCCTCCGCTATTACTGTGTGTGCCCAAACTAACACTAATGCTGGTACCACCAGATACACTTGCAATGGTACATTCACTACGTCTACTACCCCGTATGACATGATTACATCCTTGCTAACATCTATGGGGGGTTCCCTGTGGTACTCCCAAGGTAAATGGCGTATGAAACCTGCCTACTGGACTACACCAGTGATGGACCTTACTGAAGATGACCTACGTTCTAACATAGGTGTATCGACTAGACACTCACGCAGGGATAACTTTAATACTATCAAAGGTACCTTCAGAGGTGATGAAACCAATTGGCAAGTAACGGACTACCCAAAGGTTACCAACAGCTCCTTCGTGACTATTGATGGTGGCCAAGAGTCTGTAGCTGATGTCAACCTTAGCTTTACTGATAACTCTGTTGAGGCCAAGAGATTAGCTCTGATATCCCTAGAGGGCAATAGGCAACAGTTGACCGTTAATGCAAGCTTTGGTCTTAGGACATTGGCTTTGCAGGTTGGTGATAATGTAAGGATTACCAACAAACGATTTGGTTGGACTAATAAAGAGTTTGTAGTTCTCTCATGGTCATTTGGTCTTACGGATAACCTAGACTTACTCACAGATATGGTCCTTAGAGAAACTGCTGAAACTGTCTTTGATGAGAATGACGATGGGATACTATACGAGAGAGACAATACTATTCTACCATCAGCTTTCGATGTTGAGGCTGTAGGTATCTCCGCTGTAGCTTCTGTACAGATATCTAATCAAAAGGTATCTAACATAGCACTAGTAAACATCACAGCAACTGATGGTACATATATTGATAAGGTAAACGTAGAATATAAGTTATCCTCTGAGTCTATCTATAGGTCATTAGGTACAGGTCCAATAGGGTATTATGAGGCTGTCAACCTAGAGGTAGCTGACTATGACTTTAGGGCTAGAGCTATTAACACATTTGGGGTCAAAGGTACATGGACTTATCTATTAGACAAAGAGATAAATGCTTTTGCTGGTGACCCTGCTGATGTAAATGACTTCTCAGTTGAAATATCTGTAGGTGCTATGTTCCTTGATTGGACACCTATTCCTGATGCTGACCTTAGCCACTACGAGATTAAACACAACTCTAGTACAAATGGTGCTACATGGGGTAACTCAAGTACAATTGTCAAGAAGATAGCAAGACCTAGTTCATCTATAACCATACCAACTAGGTCAGGTACTTTCCTAATTAAAGCATATGACAAAGAAGAAAACTTTAGCGTCAACCCTGCAACTCTCGTGGTACAAGCATCCGAGTTACCTGCGCTTGGGGTAACAATAACTGGGGATGATCAGAACCCTAACTTCACAGGTACTAAGACTAACACATTGGTTGCATCTTCAGCCTTGGAGATTGATGATACTACAGCAGCCTCCCCTACAGGTAGTTACTTGTTTGACAATTATATAGACGTAGGTTCCTCCGTCACAGCTAGGGTTACAGGCTACCGTACATTCTCGCGTAAGTTTGACGGAGGTACCCCCCTGTGGGATGACATACCTCAGTTATTCGATACATGGCCTGACAACTTCGACACATGGTCTGATGCTGATGCTGAGTTCGGTGATGTGGATGTAAATGTACTTGTGTCTGTGACCTATGATGACCCAGCAGATGTTGGTGCTACATGGGGGTCATATGAAGCAGCCAATGGTTCTAGTTTTGTAGGCAGGGGCTTTAGGTTTAGGGCTAGGCTAGACAGCACTAGTACCAACTTTACCCCTGCGCTTGTAGACCTATACGCTACCGTAGAATATTAACCCGATAACAAAGGATACTTCACATGAGTCAACATGACTTTGATATTGCTAACCAGACAGCTAGTGCCACTAGAGCAGACTTAAATAATGCTTTGGCAGCACTAGCTACACAATCGTCTGGTGTTGCTGAACCTACGACTACTTATGCTAATATGATCTGGTATGAAACCGATAGTAATTGGCTTTGGCAACGTAATGAAGCTGACAGCGCATGGGTAAGGCTCTTGTATGTAGACCAAAGTGGTTCACTGTCATTACTTGATAATACTAAGGTGGTTAGTGCTGCTGGTGTACAACAAGGTCTCTTGGGTGATCAAGCCACAGGTACTTGGGAGACTGGCACTAGTACAACTGAGAGCCTAGTGTCCCCAGCTAAGGTTAAGGCTGCTGTAGCTGCTGCTGGAGCGGAAACTAACCTAGAGACAACTGTGATTTCTACAGCCGTGTCGTCAGTTGACTTTACGTTTGATGAGAGCCTTTACCACGAGGTTCGTTTTGTGCTGCATGGCGTGCGGGTGGCAACCGATAATTCGGCTTTATTGATGCGAACGTCAGCCAACGATGGTTCGTCTTACGACAGTGGTGTGTCTGACTACGAATGGTTCTGTACAGGTGGCCGGACATCCTCCGCGTCGGCCGCTGCGTTTGGTATAGGAGACGCAGCCGATAGTAGTATGCAGTTGGGATTATTCGCTTTGGGCAACGAAGCAGACTCGGCCCTGTCCGGCAACTTCACCGTGTACGCGCCATCGGACACTAGCGAAACAAGGGTGACAGGCATGGCCGCGTTCCGGTTTTCTACGGCTGAGCCTTTTTCTACGAACAGTATGGGCGGCACCAGAAACTCATCTGCAATCGTTAATGGTGTAAGGTTCTTCGCCTCAAGCGGAAACTTAACGAGCGGCACAATTCGCATGATCGGAGTTTTGAAATGAAGAAATATGTAAATGGCGTAGAAGTTGAACTAACGACGGATGAAGTGAGCGCGTTTAACCTATCTCAAGTTGGTAGTGATGCTCGCGCACTAGCATCAAAGCGCAAGGAAATGGTATGTACACCACTACAAGGTATCCTAACCCTAGGGGAAACTGAGTGGGACAAGGTATTAACCTATCGTGATACAGCTACATGGCAAGAGAAGGTAATCATTGATAATGCCTCTGATTGGGTACGCACTAGTCAGAACATAGACTTCTTTGGTTACCTCCTTAGTTACACAGATGAACAAATGGATGACCTATTCACACAAGCTATTCTGGTAGTCGTCTAATGTTATATCGTGTGTACCGACCCCTGTATATTATCCTACGGTTTGCTGAGATGTTTATATCATCTGGTAGTCGTCTGATAAACGCAGTGTTATTCTGCGGGTCAACACATCAGACACTAAGCTCAAGGGCCTTTATTGATGGGCAAACAAATGAGGCATGGTCTAGACGCAGGTACTACATTGATTTAATCTTCTGGTTTCAACCTAGTCATTGTGCAGGAGCATGGGCTAAAGAAGTAACAGATGCTCGTAAGACACTCCTGAGAGCTAAAGCTGAACCACACAAGGAATAACACTATGTCTAAAGATACAAAACCAAAGTTCAACCTAAGTGATCGCAGTCGTAGAACACTAGAAGGTGTACACCCTGATCTCATTAAGGTAGTTCATAGGGCTATTCAGAT
>Ga0307935_1000631_pt1 | contig 14925 bp, 21 predicted proteins | sample OrgLakmetageno92_FD_201827 | JGI IMG/M metagenome (GOLD analysis project Ga0307935, IMG submission 201827) | Saline water microbial communities from Organic Lake, Antarctica - #92 | ecosystem: Environmental > Aquatic > Non-marine Saline and Alkaline > Saline | place: Antarctica: Organic Lake...
TCAAGATCTTAAAACTAAACTGCGTGTCTGGAATGATTATTATAATAATCTGGAACACTGTTCTCTTGCTGGAATGAGTCCTAATGAAGTATTATTGAAAGTGACAGATGTGGTTGCTTAAAACAAACTGCACTCTAAATCTATTTTGTCACTTTTGTTATAATGCTGACATGAATAATCCTAATATAATTTATACAGCTTTGTTTGTTGACGATATCCTCTTGTTGACTCAGCTATTTGATCCGGTGCATAAAAATGTACTAGCGCACCATTCAACAATTGCGTTTCGCCCAGGTTCTCTGGAAGGAATAGAAGTGGGTAAGAAGCACAAAATGAAAATAATTGGACGGGTGACTGACGGCAAGGCTGACGCGCTATTGGTTGAGAATCCTAAATCAACCAATAAGCACCCACACATTACACTTTCTACAGTAAAGGACGTGCCAGCAGTGTATGCCAACGAAATGATTGCTACCGCCGAGCAAGAGCATATTCTGGAACTATTCCAAGAACCAACGGTAATTGATGTGACTGAAGGGTACTTTGACGGAGTGAAAGATGTGCTCGAATAAAATTCTTGTTTGAGTAAAACCTTTCATTAGACATATCCGTGCTAAAATACCTCGCATATGACCCAAGATCGTGCGTTGGATATTCTGAAAACTGGGGCCAATGTGTTCTTGACGGGGGAGCCGGGTGCCGGGAAAACGTACGTTATCAATCAGTACATCAACTTCCTCGAAGCAGCTGGCATGCACGTAGCGGTGACGGCCAGCACCGGGATCGCTGCGACCCACATTGGTGGGATGACCATCCATAGCTGGAGCGGAGTTGGTATCAAAGATCACTTAACGCCCCAAGACCTCGATGCGATTGTTGGTAAAGAAAAGATCGTCAAACGGGTTAAAGCTACCCAGGTACTGGTGATTGACGAAATTTCGATGCTTGACGGCAAAATCCTTAATTCGGTCAATAAAATCTTGCGCACCATCCGCGAGAGCGAGGAACCGTTTGGCGGCATTCAGGTGGTGTGTATTGGGGACTTTTTCCAGCTGCCACCAGTGACCCGCCAAGGTGACATCATGACCTATGCCTTTATGAGTGAAGCGTGGTTGGCGCTAAAGCCACTGATCTGCTACTTGTCCGAGCAACACCGACAAGCTGATGAAATATTCCTAGGCCTGTTGGGTTCAATTCGCAAAAATGAAATCGAAGAAGATCACTACACGCTACTAGATGAGCAAAAAGAAATTGGGTATGAAGACATCGAACCTACTAGGCTATATACCCACAATGCCGACGTCGACGCTGTCAATAATCAAAAGTTAGCCGAGTTACCGGGTAAAATTCGTAAGTTCCAAATGGCTGGCAAGGGCGGCAAGCCATTGATCGAAGGACTGATGAAAAATTGTTTGTCGCCCCAGATGCTTGAACTAAAAGAAGATGCGATGGTGATGTGTACCAAAAACAACTTTGAGGTGGGGTACGTCAACGGAACTCTGGCCCGCGTGATTGAATTTGAATCAAATGGCGATCCCGTGATCGAGACTACCGACGGCAAGCGGATCACTATGCAAAGTACCTCGTGGGAAATTGCCGAAGATGGCAAAGTGCTGGCGCAGATTACGCAGTACCCACTGCGCCTGGCTTGGGCGATTACCGTCCACAAAAGCCAAGGGATGAGTCTTGATGCGGCCGAGATTGATTTATCTAAGGCCTTTGTCTATGGACAGGGGTATGTGGCCTTGTCGCGGGTGCGTTCGCTTGAGGGGCTCAAAGTGCTGGGGATGCACCCCAACGCCTTGCAGGTTGACCCGCTGGTGGTGGCGGCTGATGTGCGATTTCATGCCCTGGCGGAAGAAGCTGACGAAGCCTTTGAAGCGATGGAGCCAGGTGAAGCCGAAGAAATGCACGAGCGATTTGTGGTCGCTCACGGCGGAAAGGTGCCAGACGAAAGCGAGGTAGAAAAAGCTAAGAAAGTGTTGGAGTATACGAAAAAAACTGATACGTATATTCAGACAAAGGAATTGCTTCTGAAAGAATCTAGTATTAAAGAAATTGCTACGGTACGTGATATGACAGAGCAGACCGTCTGGGTACACGTAGAAAAACTGGCAGAGGATGGATCAGTCACTATGGAGCAGATCAGGCACCTAGAGCCGGTTAATTGGGACGACGCAAAAGCCGAGCTGTTTGCAGCTATTGATGAGCACGGTGACGACAAACTCAAACCAATCTACGAAGCGTGTGACGAAGTCTATGACTATAATTTGGTGCGGTTGGCTCGGATGCAGTGGCAGTTAGCGCAGGCGGGGAGTGGGGATGAACAGCCTTTTTAAATAATAAAAACCGCCCACTAGTGGACAGTATTTGTGATAGCCTCTTTTTGGTCAGCTGGTGATATGAAAACCATACCGATTTCTTTGAACAAATTATGCAAGTGCTCTTTCATTGGAGGTGCCGGTTCGCAAAGTTCCTGCATTAACTTGATGGTCGGATTCAAACCCAGACATGGTTTTAGGTCTGTGAATTCAAGTGCGTGTCGCGGATCAACCATGATTGCAAAAATGACTTTTTTACCGTTCACTACGGCTGGTCTGATTCGAACAGTGATCGCATAGTTGTCTACAACGATAAAAACCATTGCCCGGTGACAGTTTCGCAATAGTGCAATATCAACTGACTTCATCTTTATTTCTCCCTTTTTCTGAATAAAACATAGCGAATCGTACAATCTGTGTCAACAGCATGCTACGATAAGACCATATGAATGGTATGCGAGAAGCGGCAATTTATACACAGTGGATACAGCCCTCATGGGCGCCGCCTTCGTGGTTATTTGGACCGGTGTGGTCGGTGTTGTATGTAATGCTTGCAGCAAGTTTTGGATACGTATTTTGGCAGGTGTACCAAGGCGAGATGCCTGCTATTGTCGCGCTGCCGTTTGTGATCAATTTGTTGGCCAACGCTGCCTTTACACCAGTGCAGTTTGGATTACAGAATCTATGGCTGGCTGCTGCGGTAATTTTGATAGTGTTGGTAACCATCCCTTGGATGATGTATGCAGTGTGGCCCTATGCGCAGTGGGTGGCATACGCCCAGATTCCGTATTTGGTTTGGGTTAGTTTTGCTACTGTTCTTCAGCTTACAATTACGTACCTAAATGCCTGATGTGCCGGTATGTTTGGAGTAAGTGGTAGGCGAGTGAGGATTGTCAGGCGGCGGCGCAGCCGCCGCCCTCGCCCGTGGTCAGCCGCAATCAAAAAGCACTACGCCGAGCACAAAGAAGCTGCCCGCGTGCTGTGTCATGCGCGGTTGGAGCACTACAACCAGCACTACCAGCTGCAGTACAACCGCGTAGCCATCCGCAACACCCGGTCACGCTGGGGGAGTTGTAGCAGTAAAAAGAATTTAAATTTTAATTACCGGATTTTATTTCTAGAGCCTGAGTTACAAGACTATTTAATTGTGCATGAGCTCTGTCATCTGCAAGAGATGAACCATGCGCCCCAGTTTTGGGCATTGGTTGCCGAGCAGATACCTGATTATAAGACCTGTGTGCGAGGTTTGCGTGCTGCTGAATCAGTGCTGCTTAAGGTATAGACTTGTAGGAAAATGAAATATATCAATAAGCATTGAGTACTAAACATTATGAGAATTAAACTGCAACGAGTATGGATTTTTTAAGTGGACTATTGCTGGCAATTGGCGGATTATTTGGCTTTGGCATGCAAGCAGCCCCCGAACAGCCTGTACAGCAAAATCAAGAACAAGTGACGCAAGTAGAGCAAGAAGTGATTGTTGACACTCCAGATAATGCACCAAGCACATCACAAGAGTCAGAAATATCGACGAGCATCCAAGTGGCAGCAGAAACGGTTGATTCAGACCAAATGATAGAGGTTGATCCAGCCCCACCCGCACCGGTCGCACCGGCGACACCAGATATTCAGACAGCCCTGGTAGCTGGTGGCTGCTTCTGGTGTGTGGAAGCAGACCTAGAGAAAACTCCTGGGGTAATTGCAGCGGTGTCAGGCTACGCCGGTGGAGCAACTGACAATCCAACCTACGACACCTACAAGGCTGCTGGGCACCGAGAGGTGGTCGAGGTAACGTATGACGCTAATCAAGTATCATTTGAAGATCTCCTGATTGTGACTATGAAGACCACTGATCCGACCGACGATGACGGTACCTTTGGCGACCGAGGGGATGGGTATTCAGCGGCGTTTTATTACGAGACAGCAGCGCAAAGAGATACCATCGACTCTTTGATTACCGAAGTCGATGCTAACGGTCCATATGATAAGCCACTAGCGATTGATGTCGAATCCCGACCAACATTCTGGGTCGCCGAAGACTATCACCAGGATTACTACAAAGGAACACTTACCAAACTTAAATATCAGTTCTATCGAGATGGGTCAGGACGCACTGACTTTATAAAAAAATACTGGGGAACAGATACCAGCCCAAATCTACCCTGGCGTAACAACACAATTATGAACAATACCAACACCACCTATCCTTGGTCAGACTATGTAAAGCCAGATATGGCCACCCTAGAGGCGACTATGGATCCAACTGCCTTTCGCGTAACGCAAAAGGATGGTACCGAACGAGCCGGTACTAGCCCACTAGATAAAGTCTATGAGCCAGGCATCTATGTCGACGTGCTCTCAGGTGAGCCGCTATTCTCTTCACGAGATAAATTTGATTCTGGAACTGGCTGGCCATCATTTGTGGCGCCAATTACTCCTGATGCTGTGACAGCACACGAAGACCGTAAATTATTCAGCGTGCGAACAGAAACTCGCTCAGCTATTGCAGACAATCACCTGGGGCACGTATTTAACGACGGTCCGGCTGATCGTGGTGGGTTACGTTACTGCATGAATGGTGCAGCGCTACGGTTCATACCAGAAGCCGAGATGGTTGCAGCCGGGTACGGAGATTTTATGGATCTTATCTAATCTCGCGTTACCTTAACGATTGTGACGATGAGAAAGTACGTTTCTTGTAGTCGTAGCCCGGTCTCATGTATACTGTTTGCTATATGGAAATTATGCTTCTAGTGCAGTGGGTGGGAATTTTAGCAGCATCTTTGTTTGTGTTGGTCCGCGGAGCAGATTTATTTGTGGCTGGGGCCAAGCAGATTGGAGTGGCGTTTGGCATGAGTAGTTTTGCAATTGGGGTACTGATAGTCGGGCTCGGGACATCTGTTCCCGAGCTCGCCTCGTCTCTGGCTGGCGTATTTAACGGTACTAATGAGATCGTGATAGCCAACGTTGTTGGGTCTAACATCACCAACATCCTCTTGATTGTGGGTGTGCTAGCGGCTCTGGGCGGGCCAATTTTGATTAGTAAGAATCTGCTGCAGACCGAGTTACCAATTTTCTTTATTGCGACAGTGCACTTTATTGCCAGTGTATACGACGGAGTGATTGACCGGGTTGAGTCTGTGTTGTTGGTGGGTACGCTAATTGCTTACGTCTGGTACTTACTGTCTTCTTCAGACGATACAGAAAAGACAGAGTCTGCCGAAGACAGGGCTGGAGTGCAGATCAAATCAATTGTCTTTGTAGTGCTTGGTTTAGCGGCTGTTCTATTGGGTGCTAATTATACAGTTGAAATGGCGGTTAATATTGCCACTGGATTGGCCGTACCGATTGGTTTGGTATCAATCGCTGCGATTGCGATTGGAACGTCACTGCCAGAGCTCTTCGTTTCTCTACAAGCGATCCGCAATAACGAAACTGATCTAGCAATCGGAAACATTTTTGGTTCAAACGCTTTCAATATCCTCATGGTGGTTGGTATTCCTGGACTACTGGCACCTTCGTTTGGATCAATGACCGCACTTACGGCTGACGTGGTGGTTATGGAGCTGGGTCTTTTGATTTTGGTCGCGGCATCTTTAATCTTGTTCGTGAGTGGGTTAGCTCGGCAGATTCAAAAGTGGGAAGGGGTGATGATGCTTTTGTTCTTTGCTTTCTTCTTGGTGAAGTTAATTGAATTTGTCTAGCATGACAGATTGGCCAGAGTTGTTGTTGATAGACAAGCCATATAAAATCACCTCTTTTGATGTGATCCGTCGTTTGCGTCGAATCTACAGTGATACTCATCAAGGAGCCAAAGCACCAAAGCTCGGCCACGCCGGGACGCTTGATCCACTGGCGACTGGGCTGATGTTGCTCGGGGTTGGTGCTGGCACCAAGAAGCTCGCTGAGCTGATCAAGCTGGATAAAGAATACGTTGCAGAAGTGCGGTTTGGTGAGTCTCGTACAACCGGAGACATGGAGGGCGAGATACTCGATGAATACACCGTTACTGAGACAGCTGAGCAACTGAAGCAAAAAGTAGCAGCAGCGTTGGCTACATTTAAAGGTGTCCATACCTTACCAGTTTCGGCTTATAGTGCGATTAAGGTCGATGGTGTGCCAATGTATAAACGCGCTCGCCAAGCCGCCATCACCAACGACACAATTATCAATATCCCGATGCGGCAGATGACTGTTCACAAGGTCGAGCTCATGGATGTACAAGTAGCTGATGAGCGTGGGGTAGCCACGGTCCGCTTCGAGGTAGCTAGTGGAACGTACATTCGGTCGCTGGCCGAAGAGTTGGGACGCAATCTAGGTTACCCAGCCTGCTTGCAGAATCTTCGCCGGACCAAGGTAGGGGAGTATAGCCTAAAAGATGCTAGCTCACTCGAAGATATATAAAATCAAGCGCATTATGCGCTTGATGAGGTGTTTTGTATTGGTGCGTGGAGGACCAAAGCCCAGTGCGTACCTGTATTTAGAATCTCCACTTCCAGTCCCATTGCCAGCCAGAAGCCGGCGAATCGGTCAATTTGTCGGTAGTCCCTTTCATGTGCAAATATGAACGGGAATGCATCACCATATTCGTCTTCTGGCTTGTTATGATTTGGTGACATATACCCTGCGCTCCTGGAATTGATCCAAAAACATTAGTAATGTATCGAGTCGTTTTTTAGTGCTAGGGTCACTTGAGTAGAGGGCGAGGCTACCGTCCTCTCGTCGCTCAACACCTAGTGAGGTATTCATTACCTCTTCAAGATGTTCGATTTCTTCGTCGGTGACCTTAGACCCCTCCTTGGCTACCCATGCAACCACTTCAATTTCGTCCTGTACTATTTTCTTACTACTCATCTTGTTCGCCTCAATGTTGCCCCCCCCAGGCAAGCATTGGCACTATTAAACCATATATTTTTTATTTGTAAATAAAAAGAACCCGCTAGTGTGCGGGTTCAGTAGTGCGTGCGCCTGTTATGGCGGATATGCTTCAGTATGCGCATTGAGTAAATTGACTAAAACGAAATTAAAAAAGATCGACGATGTTTCGTCGATCTTTTATCATCTTGGATAGATGTTCAAAGAACTTGTTATTGAGTGTCCAGATAACGATCGCACTGGAGGCCGAGCATCCCAGCCACCCTCGGCTTTGCGTCGCATCCAATTGGAGTGATAACAAAGCAAAATAGATGCGCCCTGCGCAGCACTGGGTTGTACAGACCGCCAACAGTTGTTTCGAGCATCCGCTCTACGTATGCCTGGACTTTTGCCGCTCTGTACGGACTTATAACGTCATCCAGGGTTATTGCGAGATGAACAATCCCTAGAGGTGCGTTCGACAGTTCAGTTTTTTCGATTTGCACTGTGTCATGGTTGAAGTGTTTCATCTGGTCTCCTGTTTTATGAGTCCAAGCTTTATTGCAATTGTTTGGGATTCGGAGTCGAATTTGCCGTTTTTGCGGTAGGCAAAGATACGTCCCAGAATGTTTCGCATGATGTGTACGTCATCTTCCGGCGGCGCTCTACCAGTTACACGCCAGAGTGTCTGGTATGAGACAGTAGTCAGCATTCGCTTGAATTTGTCCTGTTCCTCGTCCTCTGACTTGGGTTCAAACGCCAGCAGGGTTTTGTCTTCGTGATACACACTGTGTGCTTGCCAGAAAGCTATTCTAACAACGCTTAGACCTACTCCTGGTCGCTTGCGAGGCATATAGAGCTCGCCGCGATCAAGCGCTTCATGCATAAGCTTTTCTTGAACCTGAAACGATGCGACTTTTGCCAGCTGCTCGATTTGTTCAAACAGCTGCATCTACGACTCTGTCAGTTCAACGTCGAAACTTGACCAAAAAATACTTTCCTGCTGAGCTTTGGTCGCTGCTGCAAGGACTGCATCGTCAAGTGTCGCCATGACAACTGGGAAAACAGATCGAGCCAAAGCAGCGTCACCTGTGTAGGTGACCTTGCCAGCTTTGTCTCCGCTCCGAATAATGATTTCAACGTGGTCAACCATGTTAGGGAAGACATCGTCCGTCTGCGCAAACGCATCATAGCGCTCTTTGTCCTCTTGGATATTTGATACCTGTACTTCAGCCATTACTGGCTCCTTTCTCAAAAAACTCTCGGACTATTCCGAGTTGTTCAATTTATACAACAAAATATGATATATATCAAGCAAAGTAATCGCTGTACTTTTCTCGCCGATTGCCAAGCTCTTCATTTGCTTGTTTTTGTACCTCTGTCACTAGTTGTTGCCAGTCTCTATTAAGCGATTCTGTTCGTTTTTCAGTTAGTCTAACTGTTGCTGAATTTGCAATTAAGTCTAGCTCTGCAATGAACACAAACCCATTGCGTTCGTAACGTAGTACCGGTTTTTCTTTAGTACTTTCAGGTTCTTCTGATATACCAAATACTAGTTCGAAGGGTTGGCGGTTATCAAATGTACCTGGGGATGCTTCCATAACTAAAACTGTGCTTCAACAGCGGTTTTAACATCGTCACCATCGGCTTTGCCGCCCAATTCCTTCATAACGGCACCAACCAACATCCCCATCTTACTTTTGTCGTCGATTCCTAATTCGGCTTTCTTTGCAACCACTACTGGCGTGATTTCTTCGATGGACATCATCTGGGGTAGGTAGCTTTCAAGAACAACCAATTCCTCTTTTTCTGGGGCGGCGAGCTCTGGTCTAGCGGCGGCTTCGTACTGCGTGATAGATTCTTTACGTTGCTTGGCAGCTCGTTTGATCACCGCCATCACCTCGTCGTCAGTGAGTAGATCTTGTGGTGTGCGTCCAGTAGAGACCATTTCATTCATAAACATAGTCAGAAGCCCGCGTACGACTCGTAGTCGTACCGCTTCTTTAGCTTTCATAGCTTCCTTCAGTTCACCTTTGATAGATTCATGCATTGTCATGCTGATATTCTATCAGAAATGTTATAGTAGCGCTTATATGGAACTAACTATTTTGATAATTGTTCTTTTGATCGTCTTTGTCCAAATTGTATTTGTCGGCTGGCAATTTTTTACCAAGAAAAAGACTAATGGTAGAGAATTACAAGACAACATGCTTTTGATGCGACGAATCGAAGAGCTCGGCCGTACAGTTGATAGTCGCTTGTCTGAAACTAACAGGAATATGCAGTCTGGTAGCCGGGCGCAATTTCGCGAGTCACGGGAAATGATGGAAAATATCAACAAAGAAATGAACGAGCAACTGCGCAACGTAATCGCTAAAACTACCGAGGTAGGGGAGAGTAGTAAGCAAGTATTCCAGGTGGCAGACCAACTGCGCGAGCTACAGGACATACTAAAGAATCCTAAACAGCGCGGGGTGTTGGGTGAGTATTACCTTGAGACGGTATTACAAAATGTGCTGCCGCCGGAAAGCTTCAAAATGCAGTATGCGTTTAGCGATGGTGAGATTGTTGATGCGGCGGTCTTTGTCAAAGGTAAGGTGATCCCAGTTGATAGTAAATTTAGCCTCGAGAACTACAACCGTTTTGCGACCGCAGCTGACGGTGAGGAGAAAGTAAAATTTGAAAAAGCGTTTGTGAACGACCTGAAGCTCCGGATAAGTGAAACCGCCAAATACATCCGCCCGAGCGAAAAGACTACTGATTTTGCCTTCATGTTTATCCCGCACGAGGGGATCTATTACGACTTGTTATCAAATAAGGTGGGTGCAAGCGAAGACAACTTAATCCAGCGAGCGGCTGGGAAGTACAAGGTGATCATCGTTTCACCCACTTCATTCCTCGCGTATCTACAAACCGTCCTACAAGGCCTCAAAGCCATGGAAATCGAGGAAAAAGCTCAGGACATCATCAAGAATGTCGAGAAGCTTTCCGGGCATCTAGTGCGGTATGAAGATTATTACCAAAAGCTAGGCAACACGCTGGCGACCACCGTTAACCACTATAACGCTGGTTATAAGGAGCTTAACAAGATTGATAAAGACGTGACCAAGATCACTGGTATCAGTGGTGGGGTGGATGTGCTAACGATTGATGGACCGCAGAAGGAAGAGTCTTGACTTTAATCAAAATAAGTATTTAATACTGAGGATTCATCAAAACAGGAGAAAATCAGATGAAAAAACAGTTCTTGCGATGTTTGTGATTCTCGCTTCACAGCCAGCTCTTGCACAAGATGCATACACCTATGGTGATCTCCTTACTGGAGAGGAGGTGCGAGTGACTAAAGAAACTCTCAAGCAACAGATCGTTGATCGTTTGTTTGTCTCAGAAAGAATGACTTCTTACGCTGCTGCGTTGCAAATTTCCGGTGATGGGATCAGCTGCGATATGATGATCACTTGGCTGTTGCTACAGCAGACTCCTGATCTGGGTCTGATTGTAGCTGCTCAGCAAGCACAAATGATATGTATACAGGCTGGTCGCTAAGAACAACCGTGAATCTATGGGGCGTGCATGATTGTGCGCCCTTTTCTATTGCAAATTACAAGCTTTTCTGTATAATCGTGACCACTATGACTACTGAAACTATCAATACCGCACCATTTGCAGTTATCGCTACCGGCGGCAAGCAATACATGGTTCGAGAAGGAGAAACCATCCTAGTGGAGCTTTTAGGTGACCACGAAGCCGGGGACAAGATTGAATTTGACGCCCTTATGACGGATGACGGCAAATCAAGCAAGATTGGCACACCAATTGTTGGTAAGGTACAAGCAACCTACCAAGGAGAAAAGAAAGGTAAAAAGTTAACCATCATTCGCTACAAAGCCAAGTCAAACCGAGACCGACGACTAGGACACCGACAGCACTACGCTCAGGTAACTATCGACAAGATCTAATCAAAAAGCGACCCTCACAGGTCGCTTTTTTAAGCTCTGTTCTGCCAGGCATTCTTGATAGTCTCGCTATCGGCGTACTCTAGTTCGCTACCAGTTGAGAGTCCGCGACCCAGGTACGAAATGGTAACCTTTTCATTGGTTAACTCGGTGAGAAAAGATTGTACAAATCGGGCGGTGTTTTCACCGTCGGGATTGACTGAAAATCCCAGGATAACTTCGCTCAGACCGTCAGGGATACGAGCGGCTACAGTAGCCTTGAGAGCGCCACTGCGTAGCTGGCTGTTCTCTGGTGCGGAAAGTAGGGGAACTGTACCACCAAGGATAAAATACAGTCCGTCGTAGACGCCAGCTCGCTCGATGGCTTGGACATCGCTGTCTCGCTCGACGACTAGTAGTCTCGATCGGTCTCGATTGTCATTACTACAAATGCTGCAGAGTTCTTCGGTATGTCGTTTGGTAAAGTAGCGGTGACAGCTAGAGCACTCAATGACGGTAGTACGGGCGTTTTGGATTAGGTTCGCGAGCTTACTCGATTCATCTGCCTGGAGGCGCAATACATGAAACGCAAACCGTTTGGCCTGTCGTCCACCGACACCAGGGAACTTTTCGAAGTGTGAGATTAGTTGGTCGAGCGGGTTCATATAACACTAAAAATCATCCCCACCACCAGCCGCTGCATGGTGGGTATCGAGGTTAAGGAAGCGGACGTGTTCGCCGTCGAAGAATAACTCGGCGTAGCCAGTGGCCCCGTTACGGTGTTTTTCGACCATGATTTCTGCAATGTTGGGACGCTCGGCGTCTTTGCCGGGATTCATCTTGTCTTCACGGTGGATGAACATTACTACATCGGCATCCTGCTCGATCGAACCAGAGTCACGAAGGTCGGACAATCGCGGCTTGCCACCACGTTGCTCAACGGCCCGCGATAGCTGCGAGAGGGCAATAACCGGAATGTCTAGCTCTTTGGCCAGGATCTTGAGAGAGCGCGAAATTTCGGTGATCTGTTGCACCATGTTGTCACTACCTTTAGAGAGAGTAGGAGACATAAGCTGTAGGTAGTCGACGATTAGCATGTCGAGTCCGTACTCGTTTTTGAGTCGGCGCGCCGCTGACTTCATTTTCACGATGTTCATGTCGGCTTGGTCGATGATATGAATTGGCGCTTTGCTGAGTTTTTCCATCGCGCTCTGCAGGTCGTTGTATTCCTGGTCATTACTCAGGCGGCCGGTACGTAATTTCCAACTATCGACGCCAGACTCAGCTGCTAACATACGATCGACCAACTGTTGGTCACTCATCTCGAGTGAAAAGAATCCCACTGACGCTCCGTGCTGCAGAGCGGCGTTACGGGCAAGGTCGAGCGCAAAAGCAGTTTTACCCATCGCTGGTCGGGCTGCCAGAATGATCAGGTCGGATTTCTGGAAACCGGCCAATACATTATCAAGCGAGTGGAAACCAGAGGGTACACCACGCTTTTCTTGGGGATTTTCGGTGAGGTATTCAAATCGCTCCCAGGCTTCAGACAGGGCTGTCCCAATCGGGCGGAATTTCTGGGCTGAAGGTGATTGGGTGGCCATAAAGATTTTCTTTTCGGCCTGGTCCATAGCTTCATCGACTGACTCTGGGTCACCGTAGCCAATCTCGGCGATGTCGTCGGCTGCGTGGATCAGTCCGCGCAGTGATGATTTGGCCTGCACCTGATCAGCGTAATAGGCAGCGTTGCCGGCGGCTGGGACAGTTTCAATTAGTTCGGTTACGTACGCCGCACCACCCACTCGCTCAAGCTGACCCATGTCCTTGAGCTTGGTAGCAATCGATACGATATCAATCGGATCCCCCTTAGAAAAGGTTTGCGAAATAGCACTAAAAATTGCACTGTGTTTATCAGCGTAGAAGCTCTCTGGGTACACTAGTACCGAGATATCGTGCATCACATCAGGCTTGAGGATAATTGCACCTAGTAGCGCTTTTTCAGCGTCAACGTTTTGGGGAGGGGTGCGCAGAGATTTACTTGTGTTGGTCGCCATGTACCTGCAGTTTAGCATTATTTAGATTTGACCGTTTATACACAACGTTGTGGAAAGAGGGGACAGTGCGCCTAGTGATTTTAATCAAGACAAGGTCAGAACTGAGGTATATATTCGCAATAATCAATGCGTCCTTTTGTTTATTGTTGTGAAGAACTGGGAGGGTGTGGATAATAACGGTGCTATATTGTGATTAATGGAACTCCCTTATATATTTTTCACAATTGTCATAGCTACATTAATTTTGATAGCTATTTTGATTTATCTAAAAAAGTACAGGTTACTGCTGTGGGGCGTCGTCGGTAATTTTGTTCTTCAGAGTGCAGTGTTGTCTGTCAGTCTTTTTTTGTTTGATAGCTTTAGTGCTTATATAGATTTCCTCCGTCAGATTTTAGACATCATGTCTTACTTGGTAATGTCTCTTGCACTTGTGTGTACCGGTTCTTTTTTAATGCAGTTATTTAAACGGCAGAAGAATTCGAAATATACACTGGTACTTCTCACTCTGTTTATATCTCAGTTGTTGTCTTGGAGTTCTTTGTCAATGCTAACTGAATCCGTTGGTGGGCCACAGGAGTCAGTTATGAACATTCCTGTTGCTCCTGCAATTAATCAGTGATGGTGAAAATATATTTCTGTTTGAGAGTGAAAAGCTGTTGGTCTATATCTTTGTTACTTTTGCACCGTGCTCGGAATCCTCAACGCTGTAGCCTTTTTCGGTGATACGGTCGCGCAAAGCGTCAGCTTCAGGCCATTCGCGGCCAATGCGGGCAACCTCTCGGGCGTCGATGAGGACTAGGACATCATCCGGGATATCGGCTTTGGCGACAACACCCAGAGATTTTGCTCCCTCGCTGGGGTTGTCTGATAGGCCAATGTCCAACACTTCGTCCATGGCGAGCAGGGTGCCGGCTTTGGTGGAGTCAGAAATATCTTTGTCTTTGACCATGTCCCACATCACGGCGATGGCACCCGGGGTGTCGAGGTCGTCAGCTAGACGCTCGTCAAACTTTTCTAGGCGGTTTTTGTCTGGTGCTGAAGGTTTGTGTTTGTAGTCTTCATACATGTGGCGCTTAAGGCGGAAGAGCGCTTGTTTGGCGGCCTTGAGTGCTTCCCAAGAAAACGTCACCTGTGAACGATAGTGAGCGGTCAATAGCCAGTAGCGATAATCATCACCACTAAATCCGTGGTCGAGGACATGACGCAAATGAACAGCGTTACCCTTTGACTTGCTAATTTTTGCGCCGTTATCAATGTTTACAAAGGCATTATGAAGCCAGTACTTCACAAATGGTTTGCCGGTGGCTGCTTCGCACTGGGCTACTTCGGCGTTGTGGTGTGTGTACTGCAGGTCTTCACCGCCGGTATGAATATCGATTTGTTTGCCCAGGGTCGCCATCGCCATGGCTGAACATTCCATGTGCCAGCCGGGGAAGCCAGTACCCCAACGGCTCGGCCAGCCGAGCTCACCCTTTTTCCAGACCGCGAAGTCTGCGGGGTGCTTTTTTTCTGAATTTACCTCGACTCGGGCGCCGGACTTGAGTTTATCTAGGTTGATGTTACCGAGGCGGCCGTAAGTAGGGAATTTGGAAATATCAAAGTACACACCGTCAGATGTCTCGTAGGTAAAGCCCTTTTCTTCGAGGGTTTTTATCAAGCTGATTTGCTTGTTGACGTATTCACTAGCGCGGGCATAGGTGGTTGGGGGGAGTATACGCATCTCGTGTAGGTCGTCTTGAAATGCGTCGATATACATATCAGACA
>Ga0307935_1000632_pt1 | contig 14910 bp, 13 predicted proteins | sample OrgLakmetageno92_FD_201827 | JGI IMG/M metagenome (GOLD analysis project Ga0307935, IMG submission 201827) | Saline water microbial communities from Organic Lake, Antarctica - #92 | ecosystem: Environmental > Aquatic > Non-marine Saline and Alkaline > Saline | place: Antarctica: Organic Lake...
GCGCGTGGCTGATATTTACTATAAAACTTGGTTTTCGGTCGTTGTTTTTTAAATACAGTAAAATTATGAAATCAAGAGTTTTGTTAGTCGGTGGCGGACATACGCACGCTTTATTGCTGGCTAAAATGAAACAAAAACCCTTTTTAAATACAGAGATTTGGTTAGTGGATACAAACGAAAAAGTACCTTATACGGGTTTATTACCGGGTTTTACCGCGGGACATTATGACCGAGAAGATCTTTATATTAACTTAAAAATCTTGGCGGCGCAGGCGGGAGTTAAGTTTGTGAAAGCCACTGTTACAGGCCTCGATAATGCACAAAAGAAAGTTCATTTAGATAATGGAGACACACAATCGTATGATTTAATTTCTTTTGATATCGGGATTCACGCGCGTGATTTTAGGGTTCAAGGTTTAGTCAAAAACTCAGTTCCTGTTAAACCTTTAAGTGTTTTTGCCACAGCTTGGCAAAATTTTCTGGCACAGGAAAAATCAGAACCGCGCCTCGTAATTATTGGGGGAGGCGTCGCGGCGGTAGAAATGGCTCTGGCTATGGAATATAGCTGTCGGAATCAATCACCAAAAATTACGATTGTAACTCGAGGTGAAATTTTAGGGAATCTTTCTAGCGCCGTACGAACGTTTTTAAAGCAAGAACTAAGCCGCAAAAATATTAAGATCGAAACCGGTCAAACCGTTAGCCAAGTGGATCGTGAAAGTGTCGTGCTAAAAACCGGGCAGAGATTAGAAAGTGACTTTGTTTTAGCGGCGGTTGGACCGCGTCCTTATAAGTGGCTTGAAGAAACAAACCTTGAACTTAAGAACGGTTACATTCGGGTAAATAAACATTTACAAAGTGTCTCGCAGCCAAGTGTTTTTGCGGTGGGAGATTGTGCGCATTTTGAGGATTACCCTTTACCTAAGGCTGGAGTTTATGCCGTTCGAGAAGCGCCAATTTTATATAAAAACATAGAGTTGAAGTTAGCCAATAAAAATCTTTCAACCTACAAACCACAGAAGCATTATTTAAAACTCATAACACTGGGTGAAAAAAGAGCCTGCGCCGATAAGTTTGGTATTTGTATACACGGCTCTTGGGTTTGGAAACTTAAAAACAAAATAGATACCGATTTTATGGGTCTATTTTCTAAGTAAAAATAGGCGATTGATTGCTTAGCCTTGTTCGCTCAGTTTACTGACAATTTCTACCATCAGGGCGCGCATGGCGGCGACGTTTCCTAAATTGTGGTGAAATAAGTTACGGTTTACCTCGAAAGAAAAAGCATTTTTGCCTTCGTAATGTGAAATATCAAATTCACGGGCGCGTGAAAAATTATTATAAGGAAAGTTGTAGGTTAAAGCTTCGCTGTATTTAAAATCGGTATCGAAGTTAGGGATATGCTTTCGAATAATATCGCCGACTAAGTGGATACGTTGCCCCGATGCAAACGGGTGGCCTTCGGGTGTGTTGCCGTGTTCATCACCTTCGTTAATCAATGAAAATAACGGTCGGTAGGTACCAGGATCCTCGGCTAATGAATTTTGCGTGCCCATACCAGGCATAGTATGGCACATAATAAGCTGTGTAATTTCTGGTTGCCCGAGAGCGGCTAAAAATCTTTCACGATAAGGGCGAACGTGTTTTTCAATGACTAAATCTGCAATGTCGGGCGGCAAACCGTCTTCTGATTTATAAATTTGAATCCCCTGACTGGTGTTTGTTTTGACTACCCCGTCCGAACCTCGATTGTCAATTGATCGATTAACGTCAATAAAGGTGCGCCAAAAATCAGACCGAACCATTTGGTGGGGGACATCGAGTTTATAAAAAATTTCATCTGAAAATTCATCTGCGTCCCGACGCATGTCATCAGCGGTAAAGCTTTTATCAATGTAAGGACACACCTCACTAGGAATTAAATTTCCTCCGTGAGGGAGTTCGATGAGTACGTTTGGTTTTTCAGTATTCATAATTATTCAACTTTATAGGGCACGCTCGAATCGAAAGAATCAGCGGGAACAAATTCAAACATTTCGTAAATTTGATCGTTAATACTGCGGTATTTTTCGTTTAAAATAATGTCATCAAACGCGTCTTCTAGCGTCCAAATTTCGTACGGCGCTAAGGCGGGTGGTAAGTTTTTCATGCGGGGCCAAATTCGGGTTACTAAAAAGTGATCTTTGTTTGGCAGGTCGTCAAAGTTGTAGGCTTCTTTTACAAATTCAACTTTTCCATCCGCTTTGTATTTATAAATACCAGGGGTAGGCGCTTCTTTAATTTGGGTGAGTTCTCCGCCACGGTAACGCGGGAAGAAGAACGCAAAATCAGTCTGGTCTTGAATTTCTTTTTGGTATTCTTCCATATCAAATGATTCGGGAATACACCTTAAGTATTCGGCCATGTGCATCCCAATAAGTGGCAGTTGATTCTTTTTAGAAGCCAGTAAATTGGTCGACATAGTGGTGCCCGATAACCGGGGGTTAATTTCTAAAACGTACACTTCATCGGTACCGTCTTCAATCATAATATCGAGCCCAAAAATACCTTGGTATTGCTTGTTATATAATTCGTTACCCATGCTCTGTCCGATTTTGATAATCTTGTCTTTGGCTTTATCGGATAATTTACCTTTATGCCGGTAATTACCACCACAAAAAAGTAAGCGATTCCCTTCTTCGCCTTGAGTTAAATGGGGCTCACCAGTGATTTGAAAATAGGGTGCATTGACTAAAGGCCCTCTGGCAGTGGCCACCACAATGGTAGCGGCCGGGATGCCATGAATAAATTTAGACACTTTGGCCTTCATATCTGAGGGGTAGTTTTTGGTGACATCTTCTAGGTCTCGTCGCGAATAAATTATGTGTGTGTCTTGGCTGCCGTAGGTGTTCCAACCAGATTCTTGAAACGAAAATTGCACCACAAACGGGTCGCCTAATCTTTTAACGGCGTCTTCGTAATCTAAGTCTTTCATCTCGATTTCAAAAAACGGAATTAAACCAAGATCTGGTGATACGCCATAGTTTTCTAAGTTAGCTTTATGCTGTAATTCTTTAAAGACCGAGTAGTTTGGCATGAAAGACCGAAAGCCATATTCTTCACAGACTTCATCAAAGTGGGTTGAGTTTTTATACGAATAAAAAATCGGCTCTTCTTCCATTTTTTCTAAGTAGCCGTCGGCCATTATTTTCCACATTAAATGGTCGTAGTAATAATCGCGGTCACGGTGATTGTTTGGGAACGGTCGTACACAGTTGATGCCTTTTTCTTCAAGCACGTGTCGTACGTGATCTTCGGCAACGGTTGGGTATTTGTACCAAATTTCTTGAGGAATTTCTGGCATCACCGTTAAGTCTAAGCCTTCATCAATGGTGTGAGCTAAACGAATTATCTTTTTGCCCTCTAAAGCTTTAACAATATTGGTAACGATTTTTTGATACTGAGTCATTTTTTAAAGTATTAAGAAAAGCGCTGCCTTAAAAAAGACACAGCGTTATTAAGTGTTTTAGACTTTTTAGGAGGCGTGAGCCAGCTTCAGTCGGAATGAGCGATTTTTGTTGACGGTAGTTTTGAACCTAAACATTTTAATCTTTTTAAAGCTAGCAAAATTGGGCATGATTGTAAAACTTAAGAGGTGGTACTGTTTATTAATAAGATGATTCTCTTTTAGAATAAAACTTTACAATATAGGGTAGGGGGTATACTATAAAGAAGAACTATATAAAAAATGACTACAGATTGCAGGGCTGCCGTAAATCACATTAGTCGCTTGCAAGGGCAACTGGAGTCTCTTAAGCGTAAAATTGAAAGTGAAAGTTCGTGTGAAGAAATTGTGCCACTGGCGCTTTCTGCCGCTAAATCCTTTGATGGATTACGAGCAAAAATAGTACAGGGATTTGTGAGTGAAATGTGCTTTTCTGACAAAGATATGACGGCGGCTGAAAAAGCCCAATTTGATCAACTTTTAAAACTAATAAAATCATGAATATTTTTAAATTCGTTCTCGTAATACCAGTGGCTTTAGCTTTGTGGGGCTGTGGAGCCCCCATTGTTTCAGAGCCAGAACCCGAAACATTTCCTGCAGAGAGAGCTGTGGTAGAAGCCGAATACATAATTGATGAATCTGACTTATTAGTGGCCGAAAGCTTCGCGCTAGAGGCTGAGCCGTCAGTTTTAAGTGAGTTAGAAATAGCGGGTCTTTATTTGATGCGAGAAGAAGAAAAATTGGCGAGAGATGTGTATCTTACTTTAGGAGATAAATGGGATATTCAAATTTTTTCAAATATTGCGGCTTCAGAGCAAACGCATACCGACGCGGTAAAAAAGTTGATTGAAACCTATGGTTTAGTGGACCCAGTAAGTGATGATTCTAGAGGCGTCTTTGCTTCGATCGAGTTACAAGCGCTATATAATCAATTGGTATCTCAGGGCGAAGTTTCAGTTTTAGAGGCGCTGATGGTAGGGGCTACGGTTGAAGACCTTGATATTAAGGACTTGGATGAGCTGATGGCGCAAACCGATAATACCGCTATTTTAGAGGTTTATGCGAACTTGCAAAAAGGGTCTCGCAATCACATGCGAGCTTTTATTCGAAACATATCTAACCGAGGGGGAACCTATGTGGCGCAATACATAAGCCCAGAAGCATTGGCTGCAATATTGGCCAGTGAGCAAGAACGCGGACGAGCCCGGTAATAAAATTGGCGGGCCACTTCTAACCACAATAATCTTTAGTAAATTAATAATTTTTAACTCCTTTATATCATGAACACGACCGAAACTTTAAACACCATTTTAGCCACGAACTATGTGCTGTATCTTAAAACCCAGAACTTTCATTGGAACGTTGAAGGTCCTACTTTTATGATGCTACATAAATTTTTTGAAGAACAGTATGAAGCGTTGGCGGCCGCTAATGATGAAATTGCAGAGCGAATTAGAGCGCTTGGCGCTTTGGCTCCAGGTTCGATGAAAGAATTTTTGGCCATCAGCTTAATTAAAGAATCTGCCAATGATGTGTCGGCTGAAAACATGCTAAAAACCTTACTAGCTGACAACCAAACAGTGGCGGATAATTTAACACAAGCGGCTTCTGGTTTTGCTGAAAACGGTGACGATGTTACCGCTGACTTGTTAACAACTTTGAATCAATATCATCAAGAAAAAGTATGGATGTTAAAAAGTCTTTTAGCGTAAATTTTATTTGAATTTAAAAAACACCTGAGCCTGGCTTGGGTGTTTTTTGGTAAATCAGTACCCTTGTTCTGATTTATAAAATTTTTTATTATGAAAATTAAAGCGGCGGTAGCGTGGAAGGCGGGTGAGCCTTTATCAATTGAAACCATAGATTTAGACGAACCTAAGGCGGGTGAAGTGTTAGTGAAAATGATGTCGACAGGTGTTTGTCATACGGATGCTTTTACGCTGTCGGGTGATGACCCAGAAGGTATTTTTCCGTGTGTGCTGGGGCATGAAGGGGGCGGCATTGTAGAAGCTGTTGGTGAGGGCGTGACGACTTTAGAAGTCGGTGACCATGTGATTCCGTTATACATTCCTGAATGTAAAACCTGTAAATTTTGTACGTCTGGCAAAACAAACTTGTGTCAGCGGGTTCGAGAAACTCAAGGGAAAGGTTTGATGCCGGATGGGACGACTCGGTTTTCTAAAGACGGTCAGCCAATTTATCATTACATGGGCACGTCTACGTTTGCGGAGTACTCGGTAATAGCCGAAATCTCACTCGCCAAAATTAATAAAGAAGCTGATTTAGAAAAAGTCTGTTTACTCGGCTGTGGCGTGACCACGGGTATTGGCGCGGTGCTCAATACGGCCAAAGTGGAAGCAGGGGCGACGGTAGCGGTATTTGGTTTAGGGGGGATTGGTTTATCCGCCATTCAAGGGGCGGTGATGGCCAAAGCAGGCCGGATTATGGCCATTGATATTAACGACAATAAAAAAGAAATGGCGCTTAAGCTCGGCGCGACTGAGTTTGTGAATCCTAAAAATTACGATAAACCCATTCAAGAAGTCATCGTCGAAATGACCGATGGTGGGGTAGATTATTCGTTTGAGTGTGTGGGGAACGTAGACATTATGCGATCAGCGTTAGAGTGCTGCCATAAAGGCTGGGGAGAATCGATAATTATTGGGGTGGCCGGTAGCGGACAAGAAATCTCAACGCGACCGTTTCAACTGGTAACGGGAAGAGTTTGGCGTGGCAGTGCTTTTGGTGGTGTTAAGGGCCGCAGTGAATTACCTGGCTTAGTAGAGAAATATCAAGCGGGTGAAATTAATTTGGATGACATGGTGACTTTTACTATGCCGTTGGAAGATATTAATAAAGCCTTCGATTTAATGCATGAAGGGAAAGCGATTCGATCCGTAATAAACTTTGATCATGAAACTGTATAAATCACACACCACGTTCGCTGGAGAAACCAGGTTTTACAGCCATGATTCTGAGTGCACTAAAACTGAAATGAATTTTTCGGTGTACTTGCCACAACCTGGTAAAAAGCCAAAACAAGCTATTATATGGCTGTCGGGGCTAACGTGTAATGAAAAAAACTTTGTCGAAAAATCAGGCGTGCAAGGTTTGCTGGCTTATGGTGACACCATGATTATTTGCCCTGATACTTCGCCGCGAGGCTTAGATTTGCCCGGCGAACACGACCATTATGCGTTTGGTTCTGGGGCGGGGTTTTATGTAAACGCAACGACCGAAGGGTACAAAGATCACTACCGCATGTATGACTACGTGAACGAAGAAATTTATAATGTGCTAAAAACAGAATTTGAAGTTCCGGCCAATAAAATATCAATTATGGGTCATTCTATGGGGGGGCATGGGGCGCTGATTATTGGCTTGAAAAATCCAGAGAAATACAGTTCTATTTCGGCGTTTGCACCCGTGGTAAACCCTATCAATAGTGACTGGGGGCAAAAAGTATTTACGGGTTATTTAGGCGAAGATAAAGCGGCCTGGAAATCGTACGATGCGTGTGAACTTATTAAGGCCGGAGCCAAGCACCCAATTGAAATTTTAGTCGACCAAGGCGCGGATGATGAGTTTTATCCCGAGCAGCTTTTAACTGAAAACCTACAGACGGTGTGTGATAAACAGGGTCAGGCTTTAGAGCTTAATTTAATAGAAGACTATGATCATAGTTATTACTTTATAAGCAGTTTTTTAGAAGATCATATCGCGTTTCATGAAGCGCAATTTAACATGCTTTAAAACCGTTAAATTAAGGCTTTACCTTTCACTATTATTTCTTAGTTTGAGATGAAATTTAAGAATTAAGATATGGGGTACTCAAGTAGCGGTTTTTATGAAGAAATACATAAGCGGTTAAAGAAAAAAACAATTGTACCTTCTATTGATGCGCATTTGCACGTCGTAGATTTTTTACAAGAAGGCGAATCTGCCGACGCTTTATTTACCGAAATGGAAGCCGGAAATATTCAAAAAGCGGTGGTTTTTGGTATGCCGGTTAAAAAGAAATGGGCCTATTACCGAAAAGATAAACCGTCGTACTATTTATCGGATAACGCAAAATGTTATTACTACGCCGCTACCGACTATGTTTTAGCTAATTGGTACGAAAAACTATCCCAAACACGCCAAAAAAGATTAGCCCCTTTAATTTGTGGGTTTAACCCCACTGATGTTGGAGCCGCGCAAGAAGTTTTAGATTTACTTAATCGGTATGATTGCTGGCGTGGTTTAGGTGAAATTTTATGCCGCCACGATGATTTGACCAATTTAACTATGGGTGAGGTGGCGCGACCAAACCATGAAGCGATGTTTCCTATTTACGAACTTTGTGCCCAAAAGAACTTACCAATTTTAATTCATCAAAATGCTACCAGTGAATGGGAATCAGAGGATATTGAGGCAAAACATGAATATTTAGAAGAGTTTATTGAAGTGTTAGAACGTTTTCCAGAAACTACTTTTGTTTGGGCTCATTGTGGTGTTTCGCGCAGAACCCACGTAAATCACTACACCTCAAAACTAGATCAAATGCTCGAAAAATATCCTCAGCTGTACATGGATATTTCGTGGGTCGTCTTTGATGACGTGATTTGTGACGGTGAGGAACCAAAGAAACGGTGGCTAGAGTTGTTTGAGAAGTATCCAGATCGATTTATGCTTGGAAGTGATCTACTTGGTCATTATGACGATTTAGGACGTTCTATGGGGCGTTATAATGTATTGCTTAAAAAGCTGAGCAAGCCAACGCTTAAAATGTTAGCCTATGATAACGCCAACAAAATGTGGTTTGGAAAACGAGCCGGCGAAGTGGTGGATGAAGATGAAAAAAAATAGATTTAATAATTAAGCTCTAAATCAAGAGCGGTCGTGCGGCCGCTCTTTTTTAATTTCTTAAACTTTCTAGTTCTTGCGTAATAGTCGCTTCGGTTCGCCCACTAAAAATTTTTAACGGTAGGTTTGGCCCTGATATAAGCATGGTTGGGGTGCCACGTACGCCGAGTCTCGTGCCTTCTTGCATATCACTATTTATTACTTGTTGCGGGCGCTCACTGGCTAAACAGTTCGCAAAATCTGTTTGGTTTAAACTTAAAGACTGCGAGATGATTAAAGCGGTATTGCTATCACTTTTAGGATAAAAGCTTCTAAAATAAGCGTCGTGAAAAGCGTAGCCCTGACCTTGTTCTGTCGCACAAATTTGACCTTCATGAATTGGCAAAAAGGCTTCATAAATAATGAAATGTTTTAATTCTAAGTTAACGTTATTAACCTTTTTAATGGCTTCATCTAGAGCGTTATGCATTTGTTTACAGTAACTACAACCGTAACTGAAATACTCAAAGAGTGTTAATTCGGTTGAATCTGATACGATTTTTTCGATCTCTTTTTCCTTACCTTCAAACCAAACGACGCTGTTGTCGGTGCGCCAGTGATTGGCCCAACTAAACCACATAGTATTGTAGGTTGGTATAATTTCTTTTTGGGTATTAAGGACCGTTACTTTCCCTCCGTCCACACTGGCTGTCAGTATCTCAGTGCCAATTTTTATTTCTAAAGGCGAGGCGTTAAACAACGCTAAACGATCTAAGGCAAAGGGAATGTTATTGTAAGTCCCCGCTACCATAATAGTTTTAGGGAGCAAAGTTTGGTCTTCATTATCAACAGGGAACATTAACGCACTACTTTTCTCATAAGTGCCATAAGGGTTTTTGCCATATTCTCGCACAAAGCCGGTGGCTTGGCTTTGTACTTTTAAGTCTGAAATTGTTTTAGCTTCTGCCCAGGTAATTACGTTACTGTTAATTACCTTTAGGGTTTCACCGGTTAAATCACCGACTTTGGCTTCACCTTCAATTTGGCTCCACAGGCTTTCGGTGCCTTGATCGTACATCAGTAAATTACTCTGCCATAATTTCCCGCTGACCCCAAACTCTAGGGTTTCACCATTTTCTAGGCGTCGATCATACGTAATAGCCGAGCCACATAAAGGGCAAAAAGTGACGGCTACAGGAATATCAGAAAGAGTATCGTTTATAACCTCATGCCAGTATAATATATCAAAACTGTACCAACGGGCGTCGCCATTAATTTCTACTAAAACCCCGCTCGAATCGTCTTCGTACACTAAATCTGCGGCTTCCACGTTAATAAATTCAGGATTACTTAACGCCGGAATACCATCTTTAGCGGGGCCGCCCCCAAAAATATTCTCTATTTGAATAGAACGCTTAGCGGTATTGGTTTTAAGATTGTCTGTTGTAAAAGCTTGTTCAAATACTTGTTGGTTTTTAGTTTCAAATGTTAATTCTTTTTGGTTTTGATCTTCTTCGTTGAGTAAAAAACTCGGGATAAAATCAAAAGTGAAGCCCGCTTTTGAAATGCCAGCGAGACTTATAAGTGAGGCGGCGACGACGCTCAAGACTATGAATAAATTACGCATCTTTTAAATTTAATAGAGAGCTATTATAGCCTAAATAATCCAGAGTCACTAATAAGGTTGGTATGGACGGCTACAAGCGTTATTCAGTTTTGAGTTTATTCACTTCGTAAAGCATCTACTGGATCTAGCTTTGAGGCCTTAAGCGCTGGGTAGAAACCGAAGAATATGCCAACAATAACCGAGAACGTGAAGCCTAAAATAGCACCGCTAATACTTTGAATCGCGCCGTAATCTTTAAGGAATGGAACAATAGACATTCCAAGGATAATTCCTAGTACGCCGCCCGTGATAGACAGCATAATTGATTCAAGCAAAAATTGAGTCAGAATATCTTTTTGTTTAGCGCCAATGGCTTTCAAAACCCCAATTTCTTTGGTTCGTTCGGCTACGGTTACAAACATTACGTTCATAATTCCGATACCAGAAACCAGCAACACCATGGACGCTACGGCAATAAGCAAAAAGGCTAAAGTGTCGGAAGTTTCCGTTGCAGAAGATACAATTGAACCGGGATCACGGAGTTGGAAATCGTCGTCCTGGTTGTCGCGTAGGCGGTGTTCGGTTCGCAAAATAGACGTAATTTCATCTTGAGCTAAATCCATTAATTCAACTTCGTTGGCTAAAAATACCAAACGTACCTGAGCGTTATTTCCTAAAATATTTTGTTGAGCCGAGTTTAGGGGAGCGTAGGCAGTGTCGTCGTAAGAGGTTCCAAAAGTACTACTCCCATTTTCTTCTAATACGCCGGTAACGGTAAATTGACGATTGTTTACTTTAACGGTTTTTCCAACCGCTTGGTCAGGGGTTACAAACAAGGTTTCGGCTAATGTGTAGCCGAGGATAATAACTTTGTTGCGGTCTTGGTTATCTTGCAGAGTGAAGTTTTCACCGTGTAAAAAGTTTAAGTTAGAAACACTAAAAAAGTTTTCGGTAATCCCCATTATTGTCGCACTCGCTTGTTCGGTTCCAAAAGCAATATTGCTAGAACCTGAAACACTTGCATTCCCCTCACTTACAAAGTTTGATTCAGCGAGAACCGCGCCTAAATCATCTTCTGAAAGTTTTGAATTTCCCGTACCTCGGGTAGGAAAAACAATAATAGAAGTAACACTCAAATTTTTAAATTGTTCCTCGATTTGGGCTTTAGCCCCTGCCCCAATACTGACCACCCCAATAACGGTGGCGACGCCAATAATAATTCCCAGCATCGAAAGCAGGGTTCTAAATTTATTAGACACTAAAGCCTCGAAAGCCATACCTATCGTTTCTAGTTTAAACATGTGGAACTTTGTAGTTATGGTCTAGCACTTTGCCGTCTTTCATGAAAATAACGCGTTCGGCCATGCGGGCGACTTTTAGATCATGAGTAATCATGATCACGGTTTTTCCGCGGGCTTTAAAATCAGTGAAAAGTTGTAAAATTTCGGCGCCAGTTTGTGAATCAAGCGCTCCGGTTGGCTCATCGGCTAAAATAATTTCTGGGTCGTTAATGAGTGATCGGGCAATAGAAACTCGTTGCTGTTGTCCTCCAGAAAGTTCAGTTGGTTTATGCCCAGATCGCTCTCCTAAACCAACAGAATCGAGTAAGTCTTGAGCTCGTGTTTCGCGCTTGTGTTTATCGGTATCAGCGTAAAAGGCTGGTAAAGCCACATTTTTTAAAGCCGTTAGTTTTGTGATCAAATTGAACTGCTGGAAAATAAATCCCATCTTTTTGTTTCGAATAAAGGCGAGCGTGAAATCATCTTTTACGTGCCCAATGTCTTCGCCTTCAAAAAAATATTTTCCACTCGTAACAGGGTGTAAACATCCCAAAATATTCATGAGCGTTGATTTCCCGCCTCCAGATTCTCCCATAATGGCCACAAATTCGTTTTTGTTAATTTCTAAATCAACACCACGTAATACAGGGATTTCTTCTCCATTTGAGAGATAATAAGACTTGTGGACGTTTTCTAATTTAATAAGGGGAGTCATGGGAAGGTTTAGATATTTTTAAGACTACTGTCGCCCTCCGCCACCGCCACCTCGGGTAGGGGCACCACCGCCTAAGGCGTTCCCGGTGCCGCCCGCATTTTCTCGCATGGACTGCATTTTAGTTCGCATAGCGTCGCTTATTTCTCCGGCTTGAAGCTTGGTTAATTCGTCATCGGTAAACCCAGCGGCTTTCATTTGCTCCAGTCGTTCTTCACTTAAATTTCCACCAGCTGTTCCTCGTGCAGCGCCACCAGTACCGGCACTTTGCCCGCCTTCAACTTGTGGGTTACTCACAATTTTATCCCCGGCACTTAATCCAGATTTGATTTCAATTAGATCTCCGTCGGTAAATCCGGTTTCCACTTGAACCGTTTCTCCGTTTTCAAGCATTACCATTCGATCACGAATCAAAGCTGAGTTAGGAATGACGATCGCATCCAAGGCCTCACCGGTTATGAAATCTACAAAGGTTGTCATCCCTTCGCGAATGGGTTGATCTTTGGCGTCGGTAATATCGATTCGAACCAAATAGGTCACGATGCCGTTGTTATCAATTTCAGCGATACTTGATATAAAGCTGACTTGACCTTCAAGTTCTACGTCTGGCAGGGCGTCTAGCGTAATAATTGACTTTTGCCCAATGTTAATTTGAGCAATATCGATCTCTTCCACATACACTTCGGTGGTAAAGTTCGCATCACTCACAATTCGGATAAACGCATTTTCGGGGTCGATACTGTCGGCCTTTAAACTTTCTCCTACGCTCCCGTTTAACCGAATAATCGTACCGTCACGGGGCGCGACTAAGGTGGCAAGACTCACATTATAGAGGGCTTTTTCTACGCGGAGTTTAGATTGTTCGTACTGAGCGTACTGAATATTAAGACTGGTTTGTTTAGAGATATTAGACTTATTAACTGTTTTTTCGGCATTACTGATTTTTAATTCAGCACTTTTTAAATCGTTATTAAGATTAGCTAAAGTATTGTTTAAATTTAATTCAGAAGCGGCTAAATCATTATTGATATCAATTTTAGTATTTCTTAAATCTAGCTCGGCTCGGTCTATGCTTTGAAGTGCGTTTGAAAGGTTGCTGTTGGCATTAAGAATTTGTGTTTCAAGACTTTGCAGTGTTGCTTGGCTACTGTTAATAAGGGTTTGAGGCACTTTGCTACTATCGTTACTGGTAGAAAATACAATGGTTATAAGCTCGAATATTTCATTGAATTGCCGCGTCAAGGACTGCGTTTTATTTAAATATTGATTCACTTTAGTGGTCGATAAAGTGTCTCTTTCTGACCGGTAGTCCGTTTGTAAATTGCTTAGATTTTGAATAAGCGCTCGGTGCTGGCTTCTTACCATGCCTTCTCGTACCGAATCGTTAAAGGCTTGGTAGGCAATGGTTTGGTTTGGGTAATTGCGGGTAATACCAAATACGTAGTCAATTTCGATCAAAGCTTTGTCGAATACAGGAAAGGTATTCTCAATTACTTTTGCGCATCGGTGTACGTCTGTTCAAGGGTTTGCTCGGCTGATTGGGTTCTTGTTTGCGCGTTTTTTTGCGCAATTTCTAAGTTTTGTTGTGCGCTGTTGGTGTTACTCACAATTTGTGACTGGGTGACGCTTAGGTCATTAGTAGCATTAATAATGTCAGTATCGGTGATGTCGGCTTGTCGCGCTTTAATGTTTTGCCAGGCAATATTAACGTCGTTTTGAGCTGATTTTAAATCAAAGTTTAAATCTCGTGTATCTAGTTGAGCCAAAACTTGCCCGGCCTCTACCTTTTCTCCTTCTTCAACTTCTAAGCTTTCCAAAGTTCCATTAATTAAAAAAGACAGATTAACGATATCTGGATTTATAATATTTCCGTTTGAATTAACGGTAGAACTAATATCTCCCTTCGCTACTTCGTATATCTGTGGCGTGTAAATCGCTTCGGCTTCATCACCCGATTGATACCAGGCATATGCCGTGGCACTAATGATTAATACTCCAAGAGGTACCACATATTTTAAGTACTGATGTTTTTTGGACTGACTGTCTTTGAGAATTTGATTTAAGCTTTCGGCCATATTAAAGAGGGAAATAGAATGAGACGTCAGAGTATTATACGCTAACTATTTTTATTTCTTTCATTAATTCAGGAATTTTTTGAGTATTTTATGATTTATGTTTAATTATTGAACCGAAATCAATGTTTTGAGACAAATCATAAAGCGCGTACTAGTCATCGTATGACTCCCACGGCATAAGCTTAATTTTTGGCATGATAGGGGCTTCTTCAACGGGGCCACCAGTTCGCTTTTTAGCCGATAAAATTTTACGCACCCGGCCAATGAGCCCACTTCTAAGCCTCACTTTAATACCATGAGGGTGTTTAGAAGTTGGGGTTAAAATCTCAACCACTTCCCCTTTTGTAAGTTTACTACTTGATTGGTCTATTTTTTGCACGACTTGAACCATAGCGCCAATCAATATGTTTTTCCGAATTCGCCCGTCTTTAATACCCATTTAAACTTAACATAGGCAGGGATTAAGTAACAGACAAGTTCACTTTAAGGATAATAGTCAAATGAGGACTCATTTTTCAGTTAAACCTCAGTAATTAATATAAATATATATACCTTATTCTTTATTTAATTCAAAAAATAATTAATAATAGAGGTGTACTTAAAATTTAATCCCTTTAAAAGATGAAAATTATTTTGAACCTCGTTGTGAACGCTTTGCTGGTAATGGCACTGGCTTACATTTTGCCTAACGTTACGGTAGACGGTTTCTTTGCGGCTTTAGTTACCGCATTAGTGCTTTCTGTAATCAGCACTTTTATTCGACCAGTACTGACATTACTAACGCTCCCGATTAATATTTTGACGTTAGGGCTTTTCACTTTTGTAATCACGGCTTTATTAGTGCAGCTAGCTGACTTTATCGTACCTGGGTTTAGTGTTGAGGGCTTCTGGCCAGCGCTTATCTTTGGAATTGCTTTATCTTTATTGGG
>Ga0307935_1000639_pt1 | contig 14780 bp, 26 predicted proteins | sample OrgLakmetageno92_FD_201827 | JGI IMG/M metagenome (GOLD analysis project Ga0307935, IMG submission 201827) | Saline water microbial communities from Organic Lake, Antarctica - #92 | ecosystem: Environmental > Aquatic > Non-marine Saline and Alkaline > Saline | place: Antarctica: Organic Lake...
TCAGCATGAAAAACATCATCCCCGTTCTCATCTCCATCGTCCTCATCGTACTTGAATTCATCATCCTCAAAGCACTACTTGGCACCATACTCGCTCTCGTTGCCATGATAGTAATGCGCATCCTCACGCTCCTCGGTTTCCTCTACCTTTCCCACAAGCTGCTTAACGTAACCGCACACAAGCCTCGCTCTGCTCGCACCTCTATGCCCAACAATGTCAAGTCAACCTCATGAGGCTCCACCCCGTGGACAACCCTGCCTTAACGCCGTACCTACGGCAACTGTACGAACTTATGCTAGTATTGTATTGTAATACGAATAAAGTATAGCTTCTCCTACCTAAGGCATCGTGAGGATTTGTCCCAACTCCTCACAACCTCACAATTCTTAACCCTAACCCATCATGAACTATACCTCGTTTACCGTTCCCTGACGCTTCCTAAGGTTTAATGTGGACACTACATACCTTTCTGAGGTTTTAACGCCTTATATGGCATCCTGAGGCCTTATAAATGCGTTCTGAGGTGGTTATATACCACCTCACCAAGCCTCATCAACCTTCTAACCTCAGGACTACCTCATCTTATCTCTTTACTGATTTACTATTCATACAAATAACACACACCAAATGTACTCTACTGACAACGTTCCCGTTTTCGAGCCTAATCCTTATTACTTTCTAACAACGCCTCACGATGATTCTTACTAATGAACAAAAGGCTTTATACATTGCTATAAATGCTACTGCTAACACGAAAAGAATGCTCCTTCTTGTAATGGGTTCCTATGAGCGCAGCTACATAAGCTATTACAATTACCTCCAAAGCTTCCATGCTTTGGATTGTATCAACGAAGAGTTCATGATTTCAGGATACCTCAAGTATACTAAGTTCATGTTCTTCTTCTATGTCTCCCTACTATCTATTGTAGGGTTAGTCGCGAATAGCTTGATTTACTCTTTGGGTTTTCCCGCCGATTTTTAATCCCTCACCTTATGTATCCTTACACACTAAACGGCACCACCTATCAATTCTCTAATGTATGGGAATTGTATCTATTTCATAAAAAAATGACCTCATGAAGTCTTTTCTCACCGCCATCGGCTCACTTATTCTTGTCGCCTTAATCATGATAATTGCTATCAACGTAGGAGCACTCATTGCTACCTCAGCTATTATCGGATTTGTCTCTGCTTTAGGCATCATCCTTGTTGCCTTCCGCTCACCATTCCTCATGAAGTCTCTGCTTAGCCTAAGCGTCTTCATTGATGCCATCGTCTTTGTCGGTGGTATCGTTGCTGTAATCTTCCTTGGCGTCACAATGGCCTCAGGCATTGTATTCACTGGTGTCTTCTTCACCCTAATGATGAAGCCCATCACTCTAATGTCTACGACAGAGTGGTTTAAAAGAGAATATAAAATAAATGAGGTAAAATTAAGTAAAAATAATATATTTACAAAATGGACAAAATAGAACAATTGCTTTCGAATGCTATCCTGGAAATGCAGGATGTAGAGCTCATGGAAATTGAGCTAATTGATGGGCTTGATGAAGATGCTTATCTCTGTGGAGACGAACTCGTCGACGACCCAATGAAAATGCTCTTATTTAACCCCACATAATATGTAAACCTACAACTCCTCCCTCTCAATACTAATACACACTAATATGAAACCATTCTCAGAAGTACTAGCCACAATCAAAGCCGAACAGAAGGCAATCGAGAAGCTTGCTCAAAAAATTGAGATTGAAGCTGAAGTAGAAGCCATGTTCGATAACCTTGTACAGCTTGACGTATTCGATGAGTCAATGCGAACCTCTTAATAATCTTTCTAAAACAATAATAATTACACTCTATGAAAACTAAACCTAACGATGACGTTGCTAAATTCCTTGCAGACAATCAAGCGGAGCTAGAAGAATCTGGTATCACAGTCGCTTCATTAAACTCTGACATAGCACAATTCTCTCGAGAGATTGAATATACTAAAGAGTTTAAACCATACGCCTCAGGCAGCGACCTTGATGACTTAGTAGTCTTGTTTGAGGCTATCTCTAAAGACTTGCATAAGTCTACCGTTTCCTCAGCACTTAATCTCGCTCGAGCTGTAGATACCATGCTTAAGAAAGTTGATGGACAACCATACATGATTAAGAAGCAAGCCCTACTACGATATGCCAACATGATTGGTCTTAACCCTTACTACCTATTTGACTATGAACAGTCTAAAGGAGCGGTGGACTATGATGTTATTTTCGCCGCGGATTCAGCAGACACTCAGAATGAGGCTGAAAAGAACCGTGCTAGGTACTCTCGTGGAGAATTTGTTGACAAATGTGTTAATGCTAAGGTCCGTAATTCTGCTTACAAGAATATAGAGCTGGATAAGGACGCATACAAAACACAGTCACAGGACTTCCTGGACAATTGTAAATCAATCCTCACTATCATGGACGAGCCATTGCCTGTTAATGAGCTGCTAATCCCCTATATTACATTCAACTCTCTCATTGAAAACTATGAGACGCAGAAACAATCTCTTCAAGAGCCTGAGCAAAACCAAGTGACTCGTGATGGTGAGGAGGGGGATACCGATACGTTCGTGCATACAGGTGTAAGACGAGTTCCAATTAAAGAAGCTAAACAATTCTGGGCAACAATTAAGTCTAAGGACTTCCAGATTCAACGACCATTCGATGAGATGGGAGTAGGTAGACCACAATCTATGACGAGGCCCTTTATCATTGGTCTTACTAACAAGCTCTATGATGCAATTCTTAAGAGAGAACCAAATAAGGATAAAGCATTAGAGATATTTAAAGAGTTATATTAATATGATAGTAATTAGGATAATGGCTACGATAGTAACAGTGATTAGCTTCTCTCGGGAGGCTAATCGCTTTGCGAAATACATAGATAGTAAAATGAAGTATAGTTTTATGATAGTTCGTTATAATAAGGAGAAATGAATATACAATACACGGAACTGGACAACCTCATGATGGCCTATAACCTAAATTATAACCAAAGGAAACAAATAAATCATTATATAAAAGAAAATTATGTAGAAAAAAGTAAAATAATTAAATTAAAAAATGAACTCTAATTGCTGTGATGCGCTCTCAATAAATGATACCTGTATGATGTGTAAAGAACATTGCTCTAACATAGGTGCAGAAGTAATAAATGACATAGCTGATAATGCTAAGAAAGTCTGGAGAAATAATTATAGTGATAAATTTAATTACGTGACAGATAAAATAAAAAGAATAGATAATTTAGTTGAGACAAGAGACAATCCAATATTTATATACAATATGTTTGATTTAAATAACAAATATAAACTAATGAGAGAATTAAACGAAGAATCAAGAAACTTTATATTAAATAATAATTAAACATGAGTAAAATCAAACATGGCGACCGGGTAACGTGCGAGATTCTGGGCAGGCATATTGAAGATGCAAGAATCAATTTAAATCACAAATTCCCCACTATTTGCCAGAACATTATTGACGGTGGCGAAAAATGCGACCACCTGGGGTATAATTTCTCATATTCATTTCGATATATAGGTGACATTAAAAACCTCAAACTAAAAGAAAAAACCCTCGATGATTTAAAGGTTGGGGATGTTTTAGTGAGGAAAGTTGTTTTTGACAAAAGTTATGAAAGAAAAGTTCTAGCTATTTGTGGTCTTGTTTATGTCCTTAGTGGTGTAGATAGTTTTAATGAAGCTGAAGGAAATTATACAATCCAAGAACTCAAAGAAGACTTCACCCTAAAACAAGAAGATAAACTAATAGAAGAACCAGAAGAACTTACAATGGCACAATTAGAAGAAGAGCTAGGGCGCAAAGTAAAAATAATTAAATAATTAAAAAATAACATGAATTACGTATATGCAAAACACTTTCGGAAACTAACAGATTTTACTGTTAAAAACATCTACCCCTCATACCGCTCTGGCGGAGTTAAGGGCTCAGAAGGCTTTATTGGGCGCTCATTCAAAGTAGAAGGAGGCAATCTACTTGAGTTAACATTTGTTAATAACTCTCCGAATTGGGCACCTCCAGCTGGTGACATATTGGTGCATGATAAAGAACAAGAAGAGGGCAAAAAAACATATCCTATTGCACCTGAAACTGCAATGAAGAATAAATTCTTCTGGAAAACCTATCCTAAAGTTTATGATGTAGTTATTAATACGCCTTCGGAGGTCTCTGTTGAGGACACTAAGGGAGAAACTGTTAATGTAACCGAGCTAACTATTAAAGCACTTGGCGCGTTTAAAGTTAAGGAGATGATTAAGGCTGATATTGACTTTGATGTTCCTATGAATGAATCAGGTGATAAAGAGAAGTTTGATTGGGAAGATGATGTATATAAAAACGTTGTAGGTGTTACATACAAAATGAAAGTAACAGGTGTTGATTTGGAAACAGAATACAGAATTAATAAAGTATAATATGGCAGTCAACACTAGGGTAACAGAACTCAGGAAACAACTAAAAGAGTCTATTGAACTCTCTGTGTTTCTTTCTAGAGAGATACTGGATACCGATACGTTGGGGAATTCGGATTTGAGTGCTGAGTACAAAGACATGCTTATGAGCTTTCAACACTCAATGGAAAGAAAGAAGTTTGCCATCTAAAGATTAACCAAGTAATTCAATACCAAGAGACACTGGAACGGTGGTGTCTATAAAATTGACCTAGGGGGTTAAACAAATATTATATTGCATGGAAGCTGTTAGCCTAACACAGCCCAGAACAAGTTGATTACTTGCTGGAGAATGACTTCAAGCTGCAGGGACTCATCAACGTGGCAAAAAGTCAAAGGTGAAAACCCTTAATGCAACCTCTCTCGTCAACTCAAGCCTCTAAACTAATGCTAAAACGAGTTGACAAACTATATAAGGCGGCTAATATAATCCCTGATAGGTAAAACTAATTGGGGAATTAGTCGCCTAAAAGACGTCACAGTATACCGTTAAAGACGCGGAGCAGCCTGTAAAGCTGTTGCCTTCGGGCTGGCTAGGTTCGATGCCTAGATGTGGCACCAAACTATATACATTATACCCAGTTTAGCGGACAAGTACTTGGCAGTAGGTAACAGCTAATTAAGAGTCTACCTAGCTCTGGATAGTCCCTGGTGTGTATAGTGAAGTTCTTTCGTTTCTGTGGCCTTAATTTAATTATTATTTTTTTAACTTCGGGGTTAAGAGATAGGTCATAGAAATGAGAGAATTATGCGGAGGACAATAAAACCTGCAAGGGAAGTAATTGGTCATCGCCTCCGCCGTTCTTTCGTTGTCGCACTTTAGGAGGCTTTAAGGGCTTCTACCAGCCTTAAGAGCTACTTCTCTTACAGGGAAATTGGAGTGTGGCAATGAGGGAATACAAAGAGATGACCCACGGAGGTGGTTTTTAAGATAATCTCCATGCCCAGTGACTACCCTGGGCTCCTCAATTAACAGTCTGTAGCTCAGCGGTTAGAGCAGGACGCTCATAACGTTCAGGTCGTGAGTTCAACTCTCACCAGGCTGACCAACTGACTACCGATAGCTCAAATGGATAAAGCGATGGCTTTCTAAGCCATTTGTCGCTGGTTCGAGCCCAGCTCTGTAGACCAAAAAAGAATAATTATTATAATCATTATAATGAACAAAGAAGTTGACTGGGTTTCATTAATAAGAGAACGGATTAGTTTTCTTAAACACGAGTTAAGGCTTGAAAATGCTAGGCCAGAAAAACTTAGAGAAATGAAAGAAGAGCTTGAAGATTTAAAATTAGAGTTAAAGTAATTTATTTAACCCTCCTCAGTGATGAAGAGGACTCTGTAAAGGCTTGCAAAGAATTCTATAAAGAATTTAAAACATATGAAAACCAAAACACTGCAATTTAATGAAGACACAATAAGGCGTAGCTGGTATTCAGAGTGTGGAATTTATGACTATGATATAGAAATGCGTAACAGTAAATATTTAGTCTTCTTTGGTAATTACAAAAAAACCTCAGTTGACTCTTTAGAAGAAGCTAAAATACTTTGTCAGAAGGATTTTGAGGTTCATGTTTCCAACTACTTAATAAAATGACAAATAAACAAATAATTCGTAAAGTAGTAGTGGGGTCAAGACTCCATGACCTATATAACGAAAAATCTGATTATGACTATCGGGCTGTTCATATGTCTCCTCTAATTGACATTCTTTCCCCTTATAAAAAAAACAAAAACACAGATTGGATTGAGGGAGATGTAGACAATACCTCATACGAATTAACAGAATTCTGTAAGATGGCCACCCAAGGTAATATGACTATTCATGAAATCCTGTGGTCACATAAAGTTCTAGAAAATACTCCTATCGGTGAAGAGTTGTTCGAAAATAAACATAAATTTTGCGACTCTAAACGAATATTCGAGGCGAGTCGTGGTTACGCCTCAAACCAATTAAACAAAATGAATTTACATAGTCCTAATGATAGGACTCCTAAATTTATAGTTGCCTATATCAGGGTAATGCAACAAGGAATATCTTTCCTTAATACAGGAAGGCTTAATTGCAGGATTGAGGCTAACCGAGACTTCCTTAAAGAAGTCAAATGGAACTTCAAACCAGAGTTAGTACCACAAGCAACCTCAATATTCCAACAATTGGAAAAAGATATTGTAAAAGCTTATGAGTCAAACAAAGAAAAAATGAGTCCAGACATAGAATGGATAGAAGAATTTATATTAAAAGCCTATAAAGGACGCCGCGGGGTGTAGCAACCTAAAACAATAATCAATTAAAACAATAATGTTTTTTTTAGTTGCCTGCTGGATTGTAGTAATCCTCATGGCGAGGCTTGCTGATACTGAGTTAGGAGGAAACCCTGATGGGGTTTCTACTACCTCAACCGCCTCCAGCATTTCTTTAAGCTAAGTTCGAGACACAGTTATCCCCCTACCCCTAGAAGAAATTTCTAATAGAGATAGAGGGAGGAACATTTCCCGTCGCTTAAGACTGAGACTAAGAACCCCTGGTGTTGCACCCACAACCGTTAGGTTGCCTGCCTGTACTAGAGAGATTGTTGCAATCTCTTTTCAGGACTTTTGAATATAGCTATTCTGTAGGAGGTCCGCAAAGAGTCTAAGACTCTCCTCGTTCAAAAGCATTCGCTCTTGTCGAGTACGGGGAGATACTATCACAGCTTATACTCTATGTCAATAGAAAATCAAAGAAAATGAATACAACCGGTATACCTAACAAAGCTATTATTGAATTTTACAGGAACGCCCTGTACTTAATTGAATGCGAATGTACCGATAAATATAAAGTAAATATCAAATCATATAACGAGGCGATAGTAAATTATAACAGACTAAAACATTTGTATCCAGGCATATCAGGGGTAATACCATCGCTTGACCTCGGTAGCATTGAAGGCTAAGCGCACAATCCATCTCACTGGTTATTCTTCTGCAGAATAGTAACTAAGTACAAAAGGTGGGGCGCGCTTATTTTTTAAAACAACAAAATATGTCAGAACAAATTTCACCGGCGACTATCGCTAAATTAGCAAACATGTCTAAAGAAGATGAGGCGCTCAGAGCCGCAAATGTACTTGATGATGAATTAAATAAAACGTCAGAAGGAATAAAAGCATTTAATACTTTCTTGTGGAATAAATATAAAAAAGAATTTGCTAAATTATTCACAAATAAGGATGAAAACTAGAGAAATAACCCTCACAATTCCTCAAGACTGGAGGTTAGGTCAGGCACTAATGAACGCATATCGCCAAGAATGGTATAATACTCATTTCGGCATACCCGAAGAAAAACATAATTACTGGAATATCTGGGAAGAGGATGAAAATAAAATACAAGACAAAATAAATAAATTACTATGAACAACGATAGAAATGATACCAGTAAAATTATTGGAGGGGTAATAATAATTAAATGTTAACCAAATAAAAAATGCAAGAAATGTTTATCGCAATCATGGCCATGTTAGGAGTAAATACTTTGCCCGACATCACAGAAGAATACAGAAACTCAATGCACAACAAAGAATATAGCCAGTGCGTGAGTGATACATATGGTGAACCACATGCATATGACAAATGCGTGTCAAAACAATCGAAGAATAAAACATTTCATATCTATGAATCAGTAGCATGCGCAGAAGGCCTTCACTTTGAAGGTTGTAGATATCTTGAACACATTAACCTGTTTGTAAGAAACGGAGAAGTGTTCGAAATACCGATGGATAATTTATTAGAATTCTATGGCAAAACTAGGTAGACCGGCAAACACAGAAATGAGACCAATTGGGTCAGAACATAAAATAGGTGAAAGAATCTATAAAGTTGTGACCAATGAATGGCCATATTACGAATTCGAAGTCAGATTTGAGAAAATTAAATTAATACAAAAAACAGTATTTGAACAAAATTTAAAAAAATATAATGAAAAAATTAACGATAATCGGAATCACAGTAGTAGTACTTAGTCTTCTTGTAGGTAGTTTCTTCTCAGGAGCCTTATCAGAAGACATTGTATTAGCCTCTAAGGCCAGTAAAGCAGAAAAAGATGTATTGGTACTAGTTGAGGATTTAGACGTCTTACAGGACAGAATTGACGAGTTAACAAAAAACTTCATTAGAAAAAGTGAGGAGGTTTCTGAGGCCAAATGTAAGGCCGCGGTATTAAATGGTAAAATTGCTTTAAGAAATGGATTCAAACCAGCAGACGAAACTGTAAATGAAATCATAATGTATCAAGAGTTTTGTGACATTCCTGAGGCTCTTCAGCCAGAAGGTCCTTCAGAAGATGATTTATGGACACATGAAATGTTCCAGGAATTTGATGAGGCAGCAGAACGTAATGATGTATATTAACAACAAATCAGCATGAAAATTAAAATATTAAGAGGGCTTCCAGCTTCCGGCAAAACAAGTTTTGCTAGAAAATTCATTAAAGAAAACCCAAATTGGGTAAGAATTAATCGTGATGACCTACGTAATATGCGTGGAGAGTATTGGGTTCCAAAACAAGAAGACTTAATTACCAGCTGGGAATATAGTTGTATTGGCTCTGCGCTACTTGCCGGAAATCCCGTAATATTAGACTCGACAAATTTAAATGCTAAGTATCTTAAGTCCTTATTAGTTTTATTAAAAAGTATTGGGAAGGTGAATATTGAATATCAAGATTTTACTGATGTTTCGATTAAAGAATGTATTGAAAGAGATTTAGAAAGAATGTGTCGGAGCGAGGTTGTTGGTGAAGATGTCATAATAAAAATGGCTAAACGGCATCTTCCTGAGAAATACAAAGAAGAGTTCAAATATATGTCTAACACAGATAAGCCAAAAGCTGTCATCTTCGATATTGATGGGACTTTAGCTCGTATGGACGGCAGAAGTCCCTATGATTACACAAAAGTTTCTACTGATAAACCTATTGTAGCAGTATGGGCAGCACTTCATAACTATATTGAGGCTGGTTATAAAATAATTTATCTATCTGGGCGAAGTGAGGTGTGCAGAGAGGAGACTACTAAGTGGATTGCGAGATTCCAAGGACATGCACTTGGTTCTATCCTAGACATGAGAACAGAAAAAGAACATAAGGATGGTGTATGTGATACTATCGTGAAGAAAAGATTATTCGACAAATATAAGGATGATTATAATATTGAGGCAGTTTTCGACGACCGAGACAAAGTCGTAAAAATGTGGAGAGAGTTGGGACTGCAGTGCTTTCAGTGTAATTATGGCTCATTCTAGCATCGAAAAAGTATATTAATTTTTAAAATGAGTAAAGCGAATAACGATATCAAAAGAGCCAAAAAATTTGAAAAAATTTGTAGGCAGAAGCAAGTATTAAATAATCAAAGTAAAAAAGTATTTAAAAAATTATCAGTAATAGACCGAGGTTTAACACTGTGCAAAGTTGACATAAAGATACCGTTATGGATTATATTTGTAGTAGTCTTTATATTAGGCGGACTATCATTCTTATAGAGTGCTAGTATTAGGGGGCTTACAGCAAATACCAAAAATTTCTCTTTCAATGAAAACTTTTTGCCCCCCGTTACAAGCATTTTAAAGCATTAATACTAGGAGGCTAACAGCAATTTTATCATTGTTCTATTAAAACAACCAGATAATGTCTCCTGCTACTAGTGCTTTAGAGGATTGATACTAGGAAACCTACAGCAATTTAAAATTTCTTTGGATAAAACTTTGCGCCTCCTGATACCAGTTCTTTTTAACGAGAAACCATCTGCTGCACTCCACTTTGCGTCAGACCTTGGTTTCTCTTTTAAGGGAGCTTACAGCATTAAATAAAATAAATCTTTCGGCCACAGGTTCGAATCCTGTTTAGATGGTGAATTCTATCTGATAGCTCAGCGGTAGAGCAATAGACAATTTTTGATGCTCCCTGCTTATATAATAAGAAACAAAAAACATGAAAACCCTGATTGACGTTGCGGAAACAATGAAGCCAAGAAAAAAAACTACAAATAGACTAATAGAGTCAATGCAAACTAAAAATGCATTAACTCATAACGGTGCTATTACGAATGAGTCTTCGCTGAATCATTGTCTAGACCTTTTCTCTAAAGCGGGTGCAAGTCGCAATATTAGTGAAGCAGATATTCAGAATATGTTTTCAAAAGCTTATAATGAAGACAGCACCGCTGCCCTAAGAATTATGTTCTGGGCGCGCGATGTAAGAGAAGGTGCGGGAGAACGAAGGTTTTTCCGTATCTGTCTCCAGTACCTACAAGGTAATCAGCCTGAGGTATTTAAAAAGATAACAAAACATATTCCTGAGTTTGGGAGGTGGGATGACGTATTGTATGGAGACATTGATGAGGCCTCAGAAATGATTGAGATTGCCCTAGCATCTGGTGACGCCCTTTGTGCGAAATGGATGCCTCGTGAAAAATCATCAAAAAGAAACTTGGCTTACGCCCTTAGAAAGCAACTTAGACTTTCTCCGAAACAGTATAGAACTGTATTAGCTAATTTCTCAAAAACAGTTGAGCAAGAGATGTCAGACAAAGAATGGGGAGATATAAATTACTCTCATGTACCGTCTATGGCACTCAACAAGTATCGTAATGCTTTTCAGAGGAATGACAATGATAGGTTCAATGAATTTAATCAAAAAGCGATAGCCGGTAAGGTTAAAGTTAATGCGGGTGCAATATTCCCACAGAATATCTTTAGCAGCTGGTCTAATGGAGGAGATAGCGACTCTATTAATGCTCAGTGGCAAAATCTACCAAACTACACAACAGATGAGATGATTATCCCGGTTTGTGATGTTAGTGGTTCAATGTCTGGGTTACCAATGGAAGTTTCAGTTAGTCTTGGTGTATATCTTTCAGAAAGAAATACAGGTCCATTTAAAGATGCTTTTGTAACATTCTCCAGCAATCCAGAGTTACAGGTACTCAAAGGTTCAGCAACCGAAAGGTTCTTGCAACTGAAGCAGGCTAATTGGAGATTTAACACAAATCTTCAAGCTACTATGGATTTACTCTTGAACAAGGGAATAGAAAATAATTTATCACAGGCGGAAATGCCATCGAAGATTTTATTAATCTCTGATATGGAGTTTGACTATTGTGGTCAAAACACAAATCAAGAAGTTATAGATGCTAAATTTGAGGCTGCGGGATACAAGACTCCTGGGATAGTCTTCTGGAATGTAAATGGAAGGACTGGGAATTCCCCAGTAAACAAAAACAATAAAAATGTAGCCTTGGTTTCTGGTTTTTCTCCGGCGATACTAACTTCTGTATTAGGTGGAGATGACCTAACCCCTATGGGAGTTATGAATAAAACAATAAATAAAGAAAGATATAACAAAATTACAACATGAGTATACAAGAAGGAATCGGAATCGCTTTATTTGAATTAGAGGAGCAAGCACTTAGTGTTTCTCAGCTTCAAGACAAGGACGAACAAATGCTAGCTTTCAATGGCCTCAATACAGGCTTATTAATTATTATAGCTAAATTATTATTATCAACTCAATCACCAGAAGGTGGACAATTAGTTAAAAAATGACAGACAAACAATTTATCGGCTCCGTACTAGATAGGACCTTCCCTGATGGAAACTTATCAATCACCATAGGTTTACAACAAAAAGACATTGAAATACTTCAGGCTGGGTTACAAAAAGTAATCAACTCGAAAGGCCCTGATGCCTTTGTTAATGTAACCATAAATAAAAGCAAAAATACCGGAAAGCGTTACGCCGAGATGGGCGCATGGCAATTCGAAAACTCAACTCCTAAACCAAAACAGAATGAACCCTCCCAAGACCTCCCATTTTAAGATACATAAAACAGGTACTCCCAACCTTCTTTCTTATTCACATATGTTTGCTTTGAAAAAAATGATGAGGTTTATAGGAAGTACTAAGAAATTACCAGAACTAATCCAATATATCAAATGACAGAAACTAAAGATTTAACAAGGACTTGCCAAGCTTCTAATGGAGTATTGGTTATCCCTTGGGAAGTTGAAGTAGGGCTACAGAGCCTGGCCGTAAACAACCCAGAAGAATGGCAATGTCTCGCTGAAGTAACTGCTATAGGACAACATGAGTATCGTATTGATAACCTTCGTTTCCCTAAGCAAGAAAACAGCCCACACCTTACTGACACTGATGAAGAGGACTATGATAACATCCTCATTCAAATGGATGACACAAAGGGTTTCTGCTGGATTCATTCCCATAACACTATGGAAGTTTTTTGGAGTGGCACAGATTACGCCCAGATGGACAATCAGGCCAGGGCTAGCGGCCTTCATACCTTCTCCTTAGTCGTAAACGCCGCTGGAGATAGGAAAGCTGCATTAAATATGCAAAAACCGATTAAGGGTAATTTTGACTTAGATGTCAGAGTTGAGTTACCTGATACAGACTTAGATGATATATATCAGGCTAAATTAGATGAAGTTCAAAAAATAAAGACATACACCCCTGCTAAGCTTTTTACCGGGGCCTATTCAGAGACTGTTGCAGAAGCTAAGGCAAAATTACACCAATGTAGTCTTGACGACAGTTGGGAACTCTATAGTGATTATTGTTATATGAGAGAGGGTGAATCTATGTCAGATTACTATAAACGCAGAGACGAAGAACTTGAGGAGGAAGAAGAAGACTACATAGAAGGTGAATGTCCTGTTTGGATAGTGAATCCAAACGACGAGATACTTCCCACGAAAGACCTCATAAAAAATATTATAGAATTCCAAATAGGGCAAGAATGCCAACCTTTGGTTCTGCAAGATATTTATGATGAATTCAAAGGGGTTGAGACTTTGTACCAAGATTTAGATTGGGACATCTCACAAGCCTTGCAAACAAGAGGCATTAAATAATTTATATTTCTTAACAACATATAAAACATGAGTATGATTTCAGTAACACTTCGAAGACCAGGCCGGCAACGAGCAGTTGTAGACCTAAACCCGAATTCTACTATCGACGACTTTCGTCAAGGCTTAGGTGAATCTCCTGAGTATGAAGGAATTATTGGTTCTGCGTTCAATGTGAACGAAGAGGCAAAAGACGATTCTTACGTGCTTCAAAATGGAGATGTGCTTACAGTACGACAAAAAGTTGTAGGAGGTTCTCAGTAACCTTTGACTCGGAGGGACTAAAAATCCCTCCTTTTTTTAATTTAAACAAAAATGCAAAACGCGCATATAAGACAAGCCGACCTATTTGTGCCAATCGACGACCCTATACTAATTATAGGTGCCGGAGGAATTGGAAGTACAACAGCTATGGTGTTGGCAAAAATGGGTTGTAATAATATGACAGTCATAGATTATGACAAAGTAGAGGAGCATAATATAAACTCCCAGCTATATGGGCCAGACGACAGAGGATTCTTTAAGGTAAATGCCCTAAAGAAGAATGTGGAACTCTTGTCCGGAGTAGATATAAATGTATCTACTGACAAAATAACAGACTCTATACCAAAAGGGTTTAGGATTGTAATACTTGCGGTTGATTCTGTTGACTCAAGAAAGGATATAGTAAGGGCTGTGGGGAAAGATTTTGAATTACTCATAGATGGAAGAATGGGAGGGGAGGTCGTAGACCTTTATACCTTTACCCCTTACACAATTGATGACTTTGAAAAAACCTTGCCTACGGAAGAGGAAATAACTTATGAAATATGTACGGGCAAAGCAATAGCCTACAACACATTTACTATCGGAAGCTGGATAGGGAACATAGTAAAGAGATTTACTAAAGGAGAGAAAATAGAGCGAAATATAGAATTCCTTTTCAAAGAATTAATGATTTTTAAACACTAATAGAATGCAAAATGATGATGCGGTTGCGATGACTAATGAGGACAATGTGGAGATGAATACGTTTTCTGACGAGACGGTGAATACACCTAGGGGTTCTATGAGGATTAGGACACTATCTAGCGTTGACCCTGAGGAGGATAGTACCGCCTCATTAAGAGAAGCTATTCGACTGCAGTATGGACCGGTTATCCCGGAGAGACCTGAGGACGAGCCTCAACTGAGCAATTCACAGACTACGAATCATGAAAATGCTTTCGGGGGAACTATGAATACGTATGACGAAGATGAAGAACTTCATTTTATTACAAGCGACAGAGTGGCGATATCAACAGATTTTAATGGGAATTTGGTTGAACCAACAGATGCCACACAAGAAGTGTCGAATAATATAGATAGAGTTACTGCAATCAAAGAGGAAATCAAGAA
>Ga0307935_1000640_pt1 | contig 14758 bp, 21 predicted proteins | sample OrgLakmetageno92_FD_201827 | JGI IMG/M metagenome (GOLD analysis project Ga0307935, IMG submission 201827) | Saline water microbial communities from Organic Lake, Antarctica - #92 | ecosystem: Environmental > Aquatic > Non-marine Saline and Alkaline > Saline | place: Antarctica: Organic Lake...
ACGTGGGTGGACCACTAAATGAAAGTGATTGGGCATAATGCAGTAGGCAAGCAAGCGCATGTTGTATTTTTCAACTCCGGTTATCAAAATTGTTTCAAACAACTGATAATCATCCGCCTTGAAAAAATCGGGAGTCTAGCGTTTGCTCGATTAATCACATGGTATATCTCACCGCCAACAGCTACTCTGACTGCTCTAGCCATGTGCTGATTGTATCATAAAGGTACCTGACCCCTTTATTCTCTAGCCATGTTCTGAGTGTATCATAAAGGTACCTGACCCCTTTATTCTTGTGCATATAACTGCGCAATCCTTTCACTTGACGAATGCAGCTCTGTTTCTGGCAGACGGGTCACACTTTCTGAAAAATTCGCATGGTATTCCTGATTAAAATTCTCCATTTTTTTTATAATATCAGAAAAGACAGGCATCAATAGTACATTCATCCAACCAAAACCGTACGTAACTTGCAGCGCTTGGATGTGGGCATGCTTGTATCATTTACATAGGGTACACCCTATGCTATACTATAAGCATATGAATGACACCAAGAAACAAATCATCGACCACATTAGTAGACTAGAGGGTCAGCTGGCTTCGGTAAAAAATGAACTTCAGCAAGACACTGTCGACTGCGCAAAAGCGAGCACTACCCTGCTCTCGGCCTCACGATCGTTTGCTGGCCTGCGACAAAAGTTTACCGAGTCATTCCTGATGAAATACTTTGTACCCAACGTAGCACCCAAGGACCAAGAACTATTTGATAAATTAACCGCCCTAATCAAAGGCTAAATATGAAACACATTTCAGTAGACGCATTTAAGCAAGTATTAGAAGCAGAGAAAAATAACAACAGTATTGATTTTATTAACGTCTGCGAACCAGCAGAATATAAAGAAAAACACATTGCAGGCGTACGCAGCGTCCCGCTTGGAACGATCGAATCCCACGTTGAAGAATTTGTAAACAAGCAAACCATCTATGTGCACTGCCGCAGCGGCAAACGCGGACAGCAAGCGATTGAAAAACTAACTGCTGCCGGCGTAACAGCCGAACTGGTAAATGTCGAAGGTGGCATCATGGCCTGGGACGAGGCTGGTCATCCTACCAACTCGCTTACTAAACGGATGCCACTCATGCGCCAAGTACTGCTTGCAGCTGGATTACTGATCCTGATTGGATTTATTGGTGCACACACAATCCATGAATACTTTAGATTCTTGATTCCGGTGGTTGGAGCTGGACTCACCTTCTCGGGTCTGACTGGTTGGTGCGGAATGGCCATGTTGTTATCAAAAATGCCTTGGAATAAATAAATATAGTTATGGAACACACTCTACAAATACATCCAATCTTTGACACTGATTCACACACGGTTACCTACATTGTCTGGGATCCAGCTACCAAAAAATCTGCTGTGATAGATTCAGTGCTTGATTACAATCACAAAAATGTTGAAACAAACACCGCACTAGCCGACGAAGTTATCGCGTTTGTTACAGAGAACGAACTAGAAAATGAGTGGTTGCTTGAAACGCACATGCACGCCGACCATCTGTCTGCTTCGACCTACCTCAAAGAGAACATCGGTGGCAAAAAAGCCATTGCACAGCAGATTGAAACTGTTCAAGTGTACCTGAAAGAAGCGTTCGATTTGAATGAACATTTCAAAACCGATGGCTCTCAATTTGATCACTTGTTTGCTGATGGTGAGACCTTTAAGATCGGCAACCTAGAAGCCAAAGCAGTCCACTCACCCGGACACACCCCGGCTGACATAGTCTATGAAATCGATGGTGTTCTGTTTACTGGTGACACTCTATTTGCACCCGATATGGGTACCGCTCGGTGTGACTTCCCCGGCGGAAGCGCTGCATCGATGTATGACTCTGTGCGGGCAATTCTCGAAGCCTACCCCGCTAATACTACGATGTATCTGTGTCACGATTACCCAGAAAGCAAGGACCGCGACCTGACGTACACCACAACCGTGGGCGAACAGCGAGAAAATAACATCCATGTGAAAGACGGAATATCAAAAGAAGAATTCATTACGCTGCGCCAAACCCGAGACGCCACCCTCGACCTACCCACCTACATCTTCCCGGCGGTCCAAATTAATGGTAATGCTGGCACCCTTACTCCCGGAGAATTCATCAAACTCAGCTATAACAAAAAAGTCCTCTAATCAAACAGTATATGAAATCAATTATCGCACTCATAGTCGCCCTGACAGCCGGCGGCGTCGGAGGCTGGTCACTTGGCAACCAAACCACACCTGCCGAGCAGACGCAAGTTGGCACAGAAATTATGCCAATAGCCCAAGACTTTGTATCCCTTAGACCGTCCCTACAAGGCCTACCAACAGAATCACTATCTGCAGAAGAGCGAGCTGGTTTGCTCTACATGCGAGAAGAGGAAAAACTAGCCCGAGATGTATACACTACACTCTACGATACGTGGGAACTTCGTATATTTACTAACATTGCCCAAAGTGAGCAGACCCACACCGAAGCGATCCGTGACCTACTGGTAAAATACCAGATCGAAGATCCAGTTATCGACGACACGGTTGGAGTATTTGCCAACCCAGAACTACAAACCTTGTACAATGATTTAGTGGCCAAGGGTACAGTCTCAGTAGAGGAGGCACTCACTGTGGGAGTACTTATCGAAGAACTTGACATCCGTGACCTACAAGCCGAAATTGATACCAGCGACAATGAGGACATTGACCTGGTGTACGAAAATTTACTGCGTGGTTCACGCAACCATCTACGTTCGTTTATGTCACAATTAACACAGCGTGGTGGCGATTACGAACCGCAATACATCACCGCCGCGATATTTAATCAAATCACACAATCAGCCAAAGAAACTGGCAGCCAAAGTCAGACTGCAGGCAACCAAGGTAACGTTGGTGGTGGTCGCGGCTGGGGACAAAATAATTAATATCTAAACACACACTATGAAAGGATTCATCACAAATATTGAAACAGACACACTCGAAAATACTGATTATAGACGAGTATTGTACACCGCCAAAAATAGCCAACTCGTACTGATGAGTATCGAGCCAGGCGACGAAATCGGTGCCGAAGTGCACGAGCTCGACCAGTTTATCCGCCTCGAGCAAGGGACCGCTACAGTAGTACTAAATGGCGAATCACACGAAGTGCCAGCTGACAGTGCCGTCGTGATCCCAGCTGGCGTCGAACACAACGTCATCAACACCGGACCAGACGTACTCAAATTATACTCAGTCTACGCCCCACCAGAACACAAAGACAAAACCGTTCACGCCACCAAGGCCGATGAACAAGAAGAACACTTTGACGGCGTAACCACCGAGTAATCAAGATAACGTAAATAAAATAAAACATCCCGGAGGGGATGTTTTATTTTTGCACCAAGACACCTATCTACCGAAACACGGCTGATCCACTATCGTTCACCAGATCAAACACTAATGTCCCTTGCGTAGTAAAAAAGTATGACTCAACTGCACTCAACATAGAGACAAACTCTTGCTCTTGTGAATCTTCACAAAACATTTCCGTTGCAAACAGGTTAGTGAACGTAATTTGATTATCATTTGCATCGTACTGACCCCCAACTGTGTTGCAGTCAGTAGTGGCAGAAAACGTACCATCGTCCATAAAGGTGAGAGTGAACGTCTCAGCGTCTACTGGAGTAAGTTCGTCACCATTACTATAGGTCGTCTGCACCCACGACCAAGATTTCATCTGCAGCGACATCATATCGGGATTCGCTTCGCCAGGAAAGTTTTGCTCTACCGTCCCCCAACTCAACGTTTCCGTATCTAGTTTTAGCCATACACTACTGCCAACCGACGGCTGCTCTGTCATTAGTTCGTTCGCGGCTCGATCCATGTAATTCACCACGATTACATTTTGATGATTTGGATTCTGACTCAGTTCAGTGGTTTGCGGAGCAATTCGATCACCGAGTAAAAAACCTTGTGACCCTTGCCACCCGGCCTCGGTATTGAGCGCTGCTACCACATAGAAAAATGTACCACTACCACCAGTAGACTGTGTCAGCAAGAACACAATGTCCTCTCGAGAATCACTGTTTAGGTCCACCTCCACTTCGTTACCGAAATACGTGGTGACTGTCTGCTCTACTCCATCCACAGTCAGCTCAGTCACAGCTTCTCCTGCAACCAGGGTTACAGCTACACCATCAATAGTGTAGGTAGCATTTTGTGGTGAGTCTGCCAACGTTGCTGCTGGTGAAATATTTAAATAGTCTTGAATGGATCCAATCGTTTCGGCGAGTGCGGTAATCATGGCTCCTTGTGTCGTGGTAGCTGACTGGTCGCTTGGTTGATCGAGTGCGGCTAACGTTACCTGATGCTCTGTTAGTATCTGTTGCAACCGCTTTAATCCGCCGTCCAACATTTGTTGCTGAGCGGGGTTCAGGACTCGATCTTGGCTAGCATCTAGTGACGCGTTGATTGTATTTAGTCGGTTGGTAATCGCCCCTTTGGCGATAGAAGCATCATCTTCTGACATATCGGTAGTATCAAGGGCGGCTAACTCTAACTCGAGTTTGGACAGCTCGTCATCAACCGTTGCCACATAATCAATCGAGCTTTCATGTACCACAAACCACCCAATCGCTAGTAGTCCGACAACACCGATGATAATGCCAATTTTTTGCATGTTGTCTATAGCATAATACACTTTCAACATAAAAACAGCTCTTATACGCGCTACCGAATAATCGGCGCCACTGCATGTTTATAGAAACTACTGTATTATTCGCACAGACATTATGATGAAGCTAACCCGAGACATCAAAAATCAATGGACCCAACTCTTGCTTGGTGATTTTACGCCGCATGACATTGCGCTGGGGTTAGCAATTGGGACCTTGGTTACCCTTCTGCCCACGTTTGGATTTAGTGCCCTACTGGCGCTACTGTTGATATTTATCTTCCCAACCATCAACCGTCCAGCAATTTTTATTTCGCTCATTATCTGGAATCCATTGGTGCAGATTCCAGTCTACGCTGCCAGCCTTCAATTGGGATCATACTTGTTTGCAGACGCAACACTCGTTAAATACGACATCGAAGTACTCAATCAGCTCTACAGTTTTACCAGGCGCTTTTTAATTGCTCACCTGATTATCGTATCTGGCATCACCCTAGTCACGTATGCTGCCACCTGGACCACTCTCTCCCTCAGGCAAGCAAAGAAGACACCAAAAAACACCAGCAGCGTATAAGCTGCGGGTGTCTTGGCGTAGACAACATGTCTAACCCTATCCTCTAAATTACTGAAGCGGCGGCTTCAAGCGCGGCGCAATCAACAGTTTCGCTATCGACACACTGCTGCCCCAGGACCGGTACGTCAACGACCTCAATGTCATTGCGTTCTACTGCACCTAAATCTGCAATGTCCTCAGCCTCAATGACAGAATCATCCAGACGTCCATCTGATAGCTGTGCGGTCACTACCAACTCACCATCAACCTCCAATCTCGCTTCTTCTTGGTGTTCAGTAAACACAACCAGGCCGTTACTACTTTCGTAGCGCGTTCCTGAACCAGACACCATCCGCTCTAGCTCATATTCGTTGTCAGCAAACGAAACCCGAACAAAGTCAGCGGACTGATCATACGACACGACCAACTCTTCATCTTCAGGGCTAACAAACGTAAACGATTCATCCACATACACAACCGGCTCAGGCTCATCAGGTAACGTGACAAAAACGTAAAAGAATCCCGCACTCACCAAGACCAGCACAATTCCAACCACAATAGCAATTTTATTCATAGCGTAAAAAATTAGTAATCAATAATTTACTCTACACTTTTCAACCAGGTTGTCTACGAATTTGAAACTGTTTAATGATTACAACCAATGTTGTTTAACGTAGAGTCCTAACGCAGTGGCCGACAGTAGACCACCAAGGACCGCAAACACCAGCAGTCCCCCACTGAGGTTAGTCGAGACAACACCGATACCGGCCCAGATCAATACCCCGCCGTACCACAAACTGTAATTTGTTTTCCGGTAGTAATACAACGTAAACAGCGCAATACAACCAAACAGCAAACTGTTGGTTACGAGGTTAGCAGTCGAGCTGATCACAATCGACTGATCAGTAAGCAACGTCTGCACGTTTAACCAGCAAGCAATCCCGGTCCACGCTGCGTACGGGTACAAAATATGCTTAGAAAATAGCGATTGCTTCGCATCAGGCAGATCCGCTGCCACTATTACTCGAGTAAACGTAAACGCCATCAAAAATAGTACCGGCGCCGTCAGCCATACCAGCCCGTCACTCATCCCCGCAAAGTACAGCCAAGCGATTGAGGATAGAAATCCAACCAGCGCTGGCACTCTGGTTGCCCGCAAGAGCTGGTTGTCGTATCTAGGAATTATTTGGTATACCGCATACACAAACGATAAGGTATAAATCAAACCCCAGATGCTAAACGCCCACCCTGCTGGCTGGATAAATACTTGCAGCGCGCGTTCATTAGTTTCAAACGTCCCAATACTCAAATATGCTGCACCAACTACCTGCAAAATAGCCGCCAGCAATACCGATACTTTTAAAATCATAGACACATACAATTATCACTAATAATACATTCATCGTAGCACGTCAAAAAGTACCGTGACGCTCAAATATTCTGTATTGCAACGCAGCGACGAACCCAGTTATAGAAATCCGTACCCGATATGAGCTTTAAAATTATTCGATGAACAGGTCACCTTGATCCTGCGCCGACTGATCAGCCAATTCAAACCAGTACCATACCCCACCCAACACTTCCCATGCCGCACTATCAGCTTCGACGGTAGTGTTGCAAGAATCTAACTCGTAAGAAGAACCATCTAGTTCAATAACATAGACTGCGTCAACACTACCAGTGTCTGAATCACACGCCGCGCGTGCGACTGGCTTGCTCATTTCTCTCAGTGCTTCCGGCGTGACACTCTCTTGTAACTGCTGCTGGATCTCTGCTGGCAAGCTACCAGTGCGAGTGGTCCCACTATCACCATCACTGAGAATATTCGTATAAGTGTATTGACCATCATCAGCAATGACGAATCTAGTACATGCGTCTGACTGATTACACACACCATACACTTCACCACGAACCACCAATCCTTGTCCATCACCTGCTGTCACAGACTCTGATCGCTGTCCTGACTCTGTTTCTAAAACGTCAAGTGCTGAGTCTGCAATGTATACATACCCACCAATCAACACAACTGTAATTACCGCTAAAATTATCAATACATTCGTATATTTCATACGTACATTATACCAGCTTCGATCTCACCGTATACACAGTCAAAATACCTACAGACACGCTTTAATCCAGTCAATTTCCATTTGGAACGGACCGTCTTTGGCATCACCTAATATAAAGCTCAGCTCATCTATCGCACTAGCTGCAAATGGTGCACTTTGCACCGGTCGACTAAAAATAGTCGACACGGTATCCGCAAAATCTATTGATACTTCTTGCCAGTCATCTATAAGACCAATGGGCAATAAAATCTGGTGAGAAATTCTTCTATTTCGGGCATCCCCAAAATTCACTGCGTATTGCCGTCCGTCAGTATTCAGACGAACTCGTAGCGAGTTATAACCAACCAATGTGTCAGCCGCAAACCTGGTGCCGGCATATGAAAATCCACCCCCATTGGTATTAAGTACGCCACTATGCACCAGTAAACCATCAGCCACTGAAACCATCCCAGCAGACAGCCCACCCATAACTCCATCATTAACCACAAACCACGATAGATCAGAAGCGCCCGAAAAATCATCAATTACTATACACTCTTGTTTAACCACTACTGACTGAACCAGTTCAGTTGTAGTTGTACCCGTACCTGTCGGCACTGGTAATGGAGTGTCTACATCCATCATTTCTGTAGCGACATTAACTTGGTTTTGATTAACACTTTGAAGCACTTGCGCAATGTACATCACGATCAACAATGCAAATCCGCCAACAACTATTGTTACAAAACTTCTTTTCACAGTTATGATTATATCAAATGGTACAGCTGGGGTGCGAAAAAATCACTTCCACTGACAATCTTGCCAATCGGTAAACATGTGAAAAAGTAACCCAACCGCCACCACTTGCACATTGAAATTCGGTACAAACAGGAGTAAGAAATAAAGACCAATTGCCCAGCAGCTATGCAGCGGATGAAATCCAATACTACACCGATCAGGATCAAACATTGGTTTAGCTAATAGATGATCAATGTCTACCAACATTGTCCCAATCATGATTGCCCAAGCCAGCAACCATTGCTCATTAAAAAACACCCACGCCAAGATTCCGGGAACCAGAAAATGCAAACTATAGTGTGTCAGTGTTTTTAGGGTAATAAGCATTTGCATTATTTAATTTAGTACATTCCAGAATTCTTTAGAAAAACAACACTCAACCCACATGATACCTACGACTGCTATATAATCATTAAATCACAGGATGAGGTATTTACTTACGTAAAACTGAAATAAGCGCACTCTAGTAGCGCTAACAAAAAGTTACAACCTACATTTGTCGCTTACGCATAAGCGACCCAACCACCGTTTGCAAAATAAACAACAAAATCGACATACCAATAATTAAACTACTGGGAGGCATATCTACATAGAGAGCCGCCATAAGTCCTAGGGATACTGATGATACTGAAGTCGCGGTAGACAGCAGCACAAGCTGCTTAAATGAAGTAGCCCAGTTACGCACGGTCAAAACTGGAATCACCAACAAAGCGCCGATCAACAGACCGCCGATGGTTTTGATTCCGACCCATACCACGATCGCCAACAACCAGAAAAACAATAACTGAACTAACTTTGGCGTGCGCCGAAATGGAATCAGATAGCGCGGACTTTGGGTTGCACCTAAGAGCGGGTACCACAGACACCACAGCACAGCAACAACCACTATCGTCGAGACAAGTATCGCCAATACATCGGTAGTTGTCAGCGTTAAAATACTCCCAAAGAGGTAGTTCTCAAAAGAGAACACAGTATCGCGAGCGATGTGCACAAATGCTAAAGCAAGAGCCAAACCACCACTAAGAAAAAACATGGCCAGAGCGTCTGGACTATACGTACCGGAGTCAAGTAACCACCAAATCAAGGTACTGACAACTATAAGTGCTGGTAGTGCACCCCACCAGGGACCAATCCCAACCAACAGTGCGCCTCCAATCCCGGCCAAAGCAACGTGCGCGAACATATCAGAAGCAATCGACTGCCGACTCTGCACCACAAATGGTCCAAGTATTCCGGTCAAAATCGCCATTGATATTCCCCCGAGAAATGCGTATTGCACAAATGTATACGTGAGTAATTCCATAGCTAACAATGATGATGAATAGTTTGGTTATACATCCCATCCTGAGTACTCAACTCGGAAGGATGACAGTTCGAATGAAGCGTCCGATTAAGGCACAAGACCTGATCACTCAGTGGTAGAACACTGTCAATATCATGAGAAACCAGCAACACAGTCATTTTGTGGTCTTTCTGTAGATGTCGAATTAATTCATACAGTCCAGAGCGCGAGGCGTAATCAACCGCGGCTAACGGCTCATCGAGCACCAGAATAGTCGGATCGCCAAGTAACGCCCGAGCAATCGCTACTCGCTGCCGCTCCCCTCCTGACAGACTGATATACGACTGATGTAATTTTTCAACGGCCACACCAACATGCGATAGCGTTTTTTCAAAATCAATCTTTTTTGAACTATTGCCATAGAGTCGATTGGTCGCAATTGATATATATTCATACACTGACATGGGAAGCTGGTATTGATCGTCAATTACTAGCTGTGGAATATATTGCACTCGCTCGCCCGGCCTAATAACTACTGTGCCCTCATACTGCGCATCAATGCCGAGGATAATTTTAACTAAAGTCGACTTACCCGCACCATTTGGACCGATCAGTGACACCAGCGACTGCGGCGCAATCGTAAAGCTGACATCATCCAAAAGCCGGCGACTAGCGACGGATTTTGTGACATTATTAACTGTGATTACAGGATTATTCATTACAATTAAGGGCGACAGCGAAGGTACCAAGGTTATCTTGCATCAGCGAGAAATAGTCAGCACCAGTGGGAATAATATACGATATAGGATTGATACTTAGTGTCTGCAGACCAGTCTCACGGGACAGTGTTTCGCCGTAGGCGGTGATACTATTTTCCTCTAACAATATAGCACCAATCCCTTCGGCTGCTTCGGCCCGTAACTCGGCCAAGGTAGTAGCCGACGGAGTGTCTTGTGTCGACAGACCAGCAATCGAATGAATTTTGAAACCGTACCGATCACCAAGGTATCCAAAGGCATCGTGCGAGGTGATCACCTCATCAAGAGCACAATTGGCTAAACGGTTTTCGTACTGAGTATCTAACGCTTCCAGTTCCACCTGCAGAGCAGCTGCGTTGTTGAGGTATGTTTGAGCATTATTTGGGTCAAGTAGAGCAATTTCTGCTGCCAAATATTTCACCATCTCACTGAACAACACTGGGTCAACCCAGGTATGTGGGTCATAGGCACCATGATCATGCTCTTCCTCATGTTCGTCCTCATGTACTTCAGCATGAATAGCTTCGTTATAATCTTCCTCGTGCTGTTCATTTTCATGTTCATCGTGTGATTCTTGTTCATGGGCGTGTTCAGACTCTTCATCATGATGTTCATCAGCATGCTCGTCCTCATTGTGCTCATCTTCACCATGGTTATGACCACCTTCGTGCAGCTCAATATCGGTTGTAGCAATAATCACTGGCACACCATCTGCAACCAAACTAGACTGCACATCATTACCCCACGGTTCAAAATTTGCCCCCTGCAATACCACTACGTCAGCTTGCTTGAGCTTCAGCATATCCTGGGTGCTTGGCCTAAAATCATGTGGGTCTCTCCCTGCTCCGATGTTTGTCACCTCCCCTAGGTCACCTACAATCCGCTCGAGTGCAAACTGTAGTGGATAAAAAGAAGTAGTAACCGCTAAGCCTGCCTCATTACTAGAATTCTGCTCCTGATTTTGACCACTAACCAGCACAAAGCCAACTCCAATTAGTAACGCCACCCCAACAATAATGCCAACTGTCTTATTCATACAATAAATGTCTTTACCTTATCTGTGTTATATAATTATGCAAATGATTCGCAATTGCGAGTATAGCAGAGTCATGCTATTATGCAAATAATTCGCATATGAAAACCAGACTAACTAAAAAACGTCAAGCTATCTTGGACGCCTTACGAGGAAAAAAGGCCGCCCTTTCAGCGGCTCAGGTGCATGCTTTGGTACCAGACATTGATCTAGCCACGGTATACCGCAACCTGGAATACTTTACCCAAGAAAAAATGATCAAAAAACTGCAACTTGGTACGCAAGAAGCGCGGTTTGAATTCCAACATGAACCACACCACCACGCTGTCTGTGGGCGGTGTGAAAAAGTAATCCACTTCACCGCGCCAGACAAAAAAATCATAAAGCTGTTGGGTCTTGAGGACTTCACTATCGAAGAGCTTGAGGTCACCGTTCGCGGCACCCATAGTCACCACGGTAACAACGCCTCATAAACTATTGCCGGTATATGTGTACCATCTGCGGACTCCCCTCTTCTCATACCAATACAGTACAAACACTAGGGTATCTCACCTTGGCTTCGTTTACCCTCACTACTTTTCTAGGTGCTTGGTTGATTGTGACAAGCGCAAAAGTAAAACGTCTACTCACTGGAGCATATCAATTACTAATCAGAGTGTTTCAATTAGCGACTAAATAATTCCTGACTCTCAGGCATAAACAATGCAGAAATAATTCTCACCCTACTTTACATTAGTACATTCCTGACTCCTTAAGAAAGGCCACACTCAACTCTGAAAATGGCTGACCTTTTGCAATACACTCTAATGCAACTCGTACATGTGGAGTGGTATTTTCTGGCAGTGCATTCGTATCCACCCAGATCAAATCATCACATTTATCTGGCTCAGAATTCGTCACCTCACCAGTCCATGTATCGACCTCAAAAAAGTAGTCAACACGATCTCCAGTTTTATCCATCATAGGTCTGAATGAAGTATGAACAAACCTAACATCTTCTGGTTGTATAGAAATTCCAATCTCCTCTTGCACTTCTCTAATTAAAGCTTCAGATGGAAGTTCACCAGCATCAACATGCCCAGCTGGTACTTGATAATTACCATCTTGATATCCGGTGTTACATCGTCGAGCAAACAAAACTTTTCCTTCTTTCCTTAAAACTAAATATGAAGCTGTTGTTGCAGGGTTTCTTTCGATTGTTGACATAATACGAGTATACCAAAAGTTCGAAAGTACGTAACTGGTATAAAAATGAACCCTAAATAATAAGGCTCAAATCGTGTGCGGGCAGTATGAGACGAAATACGAACAATCTTAACTATCTAGCATCTTTGAAACTAGTCCAGATTTCCATGCTTCTAAAAATTCAGGATGGAATTTTTCTTCTGAATCTATCATTTTCTGAATTGCTTCTAGACTGAAAAAATCAGCCTTCTCTACCTCTGCTGGATCAACATCAAATGCACCATCATAAACTATTTTATAAATATGCATGTCAGCTTCCCTAGTGATCCCAGGTTTCCATGCAGAATAAGAATAGTGGGTATTGCAGACAAAACTTACATCACCAACCACTCCAAGTTCTTCTTGCAATTCCCTTTCTGCTGATTCTTTGTTATCTTCCCCTTCATCAATTCCTCCACCCGCTGAAATATCCCAATGACTAGGAAAAGAATCGTCATCAGCCGCACGTAGCTGTAGAGCAAGCTCTTTTTTTGTGTTGAATAAAAACACTGCGGATACTTTCTTGTAGTCAATCATTGTAGAATTATACCAAATGTTCGAAAGTGCATAACTGGTATAAAAATGAGCCCTGAAAAATAAGGCTCAAATCGTGTGCGGGCTTCCTCGACTTAGAACCGTGGGCGGTCAAGGTAGGCTTGACCGATTTGATAATTTACTCAGTTTCTTCCAAAGGTGTCTCGGGCACTCCCCATTCTTCTGATATTAAATTTATTGAATTGCCATACACTGATAATTTTTGACTTAATGGCGTTGATGCACAACACATCGGCTCATCAGGACCTTGTGTAATTATATCGACAAACATTTCACTTCCAGATGCTATTACTGACTCTACATAAATTCGATCGCCGAGATAATATGCTGTTGTATATTCAGGGAAACCACTATTGTTTAAAAAAATGGCTAAAAAATAAAAGACGCCTGAACCTGCGTTATTCGCTACGAACGTTGCGGCAATATCTGCTGATCCATCAGCATTAAAATCACTGTATGTATAAGTAGTACTTGAACTAAGCAAAGTTACATAACCAGGTATCTCATAACCAGAGTTACTCATGTATGAAACAAAATTGTATTCACCTCCTTTCAACGAGACAAGATCGCCATCAAAATCTAGAGTTGCAAAATTAGGCACCTGCACATCCGCTAAGCTATTAATTGTCAAAGGACCTATAAGGGGTTGCCTTACTTCTACCTTCTCTTTATTTTCTTCAAACCAATGCGGCCACCAAGGAATAGAGATTATTGCTATAAAAAGTCCTAACACTGCAATGATAATTGGGATGATTATTTCAGGTCTTTCCCACCAAGTTGTTTTCTGAACAACTTCTTCTTCAGACGTACTTACTACTGATGGAGAGAAGTAGCGCTTCACCCTATCTGGAGTGCCTGCAAATTTTTCTTGATAAATATCCTCGCCTTCTTGTTGAATGAGTAAATAATTACCATTCTTCAAATTATGTAAATGTTCCTTAATAATTTCAATTTCTGCAGCCTGGACATTGTTATGTGCCACAAGTAGTTCACATATTCTATGCACATTCATATAGCCATCACGCTCCCTGAAGAACTCCATTATCTGCTCTTCCGTTTTGAATTCTGGTTCCATATAAAATATATTAGAACCAGACCGCTAGTGCCTCGTGCTAGCTCTAAGGTGCGGAGAGTAAGGGATTCGAACCCTTGGAACCCGTAAAGGCTCGGCAGTTTAGTAAACTGCTGCTTTCGACCACTCAGCCAACTCTCCGTGTATTTTGTTTTGTAAGGACGCTTTGGTTTCTGCAGGCGTTTGACTTGGTTCCCTCCTTTGCTCTGTTCGTACCTCACAACGAGCAATTCTGACTGGTGTCAGAACCGGATGAATTGAGGCGCCTGCCTCAATTCATCCACTCAGCCAACTCTCCGTGTATATTCATCTAAAAAGGCCACTCTTTGGTCCAGCGATTTTCTCCTTGGGAGAAAAAATCGGGACATAAATTCAATATACTCACTACGCTCGTTATTTCATTCACCAACTCTCCGTGTATTTTGTTTATTCAAATGCAACCCATTTGAACGTGCCCTACTTTAGCATAAAGTGAAAAATGACACGAGTACTACTAGGTGGCTATTGCTGAGGTTGCGAATTGTTACATTTCTTCATAAAAGCAGTATCAATATAGTTTTTGACCTGCCACAACCAGGCCCCTCGCCAACACCAGCCCCACTTGTCAGCGGCGGCATTCTTGTCGCCAAGAGAAATTAATTTTAAGTAGTCTCGTTGGGGGTGAAAGGGTTGCAATGCGGTGCCTTGGAAGTACGCACTAATATTATGATGCAATATTGGAGCTTGCCTAACGGCGTACACACCAGCTTTTTC
>Ga0307935_1000643_pt1 | contig 14671 bp, 5 predicted proteins | sample OrgLakmetageno92_FD_201827 | JGI IMG/M metagenome (GOLD analysis project Ga0307935, IMG submission 201827) | Saline water microbial communities from Organic Lake, Antarctica - #92 | ecosystem: Environmental > Aquatic > Non-marine Saline and Alkaline > Saline | place: Antarctica: Organic Lake...
CGCACCGGATCTCAATACGCCTGCGGGTTTTTATGAAGAGCAGTATGTAGGGCAGAACCTTCTTATTTTGAAACAGGTTGCAAACTTCACGAGAGAATACGCATGGAGTTGAATGCCCCTACAGACAAGCTTCTGGTCACGCACAGTGCTTCCATCACTCGAATCTTCCTGAATGACGGGACAAGAAACAACGTGATCAATGCTCAGTGGGTCGATGAACTTGATGATGCAATCAGCCAAGCCGTCCATGAGAAGAGCTCACGTGTCATTGTCATCGCTGCGGAGGGCCCTCACTTCTGCCAAGGCCTGGATTTAGACGCCCTCTTATCAGGCGATGATGCAGATAGGGTGCGTCTGTTCGAAGGATTCCAGCGGCTATTGACCAACATTCAAGAATGCCCTCTCCCGGTTATTGCCAGCGTTGAAGGAAATGTGTCTGGCGGCGGTCTCGGGTTGATTGCCGCCTGCGATCTAGTCATCGCCAAAAATTCCGCGAGTTTCATGCTCCCCGAAGCGATTGCTGGCATGATACCAGCGATAATCACGCCCTTTTTACTCAGACGCCTCACTCCGGCACGTCTTCAAGCGCTGGCCGTTAGCACCAGAAGTCTCGAGGCCCGGGAAGCACATGCATGGGGTTTGGTTGATGAAGTTACGTCAGAGGATCTGAAGCGAGTGACCGACCGCCAATGCCAGCGCCTCCTGCGCTCCTACCCCGACGCACTCACCTGCATCAAGCAATCCATCCACCAAGCTCAAGGGCTGAATTTTGAGCAACAGAACGCGGCCGCTTTAAGTCACATCGGCAACTGGCTTGAAAAGCCCGAGGTTCTCGACGGTATCCAGAGTTTCGCCGATGGATTTTCACCCGAATGGTTTCAAAAACTAAAGAAAGAATCATGAAGCCTTCGGGACCTATAATTGTTCGCCCTCATGAAAATGGGATCTTTGAACTGAAAATGAACGATCTTGAGAACGGCAATGCGCTCTCTGAAAAATTGACGTCGTTGTTGATTGAACACTTGGATGAGCTCTCGCAACGCAGCGATGTCAAAGTCTTGATTCTCACAGGCCTGCCGACTGTTTTTTGCTCCGGTGCGTCCAAGGAATTGCTCGACGATCTCCTGGATGGGCATACCCATGTGAAGGATCTCGAGCTCCCGTCAAAATTTCTCGAATTCCCTCTCCCTATCATTGTCGCGCTTGAAGGTCACGCGACTGGTGGCGGACTGGCACTTGCGATGTACGGCGACATCACAGTCGCTTCTGAAAAAAGCCGTTATGGTTTCAACTTCATGGACCTCGGCTTCACTCCAGGCATGGGAATGACGACCCTTTTGCCACAGATCGTCGGGCATCATTTTGCCAGTGAAATGCTCTTTACGACGAAGCTTTACCGGGGGCGCGAGTTGAAGCCGCAAAACCTTTTCAACCACGTTGTTAGCCATAACGAAGTCCAATCGGTTGCTTTCGAGCAGGCACAACGTATCGCTGAAAAACCAGTCCACGCACTCCGCCTTTTAAAGCAGGCCATGGCGCGGCCCCGCCTCAGCGCATTACAAACAGGGCTCGACCAGGAGCACCACATGCACGGTTCGTGCTTTAATGACCCGGAAACCTTGGATATTATAAATGAGAATTTCGCGTCTCAAAAAACAGTAAGCTAGAACAACCCCTTAAAGATAAAGTGATGACCAGAGAAGAAGTCCTGCAAGTAATCGTCGATAAAATGCGAATCAATATCGATGATATCGAAGACACCGAAATCGATCCAAAAAACTCAATCGTCCTCTACGGACCGAGTAGCTTGGACATTGTGGAAATTGTTTCCTCCTCGATGCGTGAACTCAAAATCCGTGTGCCTCGCACCAAAATGATCGGATTGGAAAACATCAACGGTCTCGTCGACCTCTTCTGCGAATACCTGGAGATTCCGGTTAGCCAGAACGAGACCAACGCAGTCGAAGGCGAGGTATAATCCACCTAGGTAGGCCACCCTGACGCACATGCTTCCTGCTGAAGATATAGTAACTTCTTTTCGTACCTTGGGCATTAGCCTTTGGGTCGATGTTGATCGGTTGAGGTATCGTTCTTCCACAGGTGAGATTTCTCCTGAAAAGCTGGAATTATTACGTGCCCAGAAGGCTGGGATAATTGAAATACTAAAGAGCGAATCGGCTCCGTATGAAACATACAAGCTCTCGAAGAATCAAGCTGCTCTGGCCTATATCCAAAGTCATAATCCATCGTGTGCTGCGTACAACACCGCATTTGCAGTCAGGATATCCACCCAACTAGACGTCCGAACTTGGGAAAACTGCCTGCAGAAACTATCGGCTAGGCACCCCTTGTTGCGAGGAACAATCCGGACTGAATCAAATCAGTATTCCGGGCGAATTTACCCTTATAAAGAAGTCTCCTTTCAAGAGATCGATGCCTCTGCTTGGGATGAGCAGACCTTACGGCAAAAAGTCCAAATGATGCAGAAGCTGCCCTTCGACCTGGAAAGGGGGCCGTTGTGGAAAAACTACTTATTTACCCAGTCAGACGAGCAGCATGTCGCACTTTTTGTCATTCATCACACCATCATCGACGGGTGGTCCTTCTGGCAGCTGCTAGACGAGTTTTTTTTACTCTATGAATCAGAGTGCTCTGCACAAGCCACCGCACAACTACCACCGGTTACCCATCAATATTCCGACTACGTGGACTGGCAGGAGAACTGGCTCACTGGCTCCGACGGAAAGGAAGCGGACGCTTACTGGAAAGCCCTCCTAGCCAACGCACCCACGGTCACCGAGCTTCCGAAAGACCTGCCGCGCTCAAAAACGCAAAGCTATTCAGGCGCTAGCCACCCTTTCAAGGTAAGTGCCTTGCTGACTGAAAAACTTCTCAAGCTTGGCAAAGAACAAGGTGTCACTCTCTATTCGACACTGCTCTCCGCGTTTCAAATCCTAATCCACCGCTATAGCCGGCAGGAAGACTTGCTGGTTGGCACTCCAATGGCAGGGCGCATGAATGAAGATTACGATAAGGTAATTGGGTATTTTGTGAACTTGCTCCCGACTCGTGCGAATTTTGAGGAGGATCCAAGCTTTTCAAGCTTCGTCTCACGAATGCATAAGCAGATCCAGCAGAGTATGCGGCATCAGAGCTATCCATTCCCTCTGCTGGCAAACCAATTTGATCCGAGTAACGATCGACAGCGGCATCCGCTGTTTCAATGCGTGTTCGGCCTTCAAGATGCGCATCAGCTGAAAGAAGCGCTGCACCTTTACAGCCCGATCTCGACGGGAAGATCTGTGAATCTGGGAAATCTTCAGTTGGACCATTTTCCTTTATCGCAACAAGAAGGGCAATTCGACCTCAACTTGGATATGATGATGGTCGACGGAGCACTCTACGGAGCGTTCAAATATCGCACGGATCTCTTCAATCCCGAAACTCTCGTCAACCTCGAACGACACTTCATCAATCTACTTCAGGATATTGTTCAAAATCCCCACGAAGAGGTCTCTAAATTAGCGCTCATCACCCAGGACGAAAGAGCTCACATTCTGGAGCTTGGGAAAACAGCCAAAGCCAAAACATATCCAGATCAAGGATGTCTGGTGAGACGCTTTGAGGAAAAGGTAGAACTTACTCCGAATGCCATTTCAGTCAGTTTCGAGGAGTCATCGCTCACCTATAAAGAGCTCAACGCAAGGGCCAACGAGCTGTCCCAGCACCTCATCAGTTCGGGGATACAACAAGATGATCGCGTCGGCCTCTGCTTGCATCGGGCTCCCGACCTTATCGTCACAATCCTGGCGATTCTCAAAGCCGGAGCTACTTATATTCCAGTCGATCACCGCTACCCCAAAGAACGTAAGGAAACGATTCTCCACGACTCCGGCAGCCGACTGTTGATCACACAAAGCGATTTACTCGTTGAGCTGCCCATCATTCAGGAGATGCGCATTCTGTGTCTGGATACGGAGGCCCATCTTTATGACTCACAAAGCACTGCGAACCCGGAGATTACCAATGCCGGTGAACGCATCGCTTACATCATTTATACCTCTGGCTCGACGGGTAAGCCGAAAGGCACCTTGATCAGTCACCACAATGTGACCCGGCTCTTCGATGCCACCGAAGCGCAATTCGGCTTCAATGGGGAAGACGTTTGGACTCTGTTTCACTCGCCCGCCTTCGATTTCTCGGTCTGGGAAATCTGGGGGGCACTCCTCTACGGAGGTCGCTTGGTTATTCTGCCGTTTGAGGTAACGCGGTCACCGAGTTTGTTTCTCCAAACTTTGGAAGACGAAGGCGTCACCATACTTAATCAAACACCTTCCGCGTTCAAACAACTCATTCACACTGAAACATCGATCCATACAGCTCCGCATTTACCAAAGTTGCGTTGCGTCGTTTTCGGAGGGGAAGCGCTTGATGTCCCGAGTTTGTCACCGTGGGTCCAGCGCTACGGTTATGACCAACCGCAGCTGATCAATATGTATGGCATCACCGAGACGACAGTCCATGTGACATATCATCGTATTGACGAAACCGATTTGGCCCATTCATCCAGCCCGATCGGGCGCCCCATTGAAGACCTTCAGATTTACATCGTTGATAAGAACATGGAGCCCGTTCCCGTCGGTGTGTTTGGAGAAATCTGCGTCAGTGGTGATGGCGTATCATCCGGGTATTTGAACCGCCCAAGCTTGAATCAGGAAAAGTTCATCAATCACCCGTTTGACCCGGAGAGTAAATCGAAACTCTACAGGTCGGGTGATCTCGGCAGGTTTTCATCCGATGGAACCATCGACTACTTGGGACGAATTGATCAGCAGGTGAAGATTCGCGGTTTCCGGATCGAACTAGGTGAAATCCAAGCGCAAATCACGCAGCACGCTTCGATCGTAAGCGCTGCAGTTATCATCCGCGAAGATTCACCCGGCGATAAGCTGATCGTTGCCTATTGCGTGAAATATGAAGACTCCACTCTCGGTGTCAGTGAACTCCGGCAGTCACTCCTAAACAAGCTGCCCGATTACATGATACCGGCCGCCTTTGTGTTTATTGATAATCTGCCGCTAACGACCAACGGAAAGTTGGCGACCAGCCAGCTCCCACTCCCCGCAAGACAATCCAAGCAGGCGATCAAGCGCTTGCTGCCGCAGTCCAATACAGAAAAAACGGTAATGGAGGCATGGAAAGAAGTCCTCTCGACTCCCGAGATTTCAACAGAAGATAATTTCTTCGAGCTTGGTGGCAACTCCCTCCTGATGAATCAGGTTTTTCTTCATTTGAAAAACCACTATGGCTCAGCGGTAACGATGACGGATCTTTTCCAATACCCAACGATCCAGACACTCAGCCATCATCTGGAAACGCACACGACCGAAGTCGCTGGAAGCACCATCTCAAGCTCTGGAGATCCAGTTCTTCAAACAGTAGAAAGTTCCACAAAACGAATCCAACAGCGCAACAAGCGGATACAACAAAGAAAGCAAGGTAGGAAGTAAACGCTGCGCTATGAGAACCGAAGAGAAAGATATCCTGGCTGAGTATGGAGACTCGGCAGTCGCTGTGATCGGGATGGAGATTCGTCTCCCCGGCGCCGATTGTGTGGAAGCTTTTTGGAAGAATTTATCGCAGGGCACCGAATCCATCCACCATTTCACTCACGATGAGCTTCGTCGTGCTGGTGTGGATGAGGCACTAATCAATGATCCGAATTACGTTGCGTCCAACGGTGTGATTAAAGGTCTAGAAAATTTTGACGCGCAGTTTTTTGGTTACAGTCCGCGCGAGGCTGAACTGCTCGATCCCCAGCAACGTCTTTTTCTGGAAAGCGCATGGGCAGCTCTTGAGACTGCCGGATACGACACGCAACAATATGCGGGGTCAGTCGGCATTTTTGCAGGTTCCGGCCGGAATTTCTATGCTGTCAACAATCTCTACCCGAACCGTGAACTCGTTAAAGCGGCTGGCGATTATGCCTTGATGCTGGGTAATGATAAAGATTTTTTGGCGACTCGAACCGCCTACAAGCTAAACCTAAAAGGCCCGGCGATAAGCCAGCAAACGGCTTGCTCTACCGGCTTGGTTGCTGTCCACAGTGCCATTCAAAGTTTGCTCAACGGCGAGTGCGATATCGCACTCGCTGGAGCCGTTTCATTAAGGCTTCCTCAGGAAGGAGGCCATCTCTACGAGCCCGGTGGCATCGGTTCACCTGATGGGCATTGCCGCGCTTTCGATAAAGACGCTCAGGGAACGGTCGGCGGCAGCGGCGTTGCTATCGTAGTCTTGAAAAGGCTCGAAGAAGCTCTGGACGAAGGAGATAACATCGATGCCGTGATTCGAGGCTCTGCTATAAATAACGACGGAGCACTTAAAGCAGGCTACACGGCTCCAAGTATCGAAGGCCAGTCGGCCGTCATCCGGGAAGCACTCTCAATCGCCGGGGTTTTACCTGACGATATTACTTACATCGAAGCACACGGCACGGGAACTCCGTTGGGCGATCCGATCGAAATTGCCGCGCTCAACAACATCTTTAAGCAAGATGCGATTCGCCGGAACAAAGTTGCGATAGGGTCGGTCAAAACAAACATCGGCCACCTGGATACGGCATCAGGACTTGCGGGTCTTATTAAGACAGTTCTATCGCTCAAAAATAAACAGCTGGCTCCGAGCCTTCACTACAGAGAAGCCAATCCGAATATCGATTTCGTGAGCGGCCCTTTTTCTGTCAATACCAGCCTGATACCTTGGAATCCCGAGCAGAGAAAACCTCGCATTGCCGGTGTCAGCTCATTCGGAATTGGCGGAACCAATGCGCACGTTGTTATTCAGGAAGCACCTGTTCCCACCCTCCGTGAACCGATTCAGCGGCGCTCTCAACTGCTCGTCCTATCTGCAAAAACTGAGAGTGCTTTAACCGCCGTAAGGCTGCGCTTGAGAACGCACCTCCAGGAAAACCCGGAGCAATCGCTCTGTGATATTGCGAACACGCTTCAGCTGGGAAGACGATCCTTTCAATATCGAAACTCCCTTGTCTGCAAAGACCACGAAGAGGCCATCGAGATCTTAGCGGGGCATGGCGATCAGCAGCCAATTCAATCCGGCCAAATCACGGCTAATAATCCTTCCAAAAACTGCTTCTTCATATTCCCGGGACAAGGCTCCCAGTATCCAGGCATGGGCCACGAGATTTACGTGGCTGAGCCGATCTTCCGCGATGCAATCGACCGAGGTTGCCGTATCTATCAGCAGGTAACAGGTGAAGATCTTTTCGGGATCATGTATCCGGAATCTGCCGACAGCGATTCAGCCATTGAAAGACTGAAGCAGACTGCATACGCGCAGCCCGCGTTATTCATATTCGAATATGCACTGGCTCAACTGTGGAAACATTGGGGTATCGAGCCTCAGGCAATGCTGGGACATAGCCTAGGGGAATACACTGCCGCTTGTTTAGCTGAAGTCATCACCTTCGAAGATGCCATCCGGTTGGTCACGAAGCGCGGAGCCCTCATTCAGGCGCTCCCCGCAGGAGGGATGCTCGCAGTCCACGCTTCTGAGCAGAAAATCCAAACGTTTCTAACCGCCGACCTTTCCCTCGCCGCGGTCAACGCTCCGGAAATTTGCACGGTTTCAGGAACATTCGAGGCCGTCAAAACAGCTGAAGAAAAATTCGACCAAGCGGACATTTCTTATCAACGCCTTGAGACATCGCATGCATTCCACTCTGCGATGCTAAATCCGATTCTCAGCGATTTCACAACCTTCGTGGAATCGATAGAACTAAGCGTTCCCACAAAACCATATGTCAGCAGTTTGACTGGAGATTGGATCACCCCAGAGCAAGCAACCTCTCCCCTTTACTGGACAAAGCAACTTTCACAACCAGTCCGTTTTTCAAAAAGCCTGAAAACATTACTCAACGAAAGTAACCCGTTGTTTATAGAAGTCGGCCCAGCGCGAACACTCTCTGGATTGATCCCTCGGAACTACGATGCGGCCGAGCATTCTGAAAAGCCAATCAGCTTGCACTCGCTCACAAAACCGACGGGTTATGCCAGCCTTCAATATGCTTTAGGGCAATTATGGCTGAACAATGTTCCGATCAACTGGGGCGCGTATTACGCTGCCGATAACCATACCCGTGTGCGTTTACCCAGCTACCCTTTTGAAAGTAAGCGTTTCTGGGTCGATGCGATTTCGCCGAACAAAAGCGACGACACAACCATTTCCCGCTCTACGCAGAAGCAGCCACTTTCGGAATGGTGTTATACCCTCAACTGGCAACGCACATTCCCAAATAAGACAGTCAATACGGAAAAGCTGATCGGCCCGTGTTTACTCTTCGTCGATAAAGGGGCGACTGGGGACTTGCTGCGTGCACAACTGGCGACATCAGCGCATCCCACGATTACCGTTTATCCAGGCGACACATATGAGCAGATGGCCGGGGAAGCTTTCTCGATCAATCCCGCTCAGCCGGAGCACTACAGTCGTTTGCTCAAAAATTTAAGCGACCGGGAAATCAAACCGGCAACGGTGATTCATCTCTGGAATTATTCAGAGACGGAAGCGCTCGATACGAATGCGGATATTCGCCTGAAGGGAATTCATAGCTTGGTCGCACTGACCACTGCGCTCGATCAGCAAAACCTGATTGAACGGGTGCGGTTTTATCTGGTTTCCAACAACGCATACGATGTTACCGGCAGCGAAAAGCTTTCACCAGACAAGGCAACTCTGCGCGGGCCATTGATGGCGATTCCCCAGGAGTATCCCAGTTGCCTTTGCAAGCATATCGATTTCGCGTCGGGCGAAGCTCCTGAAATCGTTGTAAATCAGCTCATCCAAGAGATCGGCGAAGTCGGTGAAAACAGCACGCTCGCCTATCGTGGGCCTCATCGCTGGAGCCCGTCACTCCAGCCCATTCGCTTGGAGAGTAATGGGCAAACTGGAGAACCAAACCAGATCAAGCCCAACGGTATTTATCTAATCACCGGCGGACTGGGTGGCATCGGACTGGCCGTCGCGGAAGACCTTGGTAAGCGCGCTCAGGCCAAAATCATTCTGACCAGTCGCTCGCCATTTCCGGCCAAGGCAACATGGGATCAGCCGCACCCATCTCCGATCCAAGAAACGATCCATCAACTCCAAGCCATTGAGAAAAACGGCTCGGAAGTTCTCGTGACCCAAACGGACATCACCGACCTGGAATCTTTCCAAGCAACCATCGCGCAAGCCGAAGAAGCCTGGGGTGCTGTTGACGGTATTATCCATGCAGCTGGCTCACTGCCCACAGGCCTCATCAGTGAAAAAACCTATGACTCCGTAGAAGCCAACCTAGCTCCCAAGAACGAAGCAGTATGTGTGCTTGAGTCATTAGTCACGAAGACACCTCTCGATTTTGTCGTCCTGATGTCTTCTCTCTCATCTTGGCTCGGTGGCTTGGGCGGCATCGATTATGCTGCTGCAAATGCAGCATTGGATACTTGGGGTCATCAGCTTTCAAAAAATGGAACAAACACCATCCTGATCAACTGGGATGGTTGGTGCGATATCGGCATGGCTGAAAAACATCTGCAGGATCAGGGAATGAATGACGAAAGGTTGGCTTTACTCAGAAAAATGGCCATCAGCCCGGCAGAAGGCGTTGAGGTTTTTGGTCAAATCATGAGTGCCCATTACCCTCAGGTATTCGTCTCCACTCATGACCTGCCAAACCGTATCGCCAGCCGTTGCTCGAATTCATTAAGTGTTTCGTCAACTGAAGATAGCTCCTCCGGAGACCGGCAATATCAACGCCCGAGCATTGACAGTAAATACGTCGCTCCACGCACCCCCACCGAGAAGCACATCGCCAAAATCTGGCAGAGTATTCTGGGAATCGATAAAGCGGGCATTCGCGATAGCTATTTTGATCTGGGTGGAGACTCTCTGCTTCTCCTTCGTGTTCAAAAAGAACTGCAACGAGACATCGATAAATCGATTACCAAGACCGATCTTTTCGAATTCCCAACCATAGAAGTGCTCGCTCAATTCATTGATAAAAAAACGGCTCCTTCACAAAGTAGCGAGAAAGCCTCCAGCAGCCGTCAACGAGACGCTCTCAAAAACACGGACCAAAGCGACCGCTTGGAACGCCGCCGTCAACGCAAACTTAGCTAAACCACATGTCTGCCTCCGCATCAGATTTCCCTGATACATCTTCGCCCACTGACATTGCGATCATTGGCATGTCTGGGCGTTTTCCCGGTGCTCCCGATCTCAATGCGTATTGGGAAAACTTGTGTGGTGGCGTTGAATCCATCACCAGGTTCAGCCGCGAAGAGCTAGCTCAATCAGGAGTTTCCGAAGAGCTTTTAAATGACCCTGATTACGTACCCGCCAAGCCCATGCTTGACGATATTGATCAGTTCGACGCCAAATTTTTCGGCTTCAATCGGCGCGAAGCCGAACTCCTCGATCCCCAGCACCGCCTCTTCCTCGAATGCGTTTGGGAGTCCCTCGAAGTCGCGGGTTACAACCCAGACACCTACCCGGGACTGATTGGCCTCTACGCCGGCTCAACGCTCAGCTCCTACCTACTTAAGAATCTGTTCACGAACCCGGACGTGATGAAGTCCAACGATCTGCTGCAACTTCTGATTAGCAACGACAAGGATCACCTCACCACCAAAACCTCTTACAAGCTCAACCTCAAAGGCCCCAGCATCTCTGCCAGTACGGCGTGCTCGACGTCACTCGTTGCAGTGCAAACCGCCTATCAGTCGCTACTCAGCTATCAGTGTGACATCGCTATCGCAGGCGGGGTTTCTGTGACCGTTCCCGGGAAAGAAGGTTACGTTTTCAAAGAAGGTGGGATTCTTTCGCCAGATGGGCACTGCCGCGCATTTGATGCCGATGCCAAGGGCACGGTCTTTGGAAACGGACTGGGCGTCGTCGTGCTCAAACGCCTGCAAGATGCCAAGGACGATGGCGACACCATTCATGCCGTCATCAAAGGAGCCGCGATCAATAACGACGGAGCAGACAAGATCGGCTACACCGCTCCCAGCGTTAACGGACAAGCGGAAGTCATCGCAGAAGCACTCGGTATCGCAGATGTTGATCCGGAAACCATCGGCTACGTGGAAGCCCACGGCACAGGAACAACGCTAGGCGATCCGATTGAAATCCGCGCGTTGAACAAAGCGTACGGTCTAACGAACCCGGAGAAAAATTCCTGCGTTATCGGCTCGGTAAAAACCAATATTGGCCACCTTGATTCAGCGGCAGGGATCGCTTCGCTCATCAAGGCCGTCTTCGCGCTCAAGCATAAGGTGATCCCACCAACGCTTAATTTCACAAAGCCGAATCCGGAAATTGATTTCGAGAATAGCCCATTCTACGTGAATACAGAGCTGACTCGTTGGGAGCGGAAAGCATTTCCGCGTCGAGCGGGAGTCAGCTCATTTGGTGTTGGCGGCACTAATGCTCACATCATTTTAGAAGAAGCTCCAGAGCCACTCCCTAATGCTGAAGCCACGCAGGAAGATCGACTGCTCATTCTCTCAGCGATGAGCGAGCAAGGCCTTGAACAAGCAACCGAAAATTTAGCCAACTATCTGGAGACGCACCCGCAAGCCGATCTTGATAAACTCGCCTACACTTTCTGCTGTGGCAGAAAAGATTTTCATCAACGCCGTTCGCTTGTCTTCAAAGACCTTGCGGATCTCAAGACGATCCTAGCCGAACGCACCCCAAGCCGCATGTTTTCTCAAAAAACATCCGGAGCATCCAAGCCGGTCACCTTCATGTTTTCGGGGCAGGGGTCTCAATATATCAACATGGCGCGCGGCCTCTATGATTCAGAGCCCGCCTTCCATTCCCACATCGAAAGCTGCCTGCAATTGGTGGATGCGGCTACCGAGCAATCGCTACGTTCCGTCCTACTGGTCACACCCGGATCGGAGGCCGAAGCGACCACTCAGCTAGGCCAAACCGCACTCGCTCAACCTGCCATTTTCATCGTCGAGTATGCGCTCGCGCAACTTTGTATCGAATGGGGAATCAAACCCGAAAATATGGTAGGGCACAGCTTGGGCGAGTATGTAGCCGCTTGCCTTTCGAATGTCATCTCACTCCAAGATGCACTCGATCTCATCATTTTTCGAGGAAAGCTCATTCAAGAGCTACCGGCCGGAAGCATGCTGGCCGTCTCTCTTTCTGAAAAAGAGGCAGGCGCTTATCTGACCGATTCAGAGCTCTCTCTTGCTGCTATCAATGGGCCTCGCCGCTGCGTGATTTCCGGGTCTGATGACTCCATCGACCGCCTCATTCAAACGCTCACTAAAGCGGAAGTCCCCAATCAGAAGCTACACACTTCACATGCGTTCCATTCGTCGATGATGGACTCCATTCTCGAACCCTTCCGCACAAAGCTTGCATCGATAGCGCTGTCGGCACCTGGAATTCCCTATCTATCCAATGTCACCGGAACATGGATACTCCCTGAGGAGGCGACCGACCCCGAATACTGGGTTAAGCACCTTCGGAATACCGTTCGATTCAGTCATAACCTCGACACTCTTTTTGCCGATAAGGAACCGGGAGTCTTATTGGAAATCGGACCGGGCAATGTCCTCACCGCATTGGCCACGCAGCATTCGGGCAGGCCTTCGGAAACACTCGTGGTCAACACGCTGCCGAGTCCCAAGGAAGCAGTCACTGACAGCAGCAAACTACTCACCGCTCTGGGCAAGCTATGGCTGAATGGCACTCAGATTCAGTGGAAGACCTTCTTTAAAAACAGAACCCAAGGACGGATCCCGCTTCCGACCTACCCATTCGAACGTCAGTCCTACTGGATCGCCGCCAACGCCGCGCTGAATGGCGGGATTGCAGGGCTCGCGGGCGGCAGCTCCCATTCGCCTTCCACCACCATTGAAAGCATTCCTATCGAAGACGATGCGGTCCAAAACGCTGAAACACAAGCCGTTGACTCCGATACTCCGATCACCGATTTCATCCTCAAAACCATTCAGGAAAAATGCGGGATAAACGGTGAAATCGATCCCGGTGTTTCCTTCATGGAATTGGGTATCGACTCGTTGACCTTGGTTCAAATCAACAAAGAAATTCTCAATCGATTTCGTGTTAAAATACCGTTCCGACAGCTTCTGGAGACTTTGCCAACTCCAACTGCGGTCGCTGGCCATATCCGGGAAAAAGCACCTAACGCGGCGAAAGCTCCCAAGCGTGCTGATCGCGTCCAGCCTGTCAAAAACGCTACTAAGGCGATTCCCGAAACATCCAAAGAGCTCGTCAAACACGGCCCCTTCAAGCCAGTCAAACTGAGCGCCAACAGCGAGATCTCACCGCAGCAGAAAGATTACCTGGACGAATTGATAGCGCGCTACAACAAACGCACTTCGGAATCCAAAAGTTTTACCGAAACGTATCGACCCACTCTAACAGATTCGCGAGCTGTGGTTGGCTTCCGCCAGATCTGGAAAGAGCTGGTTTATCCCATCGTTATCGAGAAAGCCAAAGATGCCCGGATCTGGGATTTAAATGGCAACGAATATGTCGATCTGATCATGGGCTTCGGAGTCAACTTTTTCGGACACTCTCCCCAGTTCGTCACGGATGCGATTCAGGAACAACTGACTCTTCAACCACCCATGGTCGCTCCGCAAATCGCACTCGCTGGCAAAACAGCGAAGCTCTTCTGCGAGTTGACGAAGCACGAAACAGCGGCTTTCTGCAATACTGGTTCAGAAGCGGTGATGACCGCACTTCGGATCGCCCGGATGAGCACTGGGCGAGACAAAGTTGTCATGTTCAGAGACAGCTATCATGGAAATTTTGATGGTGTCCTAGGCCGCTCTCAAAACTCTGGCGGCCAAAATCAAACCGTCCCAATCGTCGATGGCGTGACCGGTGGCTCGGTGGAAGATCTTGTCATTCTGGATTATGCCACAGCTGGAACGCTGGAATATATCGAAGAGAACCTCGAAGACTTCGCCGCCATTCTGATCGAGCCTGTTCAAAGCCGTCACCCGGAAATCCAGCCCGCCACCTTCATAAGGAAAATCCGCGAGTTAACCCAAGACAGCGAAACCATCATGATTATGGACGAGGTTGTCTGCGGCTTCCGTCTGGCTCAAGGCGGCGCGCAGGAATACTTCGGGGTCAAAGCCGACATCGCCACCTACGGTAAGATCGTAGGCGGCGGCATGCCCATCGGTGTTGTCGCCGGTCAGGCGAAATACCTGGATGGCTTGGATGGTGGTCCATGGAACTACGGAGACGCCTCTTTCCCAGAGGCTGATCAGACTTACTCAGCCGGAACCTTCACCAAACATCCATTTGCCCTGGCAGCCGCATGGGCTGTCTTGAATGTGATTAAAGAAGAAAGTCCGCAGCTTTATATCGATCTGAATGCAAAGGCCGAGCGATTTGCCAATAACATCAATGCCCTTTTTGAGAAACTCGACGCACCAATCCATCTGGATCACTGCGGCTCGATTCTCTACTTCCGGCCGAATGCGAATTTCTCTTGGTTTGAGCTTTTCTCCTACCTGATGGTGGAGCGCGGAATCTCGATCTGGGGCGAGCGTCCTTATTACCTCACCGTTTCACATACCGAAGCCGATCTCGCACTCATCATCGAAGCCGC